>JGI12449J12846_1000042_pt1 | contig 42644 bp, 38 predicted proteins | sample 23E2SouthBayCA_FD_12846 | JGI IMG/M metagenome (IMG submission 12846) | reverse complement strand
GAGCCGACTGAGCCGACTACGCTCGCCGTTCGAGCCGCAACACGGTGAGCGTCTCGAACGGGAACGACTCCTCGACGACGACCTCGTGGTCGAACCCGGCGTCCTCGACGAGGTCGAGCACCTCGTCGTACCCCGTCAGCGACGAGACCAGGAGCAGGACGACGCCGCCGGGCGCGAGCACCCGCCCCACGTCGTCGAGGAACGGCTCGATGAGCTCGCGGCCCGACTCGCCGCCCGAGAGCGCGTGCTCCATCCAGTCGTCCCACTCGTTGTCCGGGTCGGTCGGGAGGTACGGCGGGTTGAAACACACCGTGTCGAACGCGTCCGCCCGGAACGGCGAGAGGAGGTCGGCGACGACCCCCTCGACGCCGCGCTCGCGCGCCTGTCGCGCGGCGTGCGGATTGAGGTCGCTGCCGACCACGTCGAGCCCGCGCTCCTCGGCGACCCGCTGAGCCACCCATCCCGAGCCCGTCCCGACCTCCAGCACCCGCCCGTGCGCCTCCGCGACGGCCGCCTCCGCGAGGAGCCCGGAGTCCTCGGCCGGCTGGTACACGACGGCCTCGTCGACGCCGCGCCGCTCCGCGAGGCCGGCGTCGGGATCGTCTTCGGTCATCGGTTCGACCCCTCTGAGCCGCCGCTGTCTCCGTCCTCACTTTCGGTCGCCTCTCCGCCCTCGGCGTCCGTATCACCGTTTTCGCCGCCCGAGCGCGACCCGCTACGAGTCGCCGCTCGCCCCTCGACCGACGCGTCCAACTGCGGGCCGGTGGCGTCCGCGCTCCGCGCGGAGAGCGTCTGCTGCGGGAAGGGGATCACGATCCCCTCGTCTTCGAGCGCCGCCTTGATCGCGTTCATCGCGGCGGTCTGGGTACGCCAGCGCTTGCGCATGCTCGGGTTCCGGATCCAGTAGCGGAGCCCGAGCACGACCGCGGAGTCGGCGAACCGCTTCGTCACGGCGTTCGGCTCGGGCATCGCGGCCACGTCCTCGACTCCGGCGACGGTCTCCTCGATCACCGCCGCCGCGCGCTCGACGTCGGTGTCGTAGTCGACGCCGACCTCGACCTCGATGCGCAGCCGGTTCCGCCGCGACCGGTCGATTATCGAGCCCGAGCGCACGTCGTCGTTCGGGAGCGTGATCACCTCGCCGTCGAACGACCGGAGGCGGGTGCTCATGATCGAGATCTCCGTCACGGTCCCCTCGTGGTCGCCGACCTCCACCCAGTCGCCGACCTCGAACGGGCGGGAGAACATCAGCACGAAGCCGGCGAGGATCGCCCCGAGCGTCTGGCGCGCCGCCATCCCGACCACGATCCCGAGGAATCCGGCCCCGACGAGGAGCCCGCCGACGTTGTCGGTGAACAGCCCGACGACGACGAGAATCGCGAAGGTGTACACCGATATCTGAGTGAGCCGCCGGATCACCTCCTCCTGGTGGTCGGACAGCGCCGCGCTCTCGGCGGATATCTCGCGGATGACGCCCCCGAGGAAGTCCGTGACTGCGTACGCGCTCGCCAGGAGCACCACCGCGAGCACGACGTTCGAGAACTGGTCCGCGATCGCCGCCGACTCGTAGGCATCGAGGAGCGCGCCGCTCCGGTCCCACACCGCGAGCAGCGAGAGCGCGCCGACCGCGGTGGCCCCGGCGACCGCTATCGACAGCAGGAGCCGTCGCTTCGAGGAGAGCTCGCCGTTCCGTCGCTTCACCCAGGCGGTGAGTAGCCGGACGCCGAGCACGGCGGCGACGATCAGCACGGAGGCCGCGACGCGCCGGACGTTCCCCGTCAGGGCCCCGTAGAGGTCGCCGAGGGGGCCGGGAAGTGCGGTCGCGCTCTGCGCGAGAAGTGACGCGATCACGGGTCCCCTCCGTCGGCGGCGGCATCACCCGACGCCGTTTCGTCGGTCCCGTCTCCGCCCGACGCCGTTTCGTCGGTCCCGTCTCCGCCCGACGCCCGTTCTCCGGCCGCGTCACCGCCGGCCGGCGACACCGCGGTTCCCGGCCGGTTCGACAGCTCGCGCTGCGGGAAGGGGATCCGGATCCCCTCGCGATCGAACGCCGCCTTGACCGCCTCGATCACGGCGTTTTGCGCGTTCCACTTGTGCTGGATCGTCGGCGGCTGGATCCAGTAGCGGAGCCGGAGCACGACCTCGGAGTCGCCGAAGCGACGCCGGATCACGTCGGGCGAGGGCGTGTCGTTCACGGCGTCGCACTCCTCCATCGCCTCGGTGGCGACGCGGGCGGCGGCCGCGATGTCGGCGTCGTAGTCGATCCCCACGTCGGTCGTCAGTCGGAGCGAGTCGGTCCGCGTGAAGTTGGTCACCTCGCTGCCGGTCACCTCGTCGTTCGGGATGAGGACGTGCTCCTCGTCGAAGGTCCGGATCTGCGTGTTGTAGAGGGTGACCTCGGTGACGATCCCCTCTCTGTCCGAGACGGTGATCCAGTCGCCGACCTCGAACGGGCGAGCGAACAGGATGACGAACCCCGAGAGCGCCCCGGAGAGCGTCTTTCGCGCCGCGAAGCCGACGACGACGCCGAGCGCCCCCGCGCCGAGGAACAGGCTCTCGACCGGGATCCCCCACAGCGTGACGACGAACGCGATCGCGGGGACGAACATGACCAGCTGGACGATGTGGTGGGCGATCTCCTGCTGGTGTTTCGAGACCATCTCGCGTCGAGTCCCGTACGCGATCGCCCGCCTCGTGAGCAGCGTCGCGGTGTACGCGCCGGCGAAGACGATAGCTGTCACAAGCGTGCGGATCAGGTCCGAGGGACCGATCGCGATGAACTCGAAGGCGGCCTCGACCTCGGCGGTCAGCTCCCAGACGCCCACGAGGAAGCCGGTGAAGACGAACGTCGCGGCGGTGACGGCGGCCCACTGAACGGTCCGGACGACGTCGTCGGCGAACCGCTCTCTCGCCCATCGCCCCCCGACGACGAGCAGGCCCGCGAGGAGCAACAGCGCCGCGATCGCGGCGGCGGTCGCGGCGTACTGCTCGACCGTGGTCTCGAACCGCTGTTCGATACGGAGTGCCCACCGCCAGTACCACGGGATCTGAAGCGCGAGCGAAGCCATCGACCACGTCATCGGGTCAGACCTCCGTCGGCGAGCCGCGCTCCCGAGCCAGCTCGGCCAGCGCCGCGAACGCCGACGGCTCCAGGTCGCCCGGTCGGCGGCGGAGCAGGTCCTCGTCGGCGGCGTCGACGACGGCCTCCGGGTCGTCGAGCCCGGAGATGTGGCCGGTGTTCCGGACCGCGTTCCGGACCGTCTTGCGCCGCTGGGTGAACAGCGCCTTCACGAACCGGAGGAAGAACGCCTCGTCGCCCACCTCGTACTCCGGGTCGCGGGGCGTACACCGGACGACGGCGCTCTCGACGGCTGGCTGTGGATCGAACGCCTCCTTCGGGACCCGCTCGACAATCTCCACGGCCGCGTAGTGCTGGGCCGAGACGGAGAGCCGACCGTACTCGGACTCGCCCGCGGACGCCACCATGCGGTCGGCGAACTCGGCCTGAAACATCAGCACGAGCGGCTTCCCCTCGGGGAGCAGCCGGAAGGCGATCTCCGAGGAGACGCCGTACGGGAGGTTGGCGACGCAGGCGGTGAACGGCGGCAGGTCGACGTCGAGCGCGTCGCCCTCGATCACGTCGAGGAGGCCGTCGTCGACCGCGGTCGCGAACTCCTCGCGGAGGAAGTCGGCGAAGACGCCGTCGCGCTCGATCACGGAGAGGCGGCCGTTCTCAGCCGCGACCGCCGCCAGCAGCCGGTCGGTGAGCGCGCCCGCTCCCCCGCCGATCTCCAAGAGGTGGCTCGCGTCGGCGTCGTCGGGGAGGTACGCGGGGATCCGATCGAGCACGCGGTCGTCGACGAGGAAGTGTTGGTCGCGGTCGGGGTTCGCGCGCTCCCCGGCCCGCCGGGCGAGCGCGTCGGGGTCGCGGTCCCCGTACGCCGCGCCAGCGCCCGTCGATGAATCGGTCATGGCCGCGTTACTCCGCCGCTCCGGGTAAAAGTCCCGTTTCGGGGCGTCGCTCGTCGGCTCGTCGACCCGTCGACCCGTCGCGCCGGGCCGGCGGGACCTCACTCCTCGTGGCCGGCGAACCGCCGGTACTTGAGGTCCTCCTCGCGGATCTCCTCGACGATCCGCTCGACGATCACCTCCCGCGGGCGGTGAAGCCCGGCGATGCGCTCGGAGACCTCCTCGAAGCTCTCGAAGGGGCCGCGCTTCCGCTCGTCGAGCACCTTGTTCCGGAGCTGTTTGCCGATCCCCGGCAGGAGGTTGAGCTGGTGGAGCCGGAGGGTGATCGGGCCGGCCTCGTTGTAGAAATCGACGAAGCGCTCCTCGTCGCCCTCGACGATGTCCGCGACCGCGTACTCGATCTCGGCGGCCGCGTTCCGTGTGAGATCGTCGAACGACACCTCCCGATACCGGCCGACCTCGGGACTGTCGAGCGCGATCCGGTCGCTCACGGAGACGTCCGCCGCCTCGTCGAGCGCGAGCTCGTACAGCCGGAACGCGTCCGTTCCGAGCCCGTACGCGACCGGCGACTTCCGGTACTGCGGGCGGTCGTCGTCCGGTCGCCCGTTGGGCATCACGTCCAACAGGACGACCGCGGGACCGTCGCCCCCGCCGGATTCGGGCTCCGCGTCGGAGGTGCCGCCCGCGTCGGGCGCGTCGGTTTCGGGATTGCTCATACGTGTTTTAGCGTTCCGCGCAGTGAAAAAACCGCTGGCGCGCGGGGCCGAGGGCGACCGATTCCGGATCCTCTGGAGCCGGCGAAAGCCAAAAGCCCGTCTGTCCCTCACGAGCGGTATGAACGAGCCCGGCACCGAGGGCGTGCTGTTGGGCCAGGAGGCGCTCCACGATCGGCTCGACGACGCGCCCGACTGGCTGCAGGCGCACTACCGCACGTTCCGCGAGTCGATGCTCGGCGAGCGCGACGGTTCGCCGTTCCCCTGCTACTTCGGCATCGAGGTCGAGCGCGAGGGGGACCTGCTGTACGCCGCCTGCGAGTCGACCACCGACCCGGCGGCCCTGCTCCGCCTCCGCGACGTCCTCCTGGAGTACCTCGACACCTACGCGGACCACGCCGACCGCGCCCCGTTGGCGGTCTTTTTCCGCCCGCCCGACGGCGACCCCGGCGAGGCGGGCTACCACGAGCGCCTCTGGCACGTCCTGGAGTTCCTCCACGTTCACGACCCCGAGCCGTGGCCCGACGACATCCCGACCGACCCGGACACGCCCCGGTTCGAGTTCTCTTTCGGCGGAGAGCCGCTGTTCCCGACCTCCCGCGCGCCGTTCTACGACGAGCGGAAGAGCCGGTTCTCGCCGGTCGGCCTCGAGATCACCTTCCAGCCGCGGGCCGTCTTCGACGGGCTCACCGCCGACACCGAGGCGGGCCGGCGCGCCCGCGAGACGATCCGCGAGCGCATGGACGAGTACGACGGGGTCTGCCCCCACGCCGACCTGGGCGACTGGGGCGTCGAGGGCGACCGCGAGTGGACGCAGTACCTGTTCCGCGAGGACGACGACGCGAGCCCGGACGCCTGTCCGCTCCGCCCGGCTCGCGACCACCCGAAAGCGCCCGAAGCGCTGCTGGAACGGGGCGCGTGGCGCCGGTTCGTCGACTCGGCCGCGCCCGAGGACGACGGGGACGCCGGGGCCGTGATCAGGGGGCTCGGCGATGACTGACTCGTCGCGGTCGGCGGTCGCGGACGCCGCCCCCGCGCCCGTTCCCCTCGACGACGCCGTCCTCCTCCTGATCGACTTCCAGACCGGCTTCGACGAGCCGGGGTGGGGCGAGCGAAACAACCCCGACGCGGAGTCGGTCGCGGCAGGGCTCCTCGCGCGGTGGCGCGAGGCCGGCCGTCCGATCGCGCACGTGCGACACGCGTCGACCGAGGCGGACTCCCCGCTGAGACCAGACGCGCCGGGGTTCGCGTGGAAGCCGGAGACCGCGCCCGCCGAGGGCGAGCCCACGTTCGCGAAGTCGGTCAACGGCNCCCTCCTCGACTCCGGGCTCGACGAGTGGCTCCGCGAGACGGGCCGCGAGTGGCTCGTCGTCTGCGGGCTCACCACCGACCACTGCGTCTCGACGACGGCTCGGATGGCCGAGAACCGCGGGTACGAGGTCGCCGTCGTCGCCGACGCCACCGCGACCCACGCCCGAACGGCCCGCGACGGCGACCGGATCGACCCGGAGACCTCCCACCGCGTCGCGCTCGCGCACCTCGACGGCGAGTTCGCGACGGTCGTCGAGGCCGACGACCTCGGCTGACGAGCGCGGGGGCGGACCCGTCCGAGAGGCGCCTCACCTCAGCCGTCCGTCGGGTCCGCGCTCTCGCCCTCGACCGCGCGCTCGGCGGCGTTCGAGAACATCCCCCGCCGGGTCGTGTACGCGAAGTACGCCCCGAGTCCGAGGAATCCGACGACGTTCGAGACGGCGACCGCCCAGAACGCGGCCTCGACCCCCCAGCCGAGCCCGGGCGTGACCGCGACGCCGAACGCCCCGAACGTCGCGGCCGCGGGCACCGCGGCGATCGCGATGGGGAACCGGATCGCCCAGTACTTGACCAGGTCCGCGACGAAGGAGGTCCGGGTACGAGAGGCGCCGTTGAAGCCGGCGAGCAGGGTGTACGTCCCCCCGAGCGCCCAGTAGGTGACCGCGAGGATCCGCAGGTACAACACCGAGAGCGACCGGCCGGCCGCGGTGAGGTCGGGTGCGAGGAAATCGGCGATCGCTCCGGCGAACACGAATTGGACGGCGCCGAGCGCGAGGAAGCCGGTGACGACGATCCCGGTCCCGACCACCGTGGTCCGCCGGGCGCGGCGCGGGGCGTTCGCGCCGAGGTTCTGGCCGATCATCGACTGGATCGCCTGTTGCATCCCGAGAGCGGGGACGATCGCGAGCGTGGAGACGCGTGCGCCGACCGTGTACGCCGCGATCCCGGCCGAGCCGCCGGCGATCGTGACCAGCCCCACGACGAGCACGCGGACCAGTTCGCTCACCCCGCGCTGGCCGCCGAGCGGGAGCCCGACGTCCGCGATCTCGCGCACGACCGACCGATCGACCGCGAACGCCTCGCGGGTGAGTCGGAACGTGTCCCGCCCGATCCCCGCCGCGTACGCGAGCACGTGGGCGAGCCCGACGACGCCGGCGATCACCGTCCCGAGGGCCGCGCCGGCGACCCCGAGCGCCGGGACCGGGCCGACGCCGAAGATGAGCACGGGCGCCGCGACGAGGTTGACGAGGACGCTGGTGAGGCTCACGTGGAGGACGGCCCGCGTGTCGCCGTAGGCGGTGAAACAGTTCTCTACCGTGTCGCTGACCGCGCCGAACGGGAGGACGGCGACGATGATCGCGAGGTACGTCGCGGTGGTGCCCGCCAGGGCGGGGTCCGCGCCCAGGAGCCGTACGAGGCCCTCGGCGTAGGCGACGACGGGGATCGCGATCGCGCCGGTCACCGCGAGCGCGAGGAGCGCGCCGTTGACCGCGACGCGGCGCGCCCCCGCGTCGTCCTCGCCGCCGGCGCGCTGCGCGACGAGGATCTGCGTTCCGACCGCGGCGACGACCACCGTCGCGCCGAGGAGCGACTGGATCGGGAGGCTGAGGCCGACCGCGGCGACGGCGTCCTCGCTCACCCGACCGAGCCAGAACGTGTCGACGAGCGCGTTCGCGACGTACACGAGGTTCTGCGCGACGAGCGGGGCCGCGAGCAGTACGAGCACTCGCCCGACCGGCCCGTCGGTGATCGCCTCGCGGTCGACGTCGAACATCGAATAGTTCCGTATCGGATACGGATAATAAAAGAATGCTGGTGTTAGATACGATACGGATCTCGACGCCGGCGGCCGATCGGTACCTCCCGATCGTCGCCCGGATCCTCACGTTTTTGCACGCGGCCGCCGTGGCTCCGGTATGCAACGCGGCCGTCGGAAGCCGGACTGGCTGAAGTCGCGTCCACCGTCCGGGTCTCGGTTCACGGAGATCAAAGATCGCCTCCGCGAGCGCGACCTCCACACCGTCTGCGAGGAGGCCAACTGTCCCAACATGGGCGAGTGCTGGTCCGGCCGGGACGGACCGGGAACGGCGACGTTCATGCTCATGGGCGACCGCTGCTCGCGTGGCTGTAACTTCTGTGACGTGGAGACGGGCGGGATGGAGCCGCTCGACCCGGACGAGCCCGCGAACGTCGCGGACGCGGTCGTCGATATCGGGCTCGACTACGTCGTGCTCACGTCGGTCGACCGCGACGACCTCGCGGACGGCGGCTCCGCGCACTTCGCCGAGACGATCCGAGCGATTAAGCGGCGCGACCCGGAGATCCTCGTCGAGACGCTGATCCCGGACTTCCAGGGCGACCCCGAGGCGATCGACCGGATCGTCGACGCCGGACCGGACGTGATCGCCCACAACGTCGAGACGGTCGAGCGGCTCCAGTGGCCGGTCCGAGACCGGCGGGCGAACTACGAGCAGTCGCTCGCGGTGCTCGATCGGGTGGATCGGGAGTCCGACATCCACACGAAGACGAGCCTCATGCTCGGCGTCGGCGAGTACCACCACGAGGTGTACCGCACACTCGGCGACCTCAGCGAGGTCGGCGTCGACGTGGTCACCTTCGGGCAGTACCTCCAGCCCTCGCGCTCGCACCTCGACGTGTTCGAGTACGTCCACCCCGACGCCTTCGAGACGTGGCGCGCGGTCGCCGAGACGGAGTTCGACTTCCTCTACTGCGCCTCGGGACCGATGGTCCGCTCGTCGTACAAGGCCGGCGAGCTGTTCGTCGAGGCGCTGCTCCGGAAGGGGCGCGCCCCCGAGGACGCCCGGCGACACGCTCGGGCCGCGGGCGGAGACTGACGATCCGCCGCGGACGGGGCCGCCACAGCGGATCCACGCGTCCACATTCTGTCATTAGCACCCCGAAACCGATCGCGGGCAAGGTGGCGATAATACCCCTTATGTGTGTGTATCTGTCAGGAATTGTGGGGTAGTTGACAGGGATATACTTATGAAAGTGGACTCTATATGAGTGGGTATGTCATACCACAGAAGACGGCGTGACGTGCTGAAGACCGTCGGTGTCGCCGGCGCGATCGGGCTCGCCGGCTGTTCGGGTAACGGCGGCGACGGCGGCGACGGAATGGACGACGGCGACGGCGGCGACGGCGGCGACGGAATGGACGACGGCGACGGCGGCGACGGTGGCGACGGAATGGACGGCGGAGACGGTGGCGACGGCGGCGGCGGTCCGGACCTGCTCACCGTCATCGGCTACCCCGAGAGCGGGATCCAACTGTTCCGCGACTACTACGCCGCGTCTGACGGTGCGGAGGACATCCTCATTCCCGACGGGCTTCAGGACCCCTCGCTGCCCGGGCAGGTCGGCAACGACATGAACAACGTCACCGGGACCGCGCCGGCGGCGGGCGGTCCGAACCAGGAGGCGTTCTCGAGCCTGTACCAGGACACCTACGACGAGACGCCGGGCGTGTTCACCTCGCAGTCGTACGACTCGGCCGCGGCGCTGATCCTCGCGAACGTGGCGGCGGGCGAGAACGACGGCACCGCGATCCGCGACCAGCTCCGGCGCATCGCGAACCCCGACGGCACCTCGTACGGCCCCGGGGAGTTCGTCGACGCCGTCGAAGCGGTCGCGAACGGCGAGAACATCAACTACCAGGGCGCGTCGAGCGCCGTTAACTTCGACCAGAACGGCGACCCGGCGTCGGCGGCCTACCAGATCTGGGAGTTCGCCGGTCAGAGCGCCGACTCCGTCAACGTCCAGGAGACGCAGAACTTCGAGGGCGAGAACCCCGACGGGGCGGGCCCGTCGGCCGACTCGTCGCCCGGCGGACTCGGCCGCGAGGTGAGCGTCGGAATCCTGCTGCCCGAGACAGGCGACCTGGCGTCGACGGGACAGCCGATGATCCGCGCGGCGGAGCTCCCAGCCCAGCAGGTCAACGAGTCCGACCTCGACCTCACCGTGAACGCCCAGTTCGAGGACACGAACACCTCGCCCGACCAAGGCGTCACCGGCGCCGAGTCGCTGGTCAACGCGGGGGTTCCCGCGGTGTGCGGGACCGCCTCTTCCGGCGTGAACGTCCCCGTCTGTCAGGAGACGCTCATCCCGAACGAGGTCGTCGGGTGCTCGCCGTCCAGCACGGCGCTGTCGGTGACGAACCTCGAGGACGACGACTACATCTTCCGGACCGCCCCGAGCGACCAGCTCCAGGGTCGGGTCATGGCGCAGGTCGCCTCCGAGCGGCTCGGCGCCTCGACCGCCGCGACGCTGTACGTCAACAACGACTACGGTCAGCAGCTCTCCAACCGGTTCAGCAGCGTGTTCGAGGACACCTTCGACGGTGAGGTGTACGACCAGATCAGCTTCAACATCGGCGAGTCGTCGTACTCCAACGTCATCGAGCAGGCGCTCACAAGCGGGAACTGACCGCGATCGGAACTGACCGCGATCGGAACCGACGCGTCATCGAGCGGCCGGCCGAGCGCTCTCGCTTTTTCCGGACGACCCGACCGAGAAGCGGCGCGTCGCTCGCGAGAGCGCTACGCGTCGCTTCCGCGCCTTCCGCTCCGCCTCACAAAAGCCACTCCGCTGACCGGCGGTCGAGGCGAGACCGACTAGCCGCCGAGGAACTCCCGGCGGACCTCCTCGTCGTTCAGGAGCACGGCCCCCTCGTCCTCGAACCGGTTCTGTCCGTTCGCGAGCACGTACCCGCGGTCACAGCGTCTGAGCGCCTCCTTGGCGTTCTGTTCGACCATCAGGATCGCCGTCCCCGTCTCGTTGATCTCGTCGATCTTGTCGAACATCTCGTCGACGAGGTCGGGCGCGAGCCCCGCGCTGGGCTCGTCGAGCAACAGCAGTTCGGGGTCGAGCATCAGCGCCCGGCCCATCGCGAGCATCTGGCGCTGCCCGCCGCTCAGGGTGCCCGCCTGCTGGTGTTTTCGCTCCTCGAGTATCGGGAACCGGTCGTACACCTTTCGGAGCTCCTCCTGCGGGACCTCGTCGAGGATGTACGCGCCCATCTCCAGGTTCTCCTCGACGTCGAGCTCCGCGAAGACGTTCTGGCTCTGCGGAACGTACCCCAGCCCCTTGTGGATCACGTCCTCTGGCTTCGTCCCGCTGATGTCCTCGCCGTCGAACGTCACCGTCCCGCCCATGTGGGCCGTCAGTCCGAAGACCGACTTCATGACGGTCGACTTGCCGGCCCCGTTCGGGCCGACGATGGTGACGTACTCGTCGTCGTCGACGTCGAGGTCGACGTCGGTGAGGATCTGGAGGTCGCCGTAGCCGGCGTCCAGGTCGCGGACCTCCAGGAGGCTCATACCTCACCCCCGAGGTACGCCTCGATGACCTCCTCGCTCTCTTTGATCTCCGTCGGCGTCCCGTCCTTCAGGATCCGGCCTTGGTGCATGACGATAACCCGCTCGCAGTTGTTCATGATGAGGTCCATGTCGTGTTCCACGATGAGGAAGGTGTACCCCCGCTCCCGGAGCTCGTGGATGTGTTCGAGCAGCCGCTTCTCCAACGACGGATTGACCCCCGCGAACGGCTCGTCGAGGAGCAGCACGTCGGGATCGGTCAGGAGCGCCCGAGCCATCTCCAGCAGCTTCCGCTGGCCGCCGGAGAGATTTCCGGCGTACTCGTCGGCGAGGTGGTCGATCTCGAAGAAGTCGAGCACCTCCCAGACGCGTTCGAGCTGTTCGGTCTCCTGCTCGCGCACCGCCCCGCGGGTTATCGGTAGAATCGACCGCCACAGCGACTCACCGACCTGTCCTTTCGGCGCGAGCATCATGTTCTCGAGGACGGTCATCTCCTCGAGTTCGCGGGCGATCTGGAACGTCCGTGCCAGCCCCTGGTTCGCGATCTCGTGAGGTTCGAACCCGGTGACGTCCTCGCCGTTGAACCGGACCGTCCCCTCGTCGGGGTCGAGCATCCCGGTGATGAGGTTGAACGTGGTCGACTTCCCCGCGCCGTTCGGACCGATAAGTCCGGTGAGCGTCCCTTCCTCGACGTCGAAGCTGACGTCGTCGACGGCGACTATCCCCCCGAACTCCTTCCGGAGCCCCTCGACTTCGAGGGGCGCGTATCGGGCTCCGTCGTCTCCGGTGTGGGTTTCGGGATCGTCCTCGACCAGCTCCGTCAGGTCGGCGTCGGACGACGACTCCGCAGGAGCAGCGTCGTCCGCGGCCGACGACGGCTCCTCGTCGGTCGCCGCTCCCTCGACCGGCGTCGAATCACTCGCGGTGGACTCGTCCGTTTCGCTCATTGCTCTTCACCTCCGTCGGCGGCCGCCGGGTTCCCGGTTGACCCGCCGCTTCCCGGCCGCGCGAGGTCGACGCTCGAAGCGGTCTCCTTGCGGTGGCCGAGCAGGCCCTCCGGCCGGTTGTGCATCAGCCAGATGAGCACCACGCCCATGATCACCAGCCGCAACTGGCTGATGCTGTCGAGCGTGTACAGCACGAACGGCATCGGGTCGAGCGAGGCGAACCCCGCCATCGCCTCCCCGAAGTTCCGCGGCGCGTCGCCCAGTTCGAAGGCGGTCTCGACGAGGTTCTTGAAGTACCGCGGTCCCTCGTACAACAGTCCGGCGAAGATCGCCCCGCCGAGGAAGCTCCCGGTGTTCGATCCCGCACCCCCGATGATCAGCGCGATCCAGATGAAGAACGTGATGTTCGGGCGGAACGAGGGCGGCGTGATGCTCCCGCGGCCCGAGTACCAGAGGATTCCGCCGAGCCCCATCAGCGCGGCGCCGAGCACGAACGCCGTGAGCTTGAACCGGTCGGTGTCTTTCCCCAGCGCGTTCGCGACGTCCTCGTCCTCGCGGATCGCCTTCAGGACGCGGCCGAACGGGGACTTACCGGTCCGTGAGAGCAGCAGGTAGAACAGCCCGACGCCGACGAGAAGGACGATTCCGTACACTACCCCGTCGATCACCGGTTTGGGGTTGTTCGAGATGAAGTTCTGCTGGACGAACGCGACGAACCCGAGGTACGGCTCCCAGAGGAAGAGGGCTCGCAGCAGCGCTTCGAGCGGGTCCGTGTAGTTCAGGATGAGCCCGCCCCCGCCGCCGAGGCCGACCGTGTCGGCCGCCGGGTCGAAGGTGAACAGCCAGAGGTCGATCGTGTCCGGCACGGTGAACGTCTGGAACGTCCGGGACATCATCGTGAACCGGACGATCTCCGAGAACGCCACCGTGACGATCGCGAGGTAGTCGGCCCGGAGCCGGAGCGCGGGTAACGCGACCAACAGTCCGAACAGCCCCGCCACGACCACGCCGGCGAGGACGCCGACGAACAGCGGGAGGCCGAACCCGCCGACCTGTGCGGCGCCGCCCTCCGCGACCGGCGGCTTCGAGACCAGCGCGGTCACGTAGATCCCGATGCCCATGAAGCCGACGATGCCGATGTTGAACAGCCCGGTGTACCCCCAGTGGAGGTTCAACGCCAGCGCGAGCATGCCGAACACGCCGATGTAGAACGTGAGGTTCGCGATGGAGTTCAGCTGCCCGCGGAGCTCGTACCCGAACGCGACCCCGGCCAGAATGTACGCGAGGTAGATCGTGCCGAGGACGGCGAGCACGAGCGTCACGTCCCGCTCGAAGAGCCCCTCGAACCGCCCGCGGAGGTCGTCGACGCTCATGCTGTGGACCTCCCGCTGAAGATGCCTTCAGGCTTGAACAACAGGATCACGATCATCACCATGAACGCGGCCGCGCGACCGAACTCGGAGGGGATCCAGATCACCGAGACCGAGGCGGTCAGACCGATGACGATCCCGCCGCCGATCGCGCCGTAGATCGACCCGATCCCGCCGAGAATCACCGCGGCGAACACGAGCAGCAGCAGCAGCCAGCCGTCGTTGAAACCGAGCGTCCCCTTCCAGAGGACGAACATGTAGCCCGCGACGCCGGTGAGGCCCGCGCCGACGATCCACGTCGTGCGGATTACCTGCTCGGTCGGGATCCCGGTGATCCGCGCGAGGTCCTCGTTGTCGGACATCGCGCGCATCGCCTTCCCGAGTTTCGTCCGCTGGAGCAGCAGATGGACGCCGAGCATGAGCCCCGCCGCGACGACCACGAGACTGATGTCGTGGGCCGTCACCCGGAACGTCCCGTCGATCGCGGGGACGTTCACGCGCGGGACCGATCCCGCCGCGGTCGTCCCTCGCACGCCGGCCCCGAAGACGAACTGGAGCAGGTACCGGAGCGCGAACGCGACCCCGATGCTGGTTATCAGCAGCGCGATACCGCTCTCGTCGCGGATCGGCCGGTAGACGAGGCGGTCGATCACTAACGCCAGCGCGATCGTCGCGACCCCCGCCAGGACGGCCCCGAAGACGACGGCGATCGGCGCGGTCGTGATCCCGATGCCGAGCGCGCCCCCGAACACCGACCCGCCCGCACCGACGAGCAGGAGCGCGCCGACGCTGTTCTCACCGATCCCGGCGATGAGGTAACTGGTCGCCATCCCGGCGAACGCCCCGCTGGTGAGGTAGTCGCCGTGCGCGAAGTTCGCGAAGTTGAGAATACTGTACGTCATCGAGAGTCCGATACCCGCCAGACCGATGATCAGCCCCCGGAGCAACCCGTCCCAGATCAGGGACGCGAGGCTGCTGATCTGAATCCCTCCGCTCGCGAGCCCAGTTACGAGTGACCACACCATCCACAGGGCCACGAGCACGACCCCGATGGCGAGCGGTTCCTCGCTGAGGGTTCGGCGGTATCGAACGTACGTTTCAGAGACACTCACGTGATAACACTCCTCACCATAGCGTGTGAATCAACCTATAAGACGTTTTCTACCGTCCAGCTCCCAGAAGTGTCCGTCGTCCGTCGTCTTCACCCACATTGGGTGGTATCTCAAGAACATAAACACGCCCGCCGTTCGGTCTCGCCGTCGCTATCGCGATCGGTCAGTACCCCTGGGCGTTCCCGTCCTTCCGCGGCTCGGTTGCCGCCGAGAGGACGCCGTCCCGCGACCGCGCGATCTGGGCGCCGCCGAACATGGTCGGCGGGAGGGTCAACACGTCGTGGCCCTTCCGAGCCAACTTCGCGGCGATCGCCCCGTCAGCCTGCGGTTCGAGCGCCAGTTCGCCGCTCTCGCGGTAGCGCCACCGCGGCTCGTCGAGCGCGCGCTGGAGGGGCATCTCGTAGTCGACGAGGTTCGAGATCACCTGCACGTGCCCCTGCGGCTGCATGTACCCGCCCATCACGCCGAAGGCGGCCCAGTCGTCCTCGTCGAACCGGACGAGTCCGGGGATCAGCGTGTGGAACGGTCGCTTCCCCGGTTCGAGGCGGTTCGGGTGCTTCGGGTCGAGCGAGAACGACGAGCCCCGGTTCTGGAGGGCGATCCCCGTCTCGCCCGCGACGAGCCCGGAGCCGAACCCGGCGAACCGCGAGTTGATGTACGAGACGACGTTCCCCTCGTCGTCGGCGACCGTCAGCAGGACGGTGTCGGCGTCCTCCGCGTTGGCGTCGGGGACGCCGAAGCTCACGCCGCGGTTGGCCGTCTCACCGACCTCGGCCGCTCGTCGTTTCGCCCACGCCGCGGAGGCGAGCGGCGGGACCTCCTCGTAGGCCGGGTCGGTGATGTAGCGGTGGCCGTCGTGGAAGGCGACCTTCAGCGCCTCCGCGAAGTAGTGGACGCGCTCGGGCGAGTCGTAGTCGTACTCGCCGGCGCCCACCTCGGCCGCGACGTTGAGCGCCTCCAGCGCGACGAGCCCCTGGTTGTTCGGCGGGAGTTCGTACACCTCCGCGCCGTTGTACGTCGTCGACACCGGCTCCGGCCACTCGACTTCGAAGTCCGACAGATCCTCGGCGGTCATGAACCCGCCCGCCGCCTGCACCTCCGCGGCGATGGCCTCGGCGATCTCGCCCTCGTAGACGGCGTCGGCGCCCTCCTCGGCGATCAGTTCCATCGACTCCCCGAGCCGGGGGAGCGTCACCCGCTGCCCGACCGCGGGCGACTCGCCGTCGAAGAGGTACGCCTCGCGGGCGTGGTCGCTCTCGAACAGGCCCTCGCCCTGGGTCCACGCGTCCGCGATCACCTCGCTGACCGGGTAGCCCTCCGTCGCGTAGCGGATCGCCGGCCGCAGGAGTCGGTCGAGGCCGAACTCGCCGAACCGCTCGGCGGTCGCCTCCCACCCGCGTGCGGTCCCCGGGACCGTCACCGTCTGCGCCCCGGTCGTCGGCATCTCGACCGCGCTCGGGTCGTCCTCGTCCACGTCGTCGTCGGCCGCGAGCGACGCCCGGACGTTCTCGATCGTCGCGTCGGCGGGCGCGCCGCCGCACGCGCGCATGGCGCCGACCTCGCCGTCGGCGGTGCGGTACAGCGCGAACACGTCGCCCCCCAACCCCGTCGACGTGGGCTCGACGACGTTGAGTGCGGCGGCGGTCGCCACCGCGGCGTCGAACGCGTTCCCGCCGTCGCGCAGCACCTCGATCCCCGCCTCGCTCGCGAGCGGCTGACTCGTGGCGACCACACCGCGCTGCCCGTACACCGTCGACCGCCGAGAACCGAACCGGTCCACGTCTGGGTCCATAGCAACACGTTCGACGGAACCCGGTTAAACGTCCCCCCGGACAGTTCCGGTGTGGTTCGAGACGACGGTTGTGAGTCGGTACCATTTACCGTATCGGGGTCCTGAGATCACGGGATCAGATGACCGGTCGAGACGAGGAGACGAACGGGGAGTCGAGCGGCGAGGGCCCACCGAGCGGCGGGTCTCCCGAGGACCCCGGCCGACGCCGCGTGCTCGGGTACGCGGGACTCGCCGCGCTCGCGGGCGGCGGCGTCGCCGGCGCGTGGTACCTCTCGCGGCCGGCTCCCGCCCCGGCGTCCGGCGGGGAGGACGGGGCGGACGAGAACGGCGGCGATCCCGAGAACGACGGCGATCCCGCCGACGAGGACGCTCTCGCGGACGCGCCCGCGGAGATCCCCGCGGTGGTCAGTCGGTACGCGCCCGACCTGTACTTCGGGGCGTTAGAGAAGTGGTACCCCACCGACCCGCGACCGTACGTCGTCGAGACCGACGAGGGCGCCGTCGTCGACGGGTTCACCGCGCTCGACGAGTACTCGGCGGCGTTCCGCGAGACTGGGTCGCCGCCCGCGCCCACCGTGTTCTACAACGTCGTCGAGGCGGCGCCGGGCGTCGACGCGGTGCAGTACTGGCTCTACTCGGCGTTCGACCAGTTCACCGTCAACTTCCACTGGCACGACTGGGAGCTGTTGCAGGTGTTCGTCGACCGCGAGAGCGGCGACCCGCTGCTGCTCTCGGCCAGCGCGCACTCCCGCGCCAGCCCGAACAACGAGTTCCTCGATCCGGAGATCCCGGACGGCTCGCGGCCCGGGATCCTCTCCGAGGTGGGCTCGCACTCCAGCGCCAGCGAGGTCAACGGACTCGTTCCCAGCTTCGAGCGACTTCCGGTCGGCGACCTGGTCTCCGACGTGACCAACGACGCAATCGACGTCTCCGCGAGCCTCCGCGCGCCCTTCGCCTACGGCCTCCCCCGGGACGAGGGGGCGCGGCTCCCGTTCGTCCTCCCGGAGCTCGACGGCGCCCCCCTCCACGAGCACCCGTCGCTGTCGATCGAGCGGACCGACCTGATCGACGAGCGGGTGACCGTCGGGTCGTGGCGCGGGCTCCCGACCCCGCCCGAGGACCTCCCCCTGCGCGAGCCCGGGCTCGTGCTCGCCCACCCGGACAGCGCCGTCGACGCGGACGCGACCTACGCGCTCGAACCGCTCTCGCCGCTCGGCGAGGCGATCGACGGCTTCGTCGGCCCGCAGTTGAGCTTCGAGTTCGCGGTCCCCGGATTCGCCGAGGATGTGCTCGCGAGCCACATCACGTCGGTCGGCACGCCGTGGGAACAGGAGCGGTTCGCCGACCCGCTCTCGGACGTCACCGACCCCGCGCACCGCCGGCGGATCGACGGGTCGGAGCCCGACGGGCTCACGAACCGCGTCGCCGGTCGGGTGCGACAGCTCCGGGCCGGGACCGGCGGTACGCTCGACGGGGTCACGGACGGAGCCGCCGACGCGGTCACGGGCGTCGCCGGCGTGTCGCTGTTCCCGCTCTCGACCGAGCTGGCCGTCCGGCTCGCGAGCGAGGACCCGACCGCGACGGTCACCCGCGGCGGCGTCTTCGAGTACCTCCGCGTCGAGCCCGGTCCGCACCTCCTCGTCGCCAACGGGCCGGGGATCGCGCCGATCGCGTCCCGATTCACCCACGATGGCGGGCTCGTCCGGGTCGGCGGCGACGGGGACCTCGCGGTCGTCGCCAGCGGGGACGCCGGCTGGATCCGGGGCGACGCGCGGGAGGCCGACGGGGTCGAACGCGTGCGCGTGGTCGAGGACTATGCCGGCGTCGTCTACGAGGGCGCGCCGGTCGAGACCGATCGGTTCGCGGTCGCGGTCCACCGCGAGGGTCGGTACACGGTCGAGGTGGTCGACCGGGCGGGCGCGACGGGAGCGTACCGCGTGACGCCGGATTCGTTCGACGAGAACGGCGAGGCGGTGCGCGAGCGGGTCGAAACCGGGAAGGCCGCGCTCGCCCGGACGCTCCGAGGCGAGCTCGACGAGCTGTACGCGCTCGCCGAGTCGCTCAGCCCGGACGACGACGACGCGGACGACACTCCCGAGAACGGGACGGCCGGGGAGACGGATCGGGACCGGAACGGAACCGCGTCCGACCCGGTGCTCGACGGGATCTCCCGCGCGCGGGAGTCGGCGGCCGGAGCGGTCGCCGCCGCCGAGAACGACGAGGAGCGGGCGGCCGACGACCGGCTCTCCGCGGCCGCCTCAGCGCTGTGGCGGGTCAGGGACGCGTTCGCGACCGACGACCAAGCCGGGTACGACGACGGCGCGGTCGAGGCGCTCGATCCGAAGGCGCTCGCCGGGATCGAGCGCGCCAACGACGCCATCGACGCCCCGCTGTGAAGGCGACGCGCGTCGCCGCCCCGACTCACGGAAGACTCCCGATCCCACGACCGTGTCTCGACCTCCCGATCGGCAGCCCCGCGCTCCGCGTTCCGTTATAAGGCGATGCCGGCGTCGTCGCGTCGATGATCGCTGTTACCGGCCAGAGCGCCGGATTTCGCGTCGAGGGCGCGACGGCGCGGAACTGCGGTCGTGTATCGATAAGCGCTATATCAATTTGGCGTCCGGCAGTTGATCGTCGCCCGGTATGGGGCGAACCCGTGGAGCGGTCGGATTCGGGGACGCGGGCAGGTTTGGTCGTTCATTTTTTGTCCGGGCGGTCGCACGTCCGACGATGACCCACCATATTCCGAAGGGGGTGAGCCTCGACACCCTCCTGCAGATCGTCGCCGGTTGGTCCGCCGTCGGCGCGGCGGCCGAACCGAAGTACACCTCGACCGTCGAGGACGCGACGGACATCGCCGACGCGGTCGGGCGACAGACCCGCTTCCTCGAAGAGCTCGGGCTGCTCGAACCGGAGGGGCAGCAACACCGCCTCACGGATCGCGGCCAGGCGCTGGCCGGAGCGGTCGCCGTCGAGGACGAGGTGCAGGCGCGGAAACACGCTCGCGAGGCCCTCGCGGAGTGGCCCGTGACCGATCAGGTCCGCGGAATCGTCCGCGAGAACCCCACGGCGGAGGCGGACCTGGTCCCTCTCGTTGCGGCCGTCACCGGCCAGGACCTCGACGCCGACCGAGTCCGGAGCGGGCTCACCACGCTGCTGGAGCTGTACGACTGGGCCGGTCTGCTCGACCGGGACGAGGAGGGGCGGTACCGCCTCCCGGAGACCGAGCGCGCCGAGGAAGCCGCCGCCGAGGAGGCCGACGACGACGTGGAGGGGTCCACAGAGGGCGAGGAGAACGCTTCCGAGAAGAACGCTTCCGAAGAGGGCAACGCGGCCGAAGAAGCGCCGAAGGGGACCGTGATGGAAGCCGAACCGGCGGCTGAGGACGCCGAGGAAACCGGTGAAGAAGCGACCGAGGAAGTCGAGGACGCGGCCGCAGAGGCCGCCGAGGAGGTGGAGGGGGCCGCCGAGGAGACCGCAGAGAGCGCCGAAACCGCTGCCGCCGAACTCGGTGAACTCCCCGAAGGGGTCCTCTCCGATCTCACATCGCTCGTCGACGAGGTCGAGAGTGCAGCCGAGGAGACGAAGACGGCCGCCGAGAAGGCGGAGGTAGCGGCAGAAACAGCGCAGGAAGCGGCGATGGGGGCGGGCGACGACGAGGCGGCAGCCGCCTCGGATCACACCCGACCAGCGACCGGGCAGCATGCGCTCACGCTCGGCGTCGATCTCGACGCCGACGCCGAGAGTCTCGAAGCGCTGATCCGGGGAATTCGGCGGGGAATCGTGGTGGAGGAAGAGCAGTCGCCGACGGCGTCCGAGCGCGACTCCGAGTGACCGCCGTCCCGACGATCCCAGGGAGTCGGGCTGCCGTGCTCCTGATCCCGTCGAACCTCGACTTCGCTCGGCAGCCGCTACCGACAGAAGGCGGCCTCGGCACTCATAGGGCTCGTCATCGCTGGTGCCGAGGCAGCTCGGAGCGGTGCATCGTCATCGGCCGCTCGCGACTACTCGCCTCGTCGCCTAAAAGGGTCCGGGCGCGGAGCGGGTCAGTCCCCGCCGTGACACGACCCCGCGTACGCGTTCCACCGTCCGGTCCCGTTCGGGATCCGCCCCGTGTCCGTCGCGTCGAACGTCGCCGCGCACTGCGCGACCGCCTCGGCCGCGGTGGGCAGGTCGTCGCTCTCCTCGTCGTCGCCCGGCGCGTCGTCGGTCGACGACGCCGGTTCCGTCTCGATGCTCGTCTCGCGCGTGCTCGGACCCTCGGGACCGATCGCCGTCTCCGATTCCGAGCTCGGGTCAGCAGTGTACTACGGGTGGCACGTCTCCCCCGATGAACGCATCCTTAATAATTGTTCATGTTTGTTCGTGCGGCGCGGCGCTCCGACGTCGACCCGTCCGCCTCACTCGAACGACTCGGGCTCGATCCCGGAGAGCCGCATCGCGTTGCCGGTGACGCCGAGGCTCATCCCCATGTCGCCGACGACGACCGCGACCGCGACGCTCACCAGCCCCAGCGGGACGCCCAGCGCGAGCAGGAACTTCACGCCGAGGCTCGCCCAGACGTTCTGGCGGATGACGCCGTTGGCGGTGTGCGACAGCGCGTACAGGTACGGGAGCTTCGCCACGTCGTCGCCCATCAGCGCGATGTCGGCGGTCTCCAAGGCGGTGTCCGTCCCCGCGGCGCCCATCGCGACGCCGACCTCGGCGGTCGCCAGCGCGGGCGCGTCGTTGATCCCGTCGCCGACCATCGCCACCTCGCCGTACTCGGTCTGCAGCGACTCGACCGCCTCCACCTTCTCCTCCGGCAGCAGCTCGGCGCGGTACTCGTCGACGCCGACCTCCTCGGCGATGGCCCGCGCGGTCCCCTCGTTGTCGCCGGTCAGCATCACGACGCGCTCCACGCCGAACTCCCGGAGGCGCTCGACCGCCCGCTTCGAGTCGGGCCGCACCTCGTCGGCGACCGCGACGGCCCCGGTCAGCGCCGTCGCCGTCCCGACGAGCACCACCGTCTTCCCCTCGCGTTCCAGCGCGGCGAGGGCTCCATCGGCGAACTCGCCGGGCTCGGCGTCGGCCGCGAAGCCGTCCTCGGCGGCCTCCTCGCCGTCGCGGCCCTCGGCGACGACCCCGCCGTCGGTCTCCGCTCGGGCCCGCGAGAGGTCGAACCCGAGCTCCTCGAACAGCGCGGGCTTCCCGGCGTAGTACGTCTCGCCGCCGATCTCGGCCCGGATCCCCTTCCCCGTCAGGCTCTCGAAGCCCGTCGGCTCGGGGAGGTCGGTCACGCCCGCGCGGTCGGCGCGGTCGAGGACCGCGGTCGCGATCGGGTGTTCGCTCCGTCGCTCCAGCGCCGCGGCCCGGCGCAGCAGCGTCGCCTCGTCGGCGTCGCCCAGCGGGAGCAGGTCGGTGACGGCGAGTTCGCCCTTCGTGAGCGTCCCGGTCTTGTCGAGCGCGACGGCGTCGACGTCGCCCATCGCTTCGAGGTGGTTGCCGCCCTTGATCAGGACGCCGTTCTTCGCCGCGCTCGTGATCCCGGAGACGACCGAGACGGGCGTCGAGATGACGAACGCGCAGGGACAGGCGATCACGAGCAGCGTGAGCCCGCGGACGAACCACGTCCCCCAGTCCGCCGCGAAGACGAACGGGTACCCCGCGAGGTCGACGGTCACCGGCTCCGCGATGACCAGCGGCGGGATCGCGGCCGTCAGGACCGCCAGCACCACCACGACCGGCGTGTAGTACCCCGCGAAGCGGTCGACGAACCGCTCGGTCTCGGTCTTCTCGGCCTGCGCGCCCTGCACCAGTTCGATGATCCGCGCGAGCGTCGAGTCGCCCGCGGTCGAGGTCACCTCGATCTCCAGGTACCCCTCCTCGTTGATCGCGCCCGCGAACGCCTCGTCGCCGGGCGCCTTGTCGACGGGGACGCTCTCGCCGGTGATCGGCGACTCGTCGACCGCGCTCTCGCCCTCGATCACGGTCCCGTCGAGCGGGACCTTCTCACCGGGGCGGACGACGACGGTCTCGCCGACCGCCACGTCGTCGGTGGGGACGGTCGATTCTTCGCCCTCTCGCCGGACGGTCGCCTCGTCCGGAGACAGCTCCATCAGCTCGCGCAGGGAGTCGCGCGCGCGGTCCATCGCGTAGTCCTCTAACAGCTCCGCGACGCTGAAGAGGACCGCGAGCGTGGCGGCCTCGACGAAGTAGCCGATCCCCGTCGCCGCGACGATCGCCGTCCCCATCAGCAGGTCGATGTCGAGGCTCCGGTTGCGCGCCGAGTAGTAGCCGCCGCGGACGACGGGGATCCCGCTGGCCGCGACGGCGCCGATGAACAGGACGTCGGCGAGTGAGAGGGGGGCGCCGAGCACGCTCGCGACGGCGGGATTTCGCCCGGTCAGGACGAACTCGAACAGGAGCCCGGCGACCACGAGCGCCGCGCCGAGCCACGTCTTCTTCGCGCGCGGCGTCGTCCAGACCTCGGCGGGGGGCGCGACGGCGACGCCGCCGGACCCCGCGTCGGCGCCGCTGGCGCCTCCGGCGTCGCCGTCCCCACCGCCGGCCGACCGCCCGCCCGTGACCTCGTAGCCGGCGCCCTCGATCGCCGCGACCACGTCGTCCTCGTCGACGGCGTCGGGGTCGTACGTCACCGTCGCCGTCCCGGCGGTCGGGTTGAGCGCGGTGTCGGTCACTCCGTCCAAGCGCCCGAGCGCGCTGTCGACCTTGCCGGCGCAGGAGGGGCAGTCCATCTCGGGGACCGCGAGGCTGGCGGTCAGCTCCCGGCGCCTACCGTCGGTATCGGAACCGCCGCCACCGTCGGCCCCGTCGGTTTCGCTTGAGCCGTCTCTCATTACGTGGAGAGTGGGCCCGTATATCGATAAGCCTTGGTTGGAATATTCCAAGTGCTGCGAGCCGAATGAGCGGGGCGACGTCGAGGCCGCCGTCTCACTCCGAGGCCGGTCCGGCGTCGACGACCCGCTCCTCGGCGACGTGCGCCTTCGCGAGGCGCTCCTCGGCCCGACGGAGCCGGTGGGTGAGCGTCGACCGCGGCACGTCGAGGTGGTCGGCGAGGTCGCCCGCGTCGACCTCGCGCGGGGACTCGTAGTATCCGTGTTCGACGGCGGCCCTGAGCGCGGCCTCCTGCTCGGGGCTGAGGCCGATGTCGCCCCCGTTCGAACCCGGCCCGTCGGTCGCGCCCGAGGCGCTCGCCGTCTTGAGCAGTTCGGTCCGGGCGGCGTCGCCGACGGCCGCTCGGAGCGCGTCGAAGAAGTCGCCCACGTCGCCCTCGCCGGAGTGGATGAGCCGCCAGGTGTAGTGGCGCCCCTCGTGGCGCGTCTCGAACAGCACGCTCTCCCCGAGGTGGTCGCGCGCGATGTGCGGCACGGACGCGCAGACGGGCGTGGGTTCCCAGTCGGTGTACAACACCAGCGCGTCGTCGGTGTGATCGAGGACGCGAGTGGTCTGGGTCGCTCCGCAGTGCTCGGTCGCGAGGCAGTCGGCGTAGTAGTCGCCGTCGAGGAACGCGGCCTCGACGTCGTCGAGCGCGGCCGGGGCGCCGGCCGCGTGGTCGACGCGCCAGAGGTGGTCGTCGGTGGCGTGGACCGACAGCGACCGGACCCGGGCGCCGGGGTGGTCGGCCAGCGCGTCGGCGACCCTGTTGCGCCCCGGCTCGTACTCGAGGGCGAAGACGAGTTCGCGCATACCGGGCAGTAAGCGCTCGGCGGGTATTAACGCGCGCCTCGCTGACGACCCGGCCTATTCGAAGTCGCCGCTGACGATGTCCGCGACGCGCTGGCGGTCGAACAGCTCCTCGTCGACTCCGTACACCTGACCGGCGGCCCGCTCCGTCAACACGAGGTTCGTGATCGGTCCCTGATAGAGCGACCCCCCGCGGTAGACGTCTCCGTTCTCGACGGCGGTGAGCCGGCTCGCGACGTTGTGGTCCTCCATGAACGAGACCACCGTGTCCCGGAACTCGGCCTCGGTCTTGGCCTCGTTGCCGCGGAGCAGCAGCACGTCGGGGTCGATTTCGAGCAGCGTCTCATAGTCGACCTGCCCGCGGTCGCTGTGGAAGTCTCGGACTCCGGTCGTGGCGAAGGCGTCCTCGACGCCCAGGTCGCGCCACTGCTTGAAGCTCGTCCCCTCGTCGATGAGGTACGGGGAGAACGCCGTGGGCTCGTCGACCGGCTGGGGCCACATGATGGCCACGGACGGCCGCTCGCCCTCCGGCGGAACGATCTCGTCGACCCGGCCGAGGAACTCCTCGTGAACCGCGTCGAACGCCTCGTAGCGCTCCCGCTCCTGAAAGACCTCGGCGAGCTTCTCGAAGGCCTCGTACAGCGAGAGGTACTCGTAGTCGTGCCACCCGTAGCCGCGCGAGAAGATGCTGTTGCCGAAGAACGGCGTTCCCGCCGACTCGATCTGGTCGATGTCCTCCTGTTCCCAGTTGCTGGTCCGACCGAGGATGAAGTTCGGATCTATCACGAACACGTCCGCGTCCTCGCCCAGTTCGAGGAAGCTCTCGACGTCCAGCTCGCTCTCCCACAGGGAGGTCATCCCGCTCTTGTCGACGCTCAGCCCCGGGATCTCGTCGTAATACTGCGTGTGGTACCGCGACGTGAGGTACACGGCCTCCGGCGGGGCCTGCCCGAGCGCGATCCCCATGTCCGCCCAGCTCCCGTTGTTGGCGACCCACGTCTCGGGGACGCCCTCGAACTCGACCGATCCGACCGGCTCCATCGTCACCGTGTACGTCTCGGGCGCGGATTCCTCCCCGGACTCGTCGTCGGTCCCGTCTCCGCCACTTCCGTCGCTCCCGCCTCCGTCGTTCCCGCCTCCGTCGCTCTCGTTTCCGGCGTCACCGTCTCCCCCACCCGTCGGGCCCGCGTCCGTGCTGTCGGTACACCCGGCGAGCAGCCCGGTGGCGGCGATCGAGCCGCCGTACGCCACGAAGTCTCGCCGAGTCGGCGCGCTTTTTCCCGCCTGTTCTCCCGTCGCGTGGTCTTCTGCCATATGTTTTAGGCCAGACTAAAACTTAATAACGACTTCGATTTTTAGGCGAGCCGAAATCCTTCGGCGTCGCGCACGTCGTGGCGGTCCCGCCTCCCGAAGCCGGTAATCCGCACAGGTTCGGAAGGTGGGGGTAGCTACAAACGGAATGCCCGGTGACCCCCCTATCTGAACCCCGATGTCACCCAACTCAGTGATCCCAAGAGATCACACCCGATAAAATAGTAAAATATCTGGGAGAAACGGGTCGGAAAGCCGGTTGTAGAAAACAGCTGTCGCTACCGAAAAGAAGCTACCGCCGGAAAATCAGACGGCTACATCAGGGGGATCCAGTCCAGAGAATAGGCAGATGATCGACGACGCGAGTAAGTCTGACAGTGGAAGAAGGGTGTCGAGACGACTCTCGTGCGGACCACGACCGTAATCGTCGTACTTCTCCGACGCCAGCACCTTCAGTGAATGATCAACGATCCGCCACAGGTTGTACAGTAGGCAACTGAACGTGAACGCGAAGAACCGCATTCGATAATCCTTCGATGCAATTGACGGCATCAACGGCAGGATCATCCGGTACTCATTTTCAATATCCCACCGCCTCGAATACCAGTTCACCAGCCCTTCTGCTTCAAGTGGAGATACGTCATCGCTGTTCGTCATAAAAATCGCGTACCCGGTATCATCAGCGTGCCGGATAATCCAGTCATCCCGCTCCGCCGGCACGTGCATGAACGTCACGTCATGACTGTAATTGTCCTCTCCAACGTCAGGGTCATCATCAACATCGATATACGGCGTATCGTTACGTAGGTACAGCGACGCATCCTGTTCAACACGCGCAGTCACATTTGGATCCTCACGAACTTCGGCTACTTGTGAACGGAGATGCTGTGAATCGGCTTTCTTCGGGATCAGGTACGTCACATCATGCCGTTGATCCAGTACGTGACAGACACCGTGCTGGTCGAAGGCCTTGTCCGCCATCACCATATGGATGTCAACGAGTTCGGTCGCCTGTTCCATCAGGCGATCCACGACTTCTGCCCACGAGGTCGACCGGCCATCGCCGCCTTCCCACGTGGAGTGGTGTCGAATCGGCTCAACAGCAACAACCAAGGGTGTATTCGCTCCGACGATAGTCAGCGTTGCATACTGGTACTCGTAGACGCCACTCTCCGCTGCTCCGTTTACCATCGTCGGATAGTCATCTTTCGGTACTCGCGTGTCGCCAGTCTTTTCATCAACAACGATCCGCTCGTCATCTGGCTCAATATCGTCTTCTCCTTTCCACGGTGTGACGTGGACTGGAGCACCGGTCACGTCAATTGCAGCCACGACAGGTTCTGTGAATTCGTCCGTGGGGCGAATCATATCCAGCTGTCGTTCGACAGCTGCTGAGAACTGTGGTTGAATCGCATCCGCAACGTGTCGCCAGTCTGGGGTTGGCTTCCCGTTCTTGAAATCATCAAATGTGTACTGGTATGAGGACGGCGTTCCGAGGGAATTGACTGCGTTCAGGTGCGTGTCATGGTGTAGGGCATCGTTGCGGAATTTATTGAACGTCCGGTACGCTGCTCTCGTTCCCGAGCGATCCTGTAGACTCATCAGGATCTGGTGTTCCCAAACAACTTCGTCTTCGTGCTTGACGTTCTCAGCCCGGCCAGTATCCAGTGCCGGGCAGACTTCATCCAGTGTTGATGTGATAACGCCTGGTGCCTGGTTGTCCACGTAGTGGTGTAGTGGAGTTGAAGTTTCTTGAATCTCCGTGGGGTCCGGATCAGGATCTAGTTTTCTGAAGTCCTGTGACTGGATTCCGTGGTCCGAGGCAGCGTCACTGATGTCGTCTGCGACACTGTTGAGTAGGCTGCGAAGTTTCCCTGAAAACCGCTTCCGCTTAGTATACGAGAGTGCCGCCTGTGTCGGTGCTCCATCCAGTCCGAATCTGATTTGCAGATACTCCAATACAGCGATTTGATCGGTGACTGCGGTCTGTGAAAGCCCTGTCACCTGCATGTATAGATAGACCCGTACCATCGCCTCAAAGTCGAACGAGTCGTCCATTAGGATGTCATACCTGTCCTGAAACTCGTCGATCGGGAGATGGAGATTCCCGATGACTCGGGAGACGTTATCGTGGACATCGAAGAGCGTGGCTGCTTGCTCCACGAGCGCGTCCGCGATACGTTCCGAGTCCGGGTCAGTCATCTGAGTGGATTTACTTTAGATTGAACCATATTTGACGGGGCGGTGCTTCCAAATCTATTCGCTAAATGCTACGTATTCAGGGGTATTGAATGGGTGAGAACACCGTTAAAGAAAGTAAAGGTATTTTCCAAATCTGGGTTTCAGAATGAATAGCAGATTTATTCTGAACTCATACTTTAGTTTACACCATATATCTATTAGGGGTGGTCGTGAAACAGACTACACACCGTGGTTGACAGCAACGATCACAACCGTAGCGGAGACTACCCTGTTCCCGACGAATTCGATGCGGATGAAGTAGAGGCTGTTACAGACTTCCTTTCTAATCCCGGTGCGTTAGAGCTGATCGCGGAACTATACGACACCCCAAAACGGTTTGTTACACTGCAAAACGAAATGCGAGTGAGTGGTGCCACGATTCGGAAGCGAATGAATGAGGCGCAAGAGCTGGGGTTACTTTACGGTGAAGACAACCCGCACTTCAACGAAAATGGAAACAAAATCCACCCACTTACTCCGAAGGGAGAAGTGATTGGACGCGAGATACGGATCTCTGAGTTAGGTCGGATTCAACGAGAGATTCGGGAGTTAGAGAATGAGTTCGATGAGAAGTTCGGTGACTTTGAAAATGGGCTACAACAGAAGATTTCCGAATTAAACAGAACCTATGCAGAAAGGCTCGGTGATTCGTTCTAATCGGCTCTGTTGAAATCTCATTCTTCAAATATATTCTCGCCTGAAACCGCTGGTCGCTGAAGAGTGCGAACTTATCGGATTTTCACCGACCGCAAACGCTATACTGTGTTGGAGTTATTGTTTTGATATGTATAGGACTGTTCGGAAATCGCTTGAAGACTGGTATAATCCGAGTATTCAGTCTGCGGTGATTGTCTTGATGGGTTCGTGTTTTTGCCTCTTTCTGTTCCTCAACAGTCCCGATTTTACGAACCCGTACTACGTTTTCGGAGTCGGAGTGATGGGCTTCGCAGTCGTCTTTGCGGCGCTTATGCTCATTTCTGTGCTACTGAAGCGCCGATAGACTACTACCCTGTACTGACCACAGTCTAGTCAGAATGGATCATCTGTTGATGATTTCAACAACACCTGTCGTCTCTGCTTATGGCTTGGCGCGGTAGACTCGGGCTTTCGTATTCCCATCCATCACGATCAGGTTGTACTGCGCCAGTTTCGCTAAGTAATTCCGCACAGTTCGTTCCGTTTTAGGATCATCAACCTGCTGTTGATACTGATCGTACAACGCTGGTGGGGTGATCTCTTCAGCATCCGTGATGATGCTGTACAGCGTTTTCTGATCCGGAGTAAGCCGATCAAGAGTTTTCTGCTTGATTTCCATTTTCGCTTCCAAAACCACGTCGACGATCGTCTCAGAAGTGATGTGATCGTCATTAGCCTGTGATGCTTCCCGTGCAGCTTTCCGAAGGATACCGATGGCTACGCGGGCGTCACCAGCTGCTCGGTCAGCGATCTGGTATAGCCCATTCTCGGTGATTGCACCTTCGGTGAGCCCCCACTGTGTCCTGTCACGGAGAATTGATGCGAGTTCGTTGTCTCCATATTGGTCAAAGTGGATACGGTGTGCGTTCTGTAGCCGGCTTCGAACACGGTCATCTAACGGTGAGAACAGGTCTTCTTCACTGTTAGCGATCAGGATAATTGAGAGGTTCGGGATGCGGTAGAGGTCATAGAGGATGTCTTTGGATTGGAGTTGATCGACTTCGTCGAGGATAACGACGTAGTGAGGGCCGTCGTAGTCGCGGAGCCGATCGACAAGTAAGTCTCGTGGTGTGGATTGCCGGTGAATATCATATGTTTTCCCAACTCCGTCAAGTAGTTGATAGAGTGTTTTGAATCGGGTGTAGTCTTCCCAGCAGTTCACGTACTGTGAGTCGAGTTCCACAACGTTCTCGCGGAGTCGTTCAAGGATGAATTGTGCAATGCAGGTTTTCCCGGTTCCGGACGGGCCGTATAGGAGTATGGGTTCCGCTGATTGGCCGTCTGTGATTGGTTCGAGGATGCTGGAGAGGTAGTTTACCTCGTTGTCCCGGTGTTGGATTTCACGTGGGATGAACTCCTGTTGGAGAACCCGGGCGTCTGTGATCATAGTTCACGTCGACACGGAACGGTAGGGTAATAAATGGAAGTGTGTAGTTTCCAAATATTCGGGTTTATTGAAATCCTCAGATATTTACACATATGTTATCTTATTTGACACTAAAATCGTCTGTCTGAGGGTCTAAACTCCCCATCCACGCCCTAATCGCCCCCATCGGAACTAAATAGAGCAACCACACGGCCCGTGAATCCAAATCGGTACCCGTCCCGATAATCACAAAGCTGACGGGAGCAACCACAAAGACCAAAATCAGAAACAACTCAAAGACGGGTCTGAACGCGAAAGCCAACGCGTCTGCCGGTGATTTGTCTTGATATGACCGGTTGACGATGAAATAGCGCCAGACGCGCGATAGCTGAAAGAAAACAGTGCCAGCAATTGCGAGCCCAACTGAGAGGGGAAGTCCTGAATCCAAAAGGGGAAGTCCTGAATCCAAATCATAACCGGAAAGGAAAGGAGTCATGATTACTGTAAGAATGAAAGCTGGGATAACCGCCTTTCGCAACACGTAGTTGATATTGCGCGGGTATACCGGCGGTATTAGACCAATCGGCTGAATTGAAGTGGGCTCTTCATCCCAAGAATCCCCATCGAGATCATCCACGGACTGTGGCGTGAACAACGCGACAGAAAAGAACAGGAGATTGATGATCGCTATCTCGATGAGATAGATGACAGCGATTTCAAGAAGACTCCACTCAAATACGACCACTCCAAGAATGAGTGCAGAGTTCAGAATACACGCAAAAACAAAATCGCGGGACTCTCTGAGCATTCCGGGTATTGTTTTGCTACCCCCCGTCTGGCTACTCGTTCCCATCTATCTACACTTTCCTTCGGAAGCTGTTTATTTGTTCTGTTGACTCGATGGAAATACTGGTACTCTATGAGAGCGTGAAACAAGATATGGGCGCAAGAGACCGAGAGGATTTCTGTGCCACAGAGCACGTTTTGTTGACTGGTGGCTCTGTTGAAATCCTCAGCAAGTGATATATTCTCACCCAGTCGCGGTCAGTACAGGTGACACACAGATCGCTCAGTACAGATGAACTACTCACTGGCCGTTGAAAGTCATACAGAGCGGACAATTTTTCACGCTCCTTCTATTTTAATCCGTTATGAACCGACCATCTGTCTTTTATGGGTTTTCAGCAATTCTGGGAATAGCAATTGGCGTGGACGGCTTTATTTCGGGAACAACGGATGGTTTTGGTATTTTTGTCATGTTGGTGTGTGGTGGTGGAGCCCTGCTTGTCACTACATCACTGTACAAGATATTCTCGACTGACCCATCAGAGTTCCAAGTGCCGTTTTACGCTATTCTTGTAATGGGTCTTTGTGCCCTCATAGCTCTTCTCAGCGTCGTTCTACAGGTCGCCAGTTGAATACTCGGAGTACTCCCGCCCATATTGATTTAAACATAAAATTGTTTTCACTTCACGATTGCGAGTGAAGAATTCGCACTCTTCGTTGACCGGGCGTTTCAGCCGAGAACATGTCTGAAGAATAGGGTTTCAACAGAGCCTGACTGGTCCGTATGCGAAAGAAGTCGAGACATGGGCGTGACAACCCGAATAGGTGAATCTCTGCAAACTGCTACGACTCGGTTTGATCACTGTTGCTTGACGACGACTGTATCTGCGACAAGGTCACCGACCCGTTGGTTATCATCCGTAAGCAGTATCAACACCATTGCGACGAGGTTCAACGTCGGGAGTGCGTCAACGATCCACAACAGATTCCGCAGGACTGACGCCCCAATCGTACAGTTTGATCCGTCGGACTTGATAACGACGAGTCCAAGCAGATATTTCCCCGGCGTATAGCCGTACAGTCCCTCAAGGAGAAACCCGTAAACCAATGTTGCGACCAGTCCCACGAACGCCAGCACGAGGAACCCGATGTCGCCAAGGGGCGTCCCGGCGAGTATAACGGCAAGCCAGATTAGCGCCATGAGTATTGAGTCGATAAAGTATGCCCCAACTCGGTGCCAGATCACATCCCCGTTCGTCCCTCGTTGTGGTTTCGGATGCTGTTCCATAACTCACATCTGTTATTCAAGAGTTATTAATCTTTGACTATTACCTCAAAGTAGAGTTGTCGAACAGTTCGCATCTCTCATTGACCAGCTGTTTCAAATGAGAATTTGTCTGAAAAAGAGGATTTCAACAGAGACACATATTCCCGAGTCGAAATCTATCTTTGTCGGTTCGGATTATGAATTTCGAGCGTCGCTTCCCGAGGACCGGGCGTTGGTTGAGTCAGTACTCGAAATCCCGGACAGTGATACTGATGCGTGGACAGACCGTCTGTTCCACCTCGTCGAATTTACAGTTCTCACCGACCAGTCGTGGCTATATCGCTCAGTACCGCATGAGGCCCATATCCGAGAAATCAACGCGGGGGGACACGAGGGAGTAATTGAGAAATTGAACGAGACACTTGATCAGGTACGAGGTTCGGCTGTTGTCCCGTTTAGTGGGCTTGCCTCGTGGACAATTAACGGTACCACGTATGATTTGAAATGGGACTCTCTGTATTGCTCCGATAGAGAAAAGAGTGCGTCATATGATTTGGAACGGCTAAGGAAGGTGACTGTACTGTTTCCTGAGAACGTCCTACATCTTGATTGGAAGCCGGTGTCCGAGGAGTCGTTACTTCGTCGAACGGTTTGGCGAGTTCTGGGTTCGGAGAGTGCTACTCCGCCAGCACGAGTCGAGATTCCTGCTGATGAAGGCGGAGAAAAGATATTGGATGCGTCTCGCCAGCTACGTGAGAAACTTGGGTATGAATATGACGTTGAGACTTCTTCGGATTAGCGCCCGTGATCAGCGTAGAGTCAATAATTGGTTCGTCTGTACTGAGAGATTTGTGAGTTTCCTGAGTCGGCTATGGCTGAACACTTATTCTTGTGTGGCCATATTGTCCTGTTAGATGTCAGTAATTCCGACGGAGTGGAGTGAGCCGGATTCTCGGCCAGGCGTCTACTTTGATGTTCTGTTGATGGGGCTGCTGGTCGTCGGGATCGGCGCGATCGCATACTGGGAGCCGGGCTCAATTACTCTCTCGATTACGCCACAACGTCTTGCTGGTGCGATCATCCCTGGTGTGGTTCTCGGTGTTGCTATGACATACTTCTACATCGTGAGCGAGCGTTTCCAAGGACTCTATGCGGATTCCCACATCACCTGGTTTGTCGGCAACTTATTGCTCGCCATTGGCATCTCACTCGGACTTGCCGTTGCCCCCACGTGGACGTTACTCACGATACTAGCGACATTACTCACATTCATCGTACTTCGCGTCGCCATCTACATTCGTACGCGATAAGTACTACAACTGATGGTCAAGTAGTTCGCTTGTACTGAACGATCCGTGAGTCCTCTGTACTGACCGATTTGTGAGTCTCCTGTACCGACAGTTCAGAGAGAACGGGCAAGATTGTGACTGAGAGAAGCAATGGTGAGTTTATCGAGCTGCTCCCACCATCATTGGGTCGTACTCCTGTACCGTACTGTTTGAGTGTTGTGGCGTAGGAAGTCACGCGCACGGTAGCGATATGTATATAATAATTTAGAGATCATACTCGACGAGGCCGTCTTTACTCCGGTACACTGAGAATAAATATCAACTAACTATCGTTTTGTAGCGGGCTACCTTCCGAACCTGTGTAATCCGACGCGAAAGACGATTTGATATACCGAAATATGATTCATACGTTCGCCGTCCGAACGTGTTCGGGCGCGTTTCGCGGCCGTGGGAACCCTCGAAACCGGGTTCGGTGGGTCGTGAGTACTCCGGGTATGGTCGAGAAGACTGACCGAACCGGCGGATCGGGCGGAGCGCGCTCCGCGGACGGCCGACGCTTCGAGGTGTTCGTTCGCGAGGAGGAGACGGACCCGCTCCGTCACGTCGGGACCGTCGCCGCGCCGACGCCCGACGCCGCCCACGAGGAGGCGAGCAAGCTCTTCGCGTGGTACGCCCGCGACGTGTGGGTGTGCCCCGCCGACGAGACCCACCGGTACTCCGCCGAGTCGCTCGCGGGCGACGAAGCGGGAGGGGAGGCGTCCGCCGACGCCGACGAGCCGCGCGTCTACAAGGAGACCGAGGGGACTCCGACCGTCTCGTGCGGCGGGGCGCCTGCGGCCGACGCGGCCGACAACGACGACGCGGAGGGGTCCCGATGATCTCCGTCAGCAAGCTCCTCTGCGGCCTCGACGCCGAGAGCGACGGGCTCCGGTACGACGCGGCCGACGGGTCGGAGAAGCCCCAGATCACGGACGACAAACAGCGGCGCCCGGTCGTCGTCTGGAACACCACGAAGCGGTGTAACCTCTACTGCGAGCACTGCTACGCCGCCGCCGATCAGGCGGGCGCGCCGAACGAGCTGTCGACCGCGGAGGGGAAGGCGCTCATCGACGACCTCGCCGAGTTCGGGGTGCCGGTGATCCTCTTCTCCGGCGGCGAACCCCTCGTCCGCGAGGACCTCCCCGAACTGGTCTCCCACGCCGCCGACGCTGGGGTCCGCCCCGTGCTCTCGACGAACGGGACCCTCTTGACTCGTGATCGCGCTCGCGAGCTGAAGGAGGCCGGCCTCAAGTACGCGGGCGTCTCGGTCGACGGGCTCCCCGAGCGCAACGACCGCATCCGGGGCGAGGAGGGCGCGTTCGACGCCGCGGTCCGCGGGATCGAGGCGTGTCTCGACGTGGGGCTCAAGACCGGGCTCCGGTACACGATCACCGAGCACAACGTCGAGGACCTGGCGGGGGTCGTCGACCTGCTCGTCGACGTGGGCGTCGACCGGTTCTGCTTCTACCACCTCGACTACGGCGGGCGCGGCGCCGACATCTCAGACGTGGACCTGAGCCCGGAGGCGACCCGGCGAGCGGTCACCGACCTGTGTGACCTCACCCGGGAGTACCACGAGGAGGGCGAGGAGATCGAGACGCTGCTCGTCGGCAACTACGCCGACGCGGGCCACCTCGTCGAGTACGCCGACCGCGAGATGGGGACCGACCGCGCGCGGCTCATCTACCGGCACCTCGAACGCAACGGGGGCGACCCCACCGGCGAGCGCGTCGCCGACGTCGACCCCGTCGGCAACGTCCACCTCACCCAGTTCTGGCAGGGGTACTCGCCCGGAAACGTCCGAGACCGGTCGTTCGGCGCGATCTGGTCGGACGAGTCCAACCCGCTGCTCTCCGGGCTCCGGAACAGGGAGGACCGCCTCTCCGGGCGGTGCGCCGACTGCGCGTACCAGTCGATCTGCCGCGGCGGCTCGCGGCTCCGCGCGCTGGCGGCCCACGACGACCCGTTCGCTCCCGATCCGAAGTGCTACCTCACCGAGGCCGAACGCGACGGGAACGCGGCGCTGAGTCGGATTCGGGGCGGCTCCGCGGCGGACGCGGACTGAGCTATCGGTCCGACTGCCGCCGTCGGCGGCGGTCGACGCCCGCGCCCGCGAAACTCACAGAGGAACAAGGAGGAAGCCCACGGCTTCAGCCGTGGGAGGAATCCGACTCCGCTCCCTCGATCTCGTCGAACACGTCGGTGACGAGCTTCGCCTGGGCGGTCCGGAGCCGCTGTGAGAGCGCGGACTTGCTAATCCCTAGCTCGGCGGCCAGCTCGCCGAGCCCCACGTCGCGGTCGCCGTCGAAGTAGCCGCGGACCACCGCGAGTTCGAGCCCCTCCCGCTGTTTCGGCGTGAGCGCGGAGAGGTCGAAGGTCACCTGCTCGGTCGCCTCCGGGCCCTCGACGACCGCGAGCCGGACCAGCCGGACGTGATCGAGGACCTCCCTGAGCTCCCCGACCACGTCGCGGACCGTGTCCCGGTCGTCGACGTAGGCGGTCACGAGCATCGTCCCGTCCTCGACGCGCCGGACATGCGGGACGCACCCGAACCCCTGGAAGATCCGACAGAGGCAGTCGTCGGAGACCTCACCGCGAGCGCGGACCAACCCGTCGCCGTCGGCCGGCTGCACGTCGACGGTGCACTCGTGACCCACCGCGTTGACGGCCACGTCGCTCGCGTCGGGGACCTCGGAGACGATGGGGCAGTCCCAGTCGTCGCTCGGATCGATGTCGAGGTCGACGCGGAGCCGGCGTCCGTCCCCTGCGGCTTCGGCCATGGACCTGCTTGTCCGGCCGGCGGCTTAGACGCTCGGCGGATCCTCAGTGCCCGAGAACGCGCCGTTTATGTGCCGCGCCGCGGTGGAGGAAGACGACGTGCGCGAGACAGCACGCGGAGCCTTCGAACTGGCACGCCCGGGCAACTGCGTCGCCGCCGCGGTCCTCACGGCGACCGGCGCGTTCGTCGCCGGTACCGGCGACGCGCTCGCCCCGGCGGCGATCGCCGCGGTCACCACCGCGTTCGCGGTCGCCGCCGGCAACGCGATCAACGACTACTTCGACCGCGAGATCGACGCGATCAACCAACCGGACCGTCCGATTCCGCGGGGTGCGATCTCGCCGCGGGGCGCGCTCGGGATCTCCGGCATCTGGTTCGCGGCCGCCGTCGCGCTCGCGCTGGCCCTTCCGCTGCTGGCGCTCGCCATCGCCGCGGTCAACCTCGTCGCCCTCGTCACCTACACGACCGTCTTCAAGGGGACGCCGGGGCTCGGCAACGCCCTCGTCTCGTATCTCGTGGGCTCGACGTTCCTGTTCGGCGGCGCCGCCGTCGGGCAGCCTCGGGCGGTCGTCGTCCTGGCGTTGCTCGCGGCGCTCTCGACGTTCGCCCGCGAGGTGATCAAAGACGTCGAGGACGTGGTCGGCGACCGCGAGGAGGGGCTCCGGACCCTTCCCGTCGCGATCGGCGAGCGGCGGTCGCTGTGGGTCGCGACCGGGTCGCTCGTCGTCGCCGTCGCCGCCAGCCCGCTCCCGTACCTCTCGGGGACGTTCGGCGGCGCCTACCTCCTCCTCGTCGCGGTCGCCGACGCGGTCATGCTGTACGCCTGCCACGAGGCGTTCACCGACCCGACGGCGGCACAACAGCGGTTCAAGTACGGGACGTTCCTCGCGGCGGTCGCGTTCGTCGCCGGTCGCGCTGCGCTGCTTGTTTAAAAATGCGATCCGCCCGGTCGCGATCGATTGTGCCGTCGCTCGCCGGACGGAACCACTGAAAAATCCGCGAACCGAAACCCGCGAACCGCTCGACGACGGACAGTTAGGTGACGGTCACGCGACGTTGAAGCCCTTATCGCGGAGGAAGTCCTCCACGCGACCCGAGTGGTTCCCCTGCAGTTCGATGGCGCCGTCCTCGACGGTGCCACCGCAGGCGAACTTGGACTTGAGATCCGACGAGAGGGAGCTCATGTCCACGTCTTTCGGGTCGAATCCTTCGATGACCGTTACCTCCTTACCGTACCTGCGCTCGTCGATGCGGATGCTGATCTGCTGGGACTCTTTCGCGACGTCCTCGCAGACGCAGAGTTCCTGGGGCAGTCCGCACGTCGAGCAGACTTCCGACATTACGACCGAAACTACAGGATGCCCGTATTAAATAGTGTCGGGAGTGCGAGCGCCGTGCACGGCGAGCGCGGTCGCCCCTCGCCCGGGACCGCCTCACTCCCCGCCGAACAGCCGACCGATCACGGGCGTCCGCTCCAGCGCGAGCCGGCGGACCGTCCGCCGCGCCTCGTCCGCCTCCGCGCGCGTCACGGACCCGGCGTACGCCGCTCGCTCGTACGCCTCGCCGACCGTCCGCGCGCGCTCGTCGCCGTCGCGGAGCGGGAGGTCGTCGAGGTACGCCCGCGGCGTCTCCCCGGGCCGCCGCTCGCGGTAGCGCCGCGCCAGCAGCCGCTCCAGGTCCGCGAACGCCCGCTTCGCGTCCTCGGCGGGCTCGTCGCGGCCCCAGGGCACCCGGATCCGGACGGCGCGGCGCGCGCGCGCCGCGAGGCCGAACCGGCGGGCGCCGGCGACGCCGACGATCACGACGAACAGCCAGTACGCGACCGCCTCCCGCGACGGAAGCGGGAACCCGCCGTCGCCCCCGCTGGCGCCCGGATCGGCGCCGCCGGCGGGCGTCCCGTTCCGGATGAGTCGCTCCTGTGAGAACCCGCCTTGGGCGGGCGAGCTGTCGGTCCCGGTGGCGTCGCCCGCCCCGTCGCCGGCGGTCCCGTTGCTCTCGTTCGTCTCCGAGAGCGGTTCGTCTTCCGACCCGGAGGTCGTGCCGGATTCCGGGGCGGGCGTCGGCTCGCCGTTCGGCTCCGCCCCCTCGGCGTCGACGTCCGCATCGCCGCTCTCGCGAGCCTCGGCGAGGCGCTCGCTCCGGGCCTCCTCGCGCTCGCTCGGCGGGGTCGGGTCGAACTCGACCCAGCCGTGCCCCGGGAAGTACGCCTTCACCCACGCGTGGGCGTCCTGTCCCTGGACGACGTATCGGTCCTCGCCGACCCGCTCGCCCTCGGAGTAGCCGGTCGCGAACTGCGCCGGGATCCCCTGCGAACGCAGCATCGCGACCATCGTCGTCGCGAAGTAGGTGCAGTAGCCGGCGTCCATCTCGAAGAGGAACGCGTCGGCCACGTCGCCCTCGGGCTTCTCGACGGCGAGCGAGTAGTCGTACTCCTCGATCAGGTACCGCTCGATCGCGGCGGCCTGATCGTAGGGGTTCTCGGCGTCCGCCGCCTCGACGATCGCCTCGGTGCGCTCGCCGACGCGGTCGGGCGTGCTCTCCGGGAGCTGGGTGTACCGCTCCTCGATCGCGGGGTCGTACTCCGCGCTGGCGTTCCGGAGCGCCGCGGGCTCCGCGTCGAGCACCCGACTCTCGACGGTCGTCGTCTCGCCGGGACGCAGCGCGGCGCCGAGCCGGAGCGCTCCGCGCTCGTCGACCTGCGCGGTCGAGGCGCCCGAGCCGCGCACGTCCACGGCCTGCCACGGCGCGGGCAGCGCCGTCGACTTCACCTGCGGGGTGACGGTGACGTTCGCCGTCGTCGTCTCGCCCGGCGGGCCGTCGAGCGATCCCTCCAGCGTCGACCGTTCGCCGGACCGCACCCAGCCGTCGCCGGTGTAGGTGTCGTAGGCGGCGACGTGCCAGTTCGACTCGACCGGGCTCTCGATCTCGTACCGCACCTCGGGCGACAGCCGCGTCTGTCCGACCACCTCCACCTCGTCGCCGGCGCCGAGCGACGACTCCAGCGTCTGACCGCGGTCGGCCGTCCACGGCTGCGCCGCGCCCGCCGGCAGCACGGTGACTGTCGCGCTCACGAGGACCATCGCCGCCAGCACGGCGGCGAACTGGTCGCCGTGGCTCCGGAGCGCGTCGAGCGTTGACAGCGTCGAGAGCCCGGCGGCGAGCGCGGCGCCGACGACGCCGATCAGCGCGGCCAGCCCCCCGGCGTCGCCGGTGCACACGAGGAATCCGAGCGCGCCGCCGGCGACCGCAGTGGCCCCGGCGTGTCGCCCTCGGCCGGCGAGGTACGCGACGAGGAACGTCGGCACCGGCGCGACCGCCAGCACCCACACGTCCGCGAGCGCGAGTCGGAGGATCGAGAGCCCGGTCAGAAGCGACACCACGTCGAGCGCGACGCTCTCGACCGAGAAGAGCGCCCGCCGGCTCGCGGGGACCGCGAAGTAGTAGCCGGCGAGCCCCGCGGCGAAGAGGACCGCGGTCAGCCGGACGGCGGTGCGCTCGGCGACGACGCGCGAGAGGACCGCGCCGGCGACTCCCGCGACCGCGACGGCCGCGGCGGTCCGCGCCGTCCCGCCGACCACGTTAGTCGCCTCGAAGAACACGCCGAGGTACGCCGCGGTGACGAGCGCGACGCCGACGATCGCGGGATCCGCGAACCCGCTCCAGTCGTCGGCGGGGGCGTCGGCCTCCTCGCGGCCGAGGTCCGGTGGCTCCCCCGACGCTCGGTGGCGATTGGCGGTAGTTCGTCGCCGCCCGTTTCCGGGCGTTCGTCCGCTCATCGCCCGCCCGCCTCCGGTTCGGGGCGAGCCGGGAGCTCCGCGTCCGCCGGTTCTTCGCCCTCGCCCGCGGACGCCCGGAGGTCGTCGACGGCGACGGTTCGCCCCCCGGTCCGATATCGAGCGCCGTCGGCGTCGGCGATCACCTCCACGTCGGCGTCGTCGACGGCGACCGCGCCGGGACCGGTCACCGCGGCCAGTTCGAGCGCGGCGCGTCGCCCCTGTGGGCCCGGGAGGACCGACACGCTCCCCGCCGGCAGCGTCAGATCGACGGGGACCCCGTCGTCGAGCAAGGCGAGCGCGAGGCTGGCGGCCGCGCTCGCGAGGGCGTCGGCCCCCTCACGCTCGCCGGCCGTCCCGCCCGCGATCGACACCCGTCCGCGCCGCGTCTCGGCGGCGAACTCCTTGACCACGATCTCGTCGCGCTTCGCGGTCGTCGGCCAGTGTACGTCCCGGAGGGCGTCGCCGCGCGCGTACTCCCGCAACCGGTCGAACTCCTCGCGCTGCCGGCTCACGCCGACCGCGTCGTCGGCGTACAGCGCCCGCCGGAACCGCGCCGGGATCGGGTGGCAGGTCGGATACGCGATCACCGCGTCCGTGTCGTCGACGACCACCTCGCGGTCGAAGAGCCCGAACACGTCCGTCGCGGTCACTCTGGTCGGCCCCAGCCTGCGCTCTCCCCGCCGCAGGTACCGGACCCGATACGTCACCGAGCCCCCTCCGATCGACGCGCGGATCGGCGCCTCCGGGCCCTCCAGCCCGTCGTCCGTGTCGTCGCCGATCGCCGCCAGAAAGGTCCCGGACGCCCCCGCGGTCGCGGGTCGGAGCTCGAGACGGACCTCGGCGCGCTCGCCGACGAACCCGTCCGCCGGCGGGACCCGCCGCACCTCGGGGTCCTCGACCCGCGCCAACTGAACGTAGCCGGCGGCGAGCGCGACGATCCCCGGGAGGACGACCGCGTCGAGTGCGCGTCCGCCCGCCGCCAGCGCCAGCAGACCGCCGATCGCGCAGGCCGCGCCGGCGACGCGGCCGCGCCGGGTGAGGGTCGCCTTCGGCATCGGCTCACTCCACGGGGACCCGGTCGAGGGCGTCGGCGACGATCTCGGCGCCGTCGGCGCCGCCCGAGTCGGACCGGATCCGGTGAGCGAACACCGTCGGCGCCTCGGCCTGTACGTCGTCCGGGATCACGTAGCCGCGACCGTCGAGCGCGGCGCGCGCCTGCGAGGCCCGCAACAGCGCGAGGCTCCCGCGCGGGCTGACGCCGAGGCGGGCGTTCCGTCGGGTGTGGACCGCCAGCCGCGCCACGTACCGGCGCAGCTCCTCCGTCGCCTCTATCGCGCCAACCGCGGTCCGGGCGCGCCGAACGTCCTCGATCGTCGCGACCGGCTCGACCGACTCGACGGGGTGGTCGCCGGCCATCCGCCCGATGATCTCGGCCTCCTCGTCGGTGTCGGGGTAGCCGAGCCGGATCTTCTTGGTGAACCGGTCGACCTCGGCGACCGGCAGGTCGTACGTCTGCCCGGGCTCCACGTCGTTCTGGGTCGCGATCACGCAGAACGGGTCCGGGAGCTCGCGGGTCACCCCGTCGGTCGTCACCTGCCGCTCCTCCATCGCCTCGAGGAGCGCCGACTGCGTCTTCGGGGGCGCGCGGTTGATCTCGTCGCCGAGCACCACGTTCGCGAACACCGGCCCCGGCTGGAACTCGAACTCGTCGGTGCGCTGGTCGAACACGTTGACGCCCGTCACGTCGGAGGGGAGGAGATCGGGGGTGAACTGCACGCGCTTGAACGAGCCGTCGACCGAGCGCGCGACCGCCTTCGCGAGGGTCGTCTTCCCGACGCCGGGCACGTCCTCGACGAGGAGGTGGCCGCGGGCGAGCAGGGTGACGACGACGTGCTCGACCGCCTCCCGCTTCCCGACGATCACCTCCTCCACGTTGTCGGCGACGCGCTCGGCGAGTTCGGCGACCGCCGCGGGCTCCATCGCGGGCCCCTCGGCGGCGTCCGGGGCGTCCGCCGCCGAGGCGACCGTCCCAGAGTCGCCGTCCGCGTCGGGCTCGCCGACGCCCGCCCCGAGCGGGCCGGATTCCCCCGGATCAGTCATGGCGTCGCCCGTCGTCACGGACCGCGGTCCGCGGTCCACGTGTGGCGACCCGGTCCGGGCGGGCGCCCACCTCCGCGGCGGTGACGGGTCGGCGCGCGCCGTCCCGCCGGGGGTCGACCGTGCGAGTAGTACCCACAGTCATCGACATAGCTCGGATTAGGGTGGAAGCGGCATATGCGTTCCGCCGAGCCGCGTGCGGCGCGGGCTTCGGGACGCGCCGTCCGTCGACGGGGACGAACGACCTATCGCTCCCGCACGTTCCGGCCGGCCGGCTCGCCGAACGACTCCGCGCCGGTGACGGGGTCGCGCTCGTAGACGACCTCGCCGCGGACCGTCGTCAGCTCCGGGAACACGCCCAGAAGACCCTCGAAGGGGGTCCAGTCCGCCGCGCCGTGGAGCGCGCCGGCCTCGATCTCGCGGGGGTTGGTCATGTCGACGAGCACGAGGTCGGCGTCGGCCCCCGGCTCGATCCGGCCCTTCCCCTCGATCCCGAAGATCGACGCCGGGTTGGCGGCGACCACGTCGCGGACGCACTCCAAGGAGAGGTTCCCCTTCCGGACGGACTCCAGCAGGAGCGGGTAGAGCGTCTCCACGCCCGGCACGCCGCTCGGCGCGTCGACGAGTCCCCGCCGCTTCTCGGCGACCGTGTGGGGCGCGTGGTCGGTGGCGACCACGTCGACGTCGCCGTCGCGGAGTCGCCGGAAGACGCCGGCCCGCCGCTCCTCCGAACGGAGCGGGGGATTCATGCGCCCGAAGGT
>JGI12449J12846_1000040_pt1 | contig 42896 bp, 50 predicted proteins | sample 23E2SouthBayCA_FD_12846 | JGI IMG/M metagenome (IMG submission 12846) | reverse complement strand
GCCGTCGCGCGGGCCGGAAGCCCCGACCCCGTCGTCGTCGCGGACCGGCTCTCGGCGCTCGCGCCCCGCGGGTTCGGCGACCCGCTCCACCTGCTGGTCCTCCCGGCGGACCTCCACCACGTCGAGGCAGACGCCCTCCGGACGCTGGGAGACGCACCCGCAACGCTCCTCCCGGAGTAGTTCCGGCCCGCCGACGTCTCGGCGAGAACACACCCACCAGTCCACGCTCACCGTCGAGGCCCGACACGTGCCCGGCCGTGGCGTCCGGGTCCCTGTGTCCGAAACCACGAACAACAGTTAAGTGGAATGAGATGCTCCCTCCCGACCGGGAGTCGGCCGGGGTCGGCAGGCTCTGAGGCCGGTGACACCCGCCGCGACGTGCCATACCGATCAGGAACTCTCAGCCTGCCCACGAAAGCATTGTGGCCGTCTCCCCTCTCACCTGCAACTTCCCGGAGCGTCCGTTGGAGGCTCTAGTCGGCGCCCGGACCGACCTCGTTCGGTTCGGGCAGATCCAGCGCCTCGCGCAGGTCGTACTCCTCGCGTGTGACGATGTAGAGCACGTCCTCGACGATGGTGAGCAGTTCGGGCAGCTCTCGAACCACGAGAAAGGTGACGCCGACGAGAGCGAAGACGGCGAGCACCTGACTGATCACCCGGTCCGAGAGGTAAAACGAGACCTTGTAGGGGTCGGTGCCGCCGAACAGAAAGAGCACCTCGTCGACGAACCACTGCATGTACTGCTTGCCGAACATCAGGCCGATGAACGTCGTCCGCGCGATGTTGAGGACGTAGATAATCGGGACGGCGATGGCGAGTGCGCGGAGCTTCCGACCCAGCGGCGCCTCGACGGCGGCGATCAGGCCGACGAAGATGGCGATGCTCCCCAGCCCCGTGCAGGCAAGGATGATCGAAAACAGGATGACGTGGCCGCCGTCGGTGACGAACTTGAACGTGTTGAGATAGCCCTGGTCGCCCTCGACGAGCGTCGTCTCGTACCCCAGAAGCTCCATCGCCCACTCGGTCTGTGCCGTGGTGTGCGAGATGAGGACGTGCCGAGGCGAGGGAAGCGAGAGGCCACCGATCGTGAGCGCCGGAATCGTCTCGAAGGGGAGGTAGACGACGCCCATGACGGCGACGGCTCGCGAGAGGACAAAGAGGGAGTCACGGCCGCCGTATATGAGATAGCCGACGTACAGCGAGGCAGGGACGGCCGCGAGCGAGAGGAATCCCTCGACGAAGCTCTTCTGGACGAAGGCGAAGTGGGGAACGAGCGCCGCCCAGAAGACGGCGAAGACACCCCACGCCGAAATCATCACCGTTCGCGCGTGATCGCTCTTCCGCCACCGGAGAGCCGTCCCGACGAGAAAGAGGGCAACCACGACCCACGCGAGGACGTCGGTGAGGGGGCCAGCCATGAGCGGGATAACGATCCGAGCCGATAAATCCCTTGCCGTTCAGGGGGCCCGAATCGACACGTCCGGCATCCCGCCTTCGAGACCCCCGAACGCCGTCTCGTAGCCCTCGTGGCGCGCGGTCTGGGGCTGGACGTCGACCGAGAGCGTGAGTTCGTCGCCAGCCTCGACACCGTCGACGGCCGCCCCGTAGTGGTAGCCCAGGGCCGGGTCGAGCGTCCGCTCGAACGCACCGTCGTACACCGTCTCGCCGCCGCGAGTGAGCGTCCCGGACAGTCCCATCGCCGGGATCACCATCCGGTTGTATCGGGTTCGCGCCGAGACAGCGAGGTAGGATCCCTCCGCGTCGATTCCATCGGGTGGGGTCTCCAGCGCCGTCACCACGAGACGGGCGCCGTCGCTTGTTTCCGACCCCAGCACCGTCCCCGGCAGGTCGGATTCGGGCGGGGCGAAGGCGTCCGGGAGCATCTCCATCGACATCGGATCGACGGCGCCCGGCGTCGCCACTCGGTCGTCGAGTTGCTCGAACGAAATCTCGTTTTTCGCCGCCTCGCTGTACTCGAAGGGGACGTCGACGGTCGCCGGATCGGTGAAGCGATCGGCGAAGCCGCCGGTTCGACGGGTCGACACCGCGCCGACGCTCAATCGGACCGTGTAGCTGCCGTCGCCCTCCAGCCCGAAGTTCGCGCCGTAGTGAAAGCCCATGGGCTGGGAGAGCATGGGGTAGATAGCCTCCTGGGAGACGAGCGAGCCGTCGCGGTAGATTTCGAGGGATAGACCGGTCTCGGGGAGGACCTGTTCGGTCTCGGGGTCCCAGACGCTCGCCATCAGGTGGACGGCGTCGTCGATGTCGATTTGGGTCAGCGAGACGGAGTCGCCCGTGACGTTCCAGAACCGGTGGGGGTAGCTGTAGAACAGTCCGACCGTGTAGTCGCCGCTCGATGCCTTCCCGACCATCGACATACCCTCGACGTGGCTGGGGTAGTAGATGCCGTCCGGTCGGTTCTCCGGGACCGCCGGCACGCCCGTCGCCCGCGTCTCGACTAGGCCCGAACAGCCGGCGAACGAGAGCGCCCCGGCGAGGCCGCCAGCCTGGAGCAGTTCGCGGCGCTTCATGTCACCCGGTCGGGGCCCGCGGTCAAAACCGGTTCTGGTCCGGGCGTCGAACGAGCGGGCCGAAAGACGGGACCGTCAGTCACTCGGGCCGCGGCGTCGGGAACACCCGGAGACGACGCGGAGGGACGAGGAAGTTCCCCCGGCGCCGGACGAAGATGTACTCAAGGATGCCGTTGTTGACTCGCTGGCGGACGGCGGGCGTCGCCTCGGTTAGATCCGTGCCGTTCATCGACCGGCGGACCGCTTCGAACTCCGAGACGCGGCGCTGGAGCGAGGGGAAATGGAGGCTCGCGACCTTCTGGTCGGAGCCGATATCGTCGGTCGACTCGAAGTGACGGCGAAGCAAGCGGACGTTCCCCTCGGCGTCGCGGTTCGCCCGCGCCGCCTTCTGGGCGTGTCCCACCCGACCGTGCTCCCGGGCGTCCGACTCGATGTCGCCGACGAACCGATCGATCCCGCTGTCCGACCCGAGTCCGTCGCCGACGCCCTCGACCAGTCCGGCGGCGGCGTGGCCGGGACTGAACATCTCCATCACGCGCTCCTCGTGGGACTGCTCCCCGTACCAGTCGTCGAGTCGCTGGCGGAGGTTGGCGATCACCTTGGTCGTCCCGCCGGCGAAGGGCCCGTCCTCGACCGTGACGTAGTCCTCGGTCGCCTGATTGCCACGAAAGCCGGCTTCGAACCCCATGAACAGCGGCGACGCCTCGGGGACGGGTTCGGAGTCGGGGATGCCCGCAGCGTCCTGGTTCCGGGCGGGCAGGCCAGCGCCGACAAAGCCCGTCCGGCGGGAGTCGACGGTGAACACGTCGGACAGCGGGCGTACCGTGACGCCGTTGGCCGTCTCGCGCTCCCCGCGAAGCGTGCGGTCGGCCTCGAGGAGGGCATCCGCGCGGTCGCTCGCAAGGTGGAGTACCGCGTCCTGGCGGTCGAACGCCGGCGATTCGAACGGCGACAGCGCCGTCGGTTCGGGGAGGTCGATACCGTCGGGAAGCGTCGCGTCGAACCGGTCGAAGTACGCCGGCGAGTAGGCAATCGAGTGGAGCAGCCCCTCGTGGCTCCACTCGTAGGCCCGGTCGAGCGCGGCGAGCGTCTCGGCGAGGGCGTCGCGGTCGTCCGCGGCGGGCGGCCCGTCAGCGTCGAGGCGAAGATAGAGGAGGATCTGGTGGGCGGGCAGTTGGGTGTTGCCGTGGTCGTCCTGGCGGACGTACTCCCGCCAGGCGTGCTGTCGTGGGGGCTTGGCGTCGGGGTCACCGGACGGGACGGGATCGTCGTCCGTCCGGTCGAGACAGGCACTCAGCGCGCTCGTCCCCCCGAGCGCGACGGCGGCTTTCAGTACGGCGCGACGCGAGCGGTCGGTGTCGCCGTCGAACTGCATTCACTCCTGATTTGGGCCCTCGGGATCAAGCGGATTGTGGTTCGGCTCTCGAAGGCGCCGCTCACTCGTCGACGAGGCTGTCGACCAGTCGAGTGAACCGATCGAGCAGCCGTTCGGGCACCGTCGGCTCGACCAACCGGAGCAGATCGGCTGTCTCCGCGGGCCGGGAGAGCGCGAGCGTCACGCGGCCACGCTCGTCACGGCGTTTCTCGACGAGATCCTGCTCGGTCAGGTGGTCGAGATGCCACTCCAGCGTACTCCGGGCGATCCCGAGTTCGTCGGCGACGAGCGCGGGGGCGCTCGGTCCGTTCTCGATCAGGTGGAGCAACACGTCCCGAGCGGTCTCGCGGCGCAACACGGCGACCGCGCCGCGCTCCCACGAGCCGTACTCGGGGGTGTAGTAGTGGGTCCGACCGTACAGCGACTCGGAGACGACGGCATCCGAGCGTCGGAGTCGCTTGAGGTGGTACTGGAGCTGTCCGGTCGCGAGGTCGAGTTCGCGCGCGAGGCGGTTGAAGTGGACACCAGGGTGGCTCGCCACGTAGTCGCGGATGCGGTCACGGTGGGGTGACCCCGTCACGAGGCCGACACCTCCCGGCGGACGGTCCGGGCGTAGTAGACGGCGGCGACGACGAGGGCGACCAACACCACGTCGAGGCCGTGTTCGAAGAGGTGGTGGTCGGTCGGGGAGAGCAGTCCGGCGGCGGTGGCGACGACGACCGCCGACCGGCCGAGCAGTGCCGCGAACGCCGCGACGATCAGGAGATATGGACGCGAGCGCCGGCGGACGAAGGCGGCAAGGGCGAGGCCGAAAAGCACCGTCGCCCCGAACGTGGCGACGCCGACGACTGCGAGCAGTCCGGGCGAGGCAACGTCGACGACGGCGTGTAGTGGCACGGTCATACACGCCGTTCGAGGCCGCCGTACCTGAACGCTTCGACGAAGGCCGTCGCTACCGGCGCGGTGTCGGCAGAAGTTGTGCGTGGGTGATGTCCCGGATGGGAATCACCTGCATCGCTGCGGGTGGCGGGTCAACCCCGCCGGTGCGATGCGTGGGACCGGATTTGAACCGGCGGACCCCTATGGGACAGCGCCCTCAACGCTGCGCCGTTGGCCTAGCTTGGCTACCCACGCTCGCATGGGTTCTGTCGTACGCATTCAACTGTTGACGGGGGTATTTGAAATGGCTTTCCTTTTCCCCGCCGTCGGTCGGTCCGACGCCACGTCCGAGCCGAGCCGCGCCGCTTTTGTGAATTGCCCGCCGAGACGGCGTATGCACCTCGACGCGCGCGACCGCGTGCCGGAACTCACCGCCGTCCTCTCCGTGGTCTCGCTGGCGCTTGTGTTCGCCGCGGCGCTCGGGGCGGTGCCGCGAGACACCATCCCGCGGGCGCCAGACGCGGTTATGGCGGCAATCCCCCACGTCAACGCCGCCGTCAGCAGCCTCGCCGTCGTCACTATCCTCGCGGGCGTCGCCTTCGCCCGCCGCCGTCAGTTCCGCAACCACCGCGCCGCGATGCTCCTGTCCGCGGGTCTGTTCGCCGTCTTCCTCGTGCTCTACCTCTACAAGGTGGCCCTGGAGGGGCCGGCCGACTTCCCCGGTCCCGACGCAGTCTACCGGCAGGTGTATCTCCCGCTTCTGGCCGTCCATATTCTCCTCGCCGTCGTCTGCATTCCCCTCCTGTACTACGTGCTGTTGCTGGCGGTGAGCCGCCCCGTCTCGGCGCTCGCCGACACCGCCCACGCACGGGTCGGCCGCGTGGCTGCGAGCCTCTGGCTGCTCTCGTTCGTCCTCGGCAACGTCGTCTACGCGCTGCTGTACGTGGTGTACTGACGCCGTCTCGGGGGGCGCGATCGGCGGAACCGAACGGCGATCCGCATCAGTCGACGTACAGCGAGTAGACGATGACCGCGAACCCGGCGAAAGTGAGCACGGTCTCGAGAACGATCGAGTGGGTGAGCGAGAACGACGTGAACTGGTGTCCGACCCCAGCGAGTAGCGCCCCCACCGTGACGAGTCCGAAGCCGACGGCCAGCGCCCGGAGCGGGCGGGAGCCGGTCCGCCGGTAGGCCTTGAACGAGAGGAAAGTGATGAGACTCCCAAGCAGGAGCGTGGCGGTCTTGACCGCGACGAGAGCAATACCGAGGTGACTCATGTCTCCTTTCGAACCTCCCCCCACAGCGACGCGAGTCGCTCGTCCGCGGCCCGGGTCGGCCGCCCGAGCGAGACGTCGAGTTTCTGGTCGTCGGTCAGACCGATCTCGACGGTCTCGAAGTCGAGCCGATATCGGGTCGCGTGATGTCCGTCGGGGCGGATCTCCGTGCCCTCCGCGAGCAGCGATGCCTCCGTCAACAGATCCAGTTTTCGGTAGGTCGTAGACATGGGGATGTCACACTCCTCGGACACCTCACTCGCCGTCATTGGCTCGTCGAGGTGCTGAATGATGGTCCGGCAGTCGGGGTCGTCGAGCGCGTCGAGGACCGACTGCAGGTCGGGCGGATCGTCGCCCGACAGCGGATCGCGCACCATGCCCTCCCCTCACCGGAGGAGTCACTTATACTGTCTGCTGTCCGGACGGAGGGTAATCCGGCGGGGTCACCGTCGCGAACGGGACGCACGCGCCGTCTCTCACCCGTCCGAACATGTTCGTGGATATCTTTTCGAGGGGTGATCACGAACAGTGACCTGTCATGAGCACGACGACAGGCTCCGAGAGCCAGACCAACCCCAAGACGACGACCGTCAAACTCCACTCCACGGGCCACGTCCGCGCCGAGGTAGCCGAGCCCCACCAGGAGTTCACGTTCGAGGGTGACACCCTGCGCGACCTGCTGGAGGGGTTTTTCGACCAGCGGCCGGATCTCGCGGAGATGCTGATCGCCGAGACGGATGCCGAGGCGTCGACCGACGGCTGGGCCAAACCCCCCGAGAACCTGCCCGGAACGTGGCACAAGAACCCGGAGGGCGAACAGACCAAACCCTACGCCCGGGTGCTCGTCAACGGGAAGTTCAACGAGGTCCTCGACGGCTTCGACACGAAAATCGAGGACGGCGACCGGGTGAGCTTCGTCTACCCGTTCATCTTCTGTTGTTGATACCGTCGGTCGTCCCCGTTTCGAGACGCTGGCCGCCCGGAGTCGCGAGCATCGTGATCGACCCCCAGCCGACGGCGTGAGACGGGGCGTCGTGTCCGCCTGCGGCGATTCGCCTGCCCGGCGTGGCGACCGACGGCTCCGCTGGCGGTGGGGATCCGACGCTCGGGCCCGGTCGTCGTGGCGACCTGCGACCCTTTTTCCGTGTCACACGAACCGGTTCGCCTCCCGACTCACTCCGGGAGAATCGGCTCGACGGTTCATACGGGTCGGGGTCGACGGTCCAGATAGAGGTGACACCCGATGTTCGAAACCACCCGGCGACGGGCGCTCCAAGCGCTCGGCGTCGGCGGCGCGGCGACAGTTGCAGGGTGCAGCGCGGAGGCTCCGACGGCCTCTGAGACGGAAACTCAGCGGCAACAGGTCGAGCAAACCTCGACGCCGACGGTCGATCAGGTGGCGGCCGATCCGACCGACGTTCCGGACCCGATAGACCGGGGCGAGCCGACCACTCACGAGATCACGATGACCGCCGAGGAGGTGACCGCCGAGATCGAACCCGGCGTCACGTTCGACTTCATGACGTTCGATGGGCAGATCCCCGGACCCATGATTCGGATCCGACAGGGAGATACGGTCGATTTGACCTTCGAGAATCCCTCGGGCAACGCCCTCCCACACAACGTGGACTTCCACGCGGTCTACGGTACCGGTGGCGGGGCGGCAGCGACGACCGCCGCGCCCGGCGAGGAGAACGCCGTGCGGTTCCGGGCGGAGTACCCCGGCGCGTTCATCTACCACTGTGCCGTGCCGAACCTCGACATGCACATCAGCGCCGGGATGTTCGGCATGATCCTCGTCGAGCCGGAAGACGGGCTCCCCGAGGTCGACCGCGAACTCTACTTCGGCCAGCACGAGGTGTACACCGACGGCGACGTCGGGCAGGAGGGCAAACACAGCTTCGACATGGACGCGATGCGCAGGGAGAACCCGACGTACGTCCTCCTGAACGGGGAGAAGTACGCGTGGGCGGCCGCCAATCGCGGTCCGATCGAGGTCGACCAGGGCGACCGTGTCCGGGTGTTCATGGTCGACGGCGGCCCGAACCTCTCCAGCAACTTCCACCCGATCGGCAACGTCTGGAGCCGAGCCTACCGCGACGGGGGCATCCCCGAGGACGGCGATTTCGAGGCCTACGCCGACAAGAACATCCAGACGATGAAGGTGCCGCCCGGAAGCTGTATGATCGGGGAGATGGAGACGCCGGTGCCCGAGCGGATCAAGCTCGTCGACCACGCGCTGAGCCGCGTCGCTCGCCGCGGTATGCTGGCCGAGGTCGACGTCGGCGGCGACGAACGGGAGGAAATCTACGATCCCGACGCCCACGGCACCAGCCACGAGGGAGCGCTGTACGGCTGAGATTCCGCGTGGGGCAGTCGCCCCGCGGACCCGCGACACACCACTCCGTTTTCGCCTGCGTCGGGACTGACTTACGTCGGCAGCGCCCTACAGTACGGATATGCCCACGGCGAAGCTCGCGGTGACGCTCCCGGCGGACGTCTGGATCGCGGATCTCTCGACGCGGTTTCCGGACGCCACCTTCCGCGTGCTGGCGGCGCTCTCCGACGACGACGACACCGGCGTCGGACTGGTCGAAATCCGCGCCACCGACGTCGGAGCCGTGCTCGCCCGTCTCGACGAGACCGAGGGGGTTCGAGTGTTCGAGACGCTTTACCGCGGCAACGACCGGGCGCTGGTACAGTTCGAGACCCGCGATCCGCTGCTTCTCATGTCGATCCGGAACTCCCGGACGCCGTTCGAACCGCCGATCACCATCGCCGACGGAATCGCCGATTTGGAGATCACCGCCCCGCGGGAGCGGCTATCCGCGCTCGCCGACCAGTTCCGAACGCTCGGCCTCACGTTCGACGTCCGGTCCGTCCGCACCACCATCGACTCCGACTCGGCGATCAGCGACGGACAGCGCCAGTTGATCGAGACGGCAGTCGAGGAGGGGTACTACGACACGCCACGAACCTGCACGCTGACGGAACTCGCCGATCAACTCGGCATCGCAAAATCGACAGCCAGCGAGCGACTCCACCGCGCAGAGGGGGCGATCATCCGGGCGTTCGTCGACGACTCGACCGGGGAGCGCCGGGACGAACGGCGCTAGTCCTCGTGTGCCGCGTCGCCGTGGTCCGTCCCGGCCCCGTGTTCGGCCCCGGTCTCCGACGGCGGTCCGCCGGTTCGGCCGCGAAGGAGCAACAGGATCCCGAAGACGACCGGTGAGAGAAACGCCGCCACGAGCGAGCCGCCGATCACCATCGACATCAGGAGACCGCCCTGACTGCTACCGCCGCCGGCGCCGCCACCGCCACCGCCGCCATCACTACTACCGCCACCGCTGCCGCCATCACTACTACCGCCACCGCTGCCGCCATCACTACTACCGCCACCGCCACCGCTGACGACCTCGGCGCCGTCGGGGACGCTCCCCACGACGACGACGCCTTTCATGCCGAGGGCTCGGTGAGGCGTACAGAAGTACTTGACCACGCCCTCGGAGTCGAAGGTCTGTTCGAAGGTGAAGCCGGCCTCGGCCGAGAGGTCGCTCTCGAAGTCTCCGCCCTCCTCGGCGACGACGTTGTGCTGTGCCCCCTCGCCGGTCCACTCCCAGACGACGGTGGTTCCGGGGTCGACCTGGATGGCCGCCGGACCGAAGCCGAAGGCGCCGCCGTTGGCCTCGACGCCCACGTCGACGGTCACCTCGTCGGCGCCCGTCTCGTCGACGACACCCTCGTAGTTGCCAACGTCACCCATCCACCCGTCGAACGGCCCGGACTGTGCCACCGCCGTTCCGGTCGCCCCCGCACCGACGATCCCGGCCCCGACTGCACCGGCACCTGCCTGTAACAGCTGCCGCCGTCCCAGCCGAGCGTCGCGTTCCTCGGTCATTGTCGCTTGGCCGTACACACGACCCCCTCAAAAGTATTGCCGGTTTCGCGTCCGATCGCCGGCGTTATCGTCCGTTCGCCGACAGATCAGTCGTCCGCGGGAGCCGACTCGCTCCCGACCGCGGGACGGGAGACGTCGCGGTCGGTCGACTCCCCCTCGATGTCGTAGGGGTATTCGCCGGTCACACAGCCGAGACAGAGGTCGCCTCTCGTCCGGCCGAGCACGTCGGCGATGGCGTCGATGGAGAGATACGAGAGACTGTCGGCGCCGATGTGCTCGCGGATGTCGTCGACGCTCCTGTCTGCGGCGATGAGTTCGTCCCGGCTGGCCATGTCGATCCCCATGTAACACGGGGCGACGATCGGCGGGGCGCCGATGCGGACGTGGACCTCCTCGGCGCCGGCGTCGCGGATGAGTTCGACCAGTTGTGTCGAGGTGGTGCCGCGGACGATGCTGTCGTCGATGATGGTGACGGTCTTGCCCTCGACCGTGCTCTTGATCGGGTTGAGCTTCAGCCGCACCGCACGCTCGCGTTCGTCCTGTGTCGGCATGATGAACGTGCGGCCGACGTAGCGGTTCTTCATCAGCCCCTCGGCGAACTCCACGTCGGCGCCGTCGGCGTTCGCGGCCTCGGCGTAGCCGGAGGCGAAAGAGCGCCCGGAGTCGGGGACTGGCATCACCACGTCCGTCTCGATGCCGCTCTCGGCCCAGAGTTCGCTCCCGAGTTCGCGGCGGGCGTCGTAGACGAGTTCGCCGTCGACGATAGAGTCCGGACGGGCGAAGTAGACGTGTTCGAAAAAGCAGTGGGCCGTGGCGTCGCGATCCACGAGTTGATAGGAGTCAAAGCCCGTCCCGTCGGGTTCGAGGACGATCAGTTCGCCCGGCTTCACGTCACGGACGAGTTCGCCGTCGAGCGTGTCGATGGCCGCCGACTCCGAGGCCAGCACGTAGCCGTCGTCGACTTCGCCGATACAGAGCGGACGGTTCCCCTCCGGGTCTCGAACGCCGAGGACGGCGTCGTCGTGCATGATGGTCAACGCGTAGGAGCCGTGGATGCGGCTCATCGTCCGCTTGACCGCGCGAACGAGATCCTCCTCGAGCAAGTTGCGCGCGAGGTCGTGGGCGATCACCTCGGTGTCGCCGTCGGAGGTGAAAGCGTGACCGAGCGCCGCGAGCTCGGACCGGATCTCCGCGGCGTTGACGAGGTTGCCGTTGTGCGCCAGGCCGAGCGAGCCCGACTTGAACGAGACGGAAAACGGCTGGGCGCAACAGGTGTTGACGCCGCCCGAGGTGGGGTAGCGAACGTGACCGATGCCCGCCCGGCCGTTCAGTTGATCGAGGTCGGCGGCGCCGAACGCGTCGCCGACCAGTCCCATCTCGACGTGGCTGTGCTGCTGGAATCCGTCGTGTGTCACGATGCCCGCAGATTCCTGTCCCCGATGCTGGAGCGCGTACAGGGAGTAATACAGGGGGCGTGCAGCGTCGCGGTCGGCCAACGAAACCCCCACGACGCCACACTTCTCGGTCATCCCGTTCGGGGTACGGTGATCCCGCCCGTGTGCCATGGGCGTTTCTACTGTACCGCGGGGTAAAAAGGCACGCTATTACGGCGAGTCGGCGGACCGCTACTGATGCGAAATCGCCCGATTGAGGCCTCGAACGGGAGGAAAACGGAGAGACAGCGCGTTACTCGCCGGCCTTGCTCTGCCACTCGTAGTCCCGCCGCTTGGCGGACTTGCCGAAGCCACACGACGAGCAGACTTTCTTTCGAACGTGGTAGGATTTCTCACCACAGCGTCGGCATTTGACGTGGGTCGTCTTGTTCTTCTTGCCTTGGGTTGGCGTTCCGGCTCCCGTCATGTACTTATCGTCACGACGTTGTCGCCGCGTATAATGGTTGTGTTGTCGACCGGCTCGATCTCCGGTTCGCCGAGAACGTCTTCACCGACCTCCGTAGCCGGTTCGAGCACGACGTTCATATGCTGATCGTAGCCGGCGAGGATGCCGTGAAACGCCCGCCCGTCCTTGAGATGGACCGTCACGTCCTCGTCAAGCGAGGCCTCCAACACGTCAAGGGGTCGTCCGCCCATGCCAACAAACGCCGGGATTCGGAATAATAAACGTACCGAAGGTCGAGTGGCCGTCTACCGACCGAAGGGAGTGGTCGACGACGGAGCGACGACAGCGATAGAATTTTGTGTATTGCACTATTTACAAATTATTGCATGGTCGATACGTGTCACCACCAAGTTCGGCGTCTCGGCGGGTCGGTCGTACTCCTCGGGTTGGTTCTCGGGGTGTTTGTCGACCAGTGGTTTCTGGCCATTTCGGCGTTCGCCGGCCTGAACCTCCTACAGAGCAGTTTCACCGACGCCTGTCCGGCCGAACGATTCCTCCCCGCGTGCCGAGCGCGGTCGGATGTGGGGGCGGCGAGCGACTGACAACCCCGTGTAGACCGACTACTGTCGTGGGATTGGGACGCGACGACGATTCGGCGAGTGGGTCGTTCGGTGTCGGTTCCGGGCGACCGAGCCCTTATCTCCACGCCGGCCGAAGCCGACAGTATGGTCTCCAGCGTTCTCGTCCCGGTCGACGACTCCGAGATGGCGATGCGCGCCCTCCGGTACGCGCTCGATACGTTCCCCGACGCCGAGGTGACCGTCCTCCACGTCGGTGGGGGGCCCTCGCCGATGATGGGCGCCGCGACCGACCTCGCGCTGTCCGACGATATCGGCGAGGCTGCGAGAGAGCGGGCGAGTGACGTGTTCGCTCGCGCCCGGGCCGTCGCCGACGAGTCCGGCGCCGACGTCTCGACGGAGATTCGCGTCGGCAGTCCCGCGCGGGTCATCGTCGACCGCGCCGCCGACTTCGACGCCGTGGTGCTCGGTAGCCACAGCGGAAGCCTCTCCGAACGGCTGTTCGTCGGCAACGTCGCCGAGAAGGTCGTCCGCCGATCGCCGGTGCCGGTGACGGTCGTCCGGTGACGCGTGCGAGCCGTGGTAACCGCTCGCGGCGAGTCGTATAAGTTCGTCTCGACCCTACGACGCGTATGGGCTACCCCGTCACCTACCACTGCCCGCGCTGTGAGGCCATCGTCGAACTCGAACGCGACGGCTATCTCGCCGACCGCTCGGTGACGCCTTATCCGCTCGAGGGGTGGACGTACGTCGACGCCGACGGGGACGTCGCGGCCGAGGACGGCGTCCGATTCGTCTGTGGGGAGGACGGCCGACTCCGAGACGACGGCGCCACCGGCTGCGGGGAGCCGTTCTACCTGAGCTACGTCCGCTACGAGGACGGAGAGGAAGTCGAGCCAGTGCCCGAAAGCGAGTACGTCCGGATCGGTCGCTAGTCGCCGGAGTCGGCCGTCTGTGGCAGTGTTCACCCGCGAGTACGACGTAGCGCCGCCAGGCGCACCGTTTCACGCCGGGCCCGCGAGGGACTCAGCCTCCTCGCACACGGCCTGGCCGCGCTCGCGTACTACTGGCTCCGGCGCCGTCAAACGTGTGCCGCCGCCTCGGACGACTAGCCCTTGATGTTACAGACCGGATACGTTCGGGCGACCCTGTCGCCGATGCCCAGCGCGTCCGACACGCGCACCACCTCGTCGACGTCCTTGTAGACGCCGGGTGCCTCCTCTGCCACCGTGGCGCCGCTCTGGGCCTTGACGTAGACGTGGTCTCCCTCTCGGAGTTCGTCTTGCACCGTCTCGCCCCAGAACTCGTTTTTGGCCTGCGTGCGGCTCATCAGCCGCCCGGCGCCGTGAGCGGTCGAGCCGAAGGTGAGATCCATCGACGCCTCGCCACCCCGCAAGACGTAGCTCCCGGCGCCCATGCTCCCGGGGATGATGATGGGTTGGCCCACGTCGCGATAGGCGGCGGGAACCTCCGGATGCCCCGCCGGAAACGCCCGCGTCGCCCCCTTGCGGTGAACGTACAGTTCGCGCTCCTCGCCGTCCACCCGGTGGACCTCCTTTTTCGCGATGTTGTGTGCCACGTCGTACAGCAGTTGCATCTCCATCGACTCCCACGAGCGGTCGAAGACACGCTCGAACACCTGCCGGACGCGGTGCATGATCACCTGTCGGTTGACCCACGCGAAGTTGATACAGGCACACATCGCACCGTAGTACTGGTCGGCGAGTTCGGACCCGGCGGGCGCCGCCGCGAGTTCCTTGTCCGGAAGCTGGGCCAGGAGGTCACCGTGTCGTTTTTCGATCTTTCGCAGGTAGTCCGTGCAGGTCTGGTGACCCAGCCCACGGCTCCCGCAGTGGATGAGGACGACGACCTGATCCGGTTCGAGGCCGTACGCGTCGGCCACGTCGTCGCGGTAGACGTCGGTCACCCGCTGGACCTCGAGGAAGTGGTTGCCGCTGCCGAGGCTTCCCAGTTGGTTCTTCCCGCGGTCTTTCGCCTTCTGGGAGACGGCACTCGGATCGGCGTCCGGACGGTAGCCCTCGTCCTCGCAGTGCTCCAAGTCGTCCTCGACGGCCCACCCCGCTTCGAGCGCCCAGTCGACGCCGCGTTCGAGGACCGCCTCGACGGTGGCCCGGTCGCCGTCGACGACGCCGCCCCCGCCGAGCCCCGAGGGAACGTTCGCGAACAGCGCCTCGACGAGTTCCTCCTCGTGACCCCGTATATCGTCGTATACGAGATTCGTTTTCATCATTCTCACACCGCAATTAATATCGTAGCCGACCGAACCGGGCGAGATACAGCCGGTCTCCGTGTCGGTCGCTCCCACCCCGCCGACGGGGAAGCCGTACCCCTGATGGCCGTCGGGCATACAGATGGCGTGGCCCGCGATGCCGGGGAGGTGCGCGGCGTTTTTCAGCTGCTGGAGCGTCCGATCCTCGCCGATTTCCTCCAGCAGCGCCTCGCTCGCCAACACCCGGGCGGGGACGCGCATGTCGCCTTCCCGCGGAATCTCCCAGACGAACTCCCGAACCCGTTCGAGCTGGATGCCGTCGAACTCGCGTGTGGTCATGGGCGGACCGACGGGACCGAGGCGGGAATACGTTACTACACGTCCAGCACGACGTAGGCCTCCCACCCGCCGTCGTCGGCTTCCGGCCGACCGTCACCGGGCTCTGTCCGGTCGGCACCGGCTTCGCCGGTTGCCCGGGAGAGTCCCGATTCCCCGTCGCCCGGGGAACGTGGTTTCTCCCGCTCCTCGATTCGCATCTCGGAGTAGGTGACGGCTTTCACGTCGCGAGCGGTCACGTCCGCGAAGGGGACGCCCCGGGCGCTCGCTTCGACCACCCACTCCCCGTCGTCCTCGCGGACCGTCGCCTCGTTGGCGACAGGAAGGACGCCCCGTACGTCGCGCTCGTAGATGAGTCGATCGAGGTAGTCGAAAAGGAGCGCTTCCAGCCCCTCGGCGCGGACCGAAAGGGAGAAGCGCTCGCCGGTCTCGGGAATGTCGTCACAGGTGGCGGCCGCGAGGCCGTCGGCGACGGCGGCGAACGTCTCCCCGAGGTCGGCGCCGGTCGCCGCGACGGCCACGTCGGCCGTGTGCGGGCGGAGTTCGTAGGTCATAGGGGTGGCGACGGCGGGCGGGGTGAAAACGGTTCGTCTCCGCCGGCAGGGTAGATGGCGTGTACTGCCTCTTTCATTGCGGGCGTACGGCGTGTCGATGGTGTCCGTCACGAAAGCGGAGACGCTGGACGGCGACGATGAAGTTATATTGCACGCCCTCGCTAGAACCCCGATAGTGAGCGTCACCGTCGAGAAACGCGTCGATGGCCCCGGGTCGACGGAGCATGCCGCCGAGGCCTGGGAACTCAAAGAGCGTATCCGCCGGGAGGAGGGAGTCCTCAAACAGCGCAAACGCTTCTTCATGGACGCCTACCGGCGCGCGACGACCCACCTGCTCTATCTCGACGACGACATCCTCGGCTTCGCGACGGTGCGACGCGACGGGTACATCCTCTTTCTCGCCGTCACCCCCGAGCGTCGCGGCGAGGGACTCGGGCGGCGACTCGTCGCCGAGGTGGCGGAGGAACACCGGACCGTCACCTGCCACGCCCGGTCGACGAACGAACGCGCACTCGACTTCTACGAGTCGATCGGCTTCGAGATCAAGCGTCGGATCGAGGGCTACTACGAGGACGACGGCGACGCGTACTACCTCCGGCTCGGCCCCGACGAGCGGCTCCGTGACCGTCTCTCGGAGCTGATTCGGCGATAGGTCCGGTCGAACGGGATCGACCGCTACGAGGGTTCGAACCGCCTCTGGTCGGTCACCACGCTGTCGACGAGATGCATCGGCGTCGCGTCGTAGGCGGGGTTCTCGATAGTGACACCCTCGACCGGCTCGCGGATCACCTCCGCGGGTTCGCGCTCCTCGTTCTCGAAGACGAAGTCGTCCTCGACGATTTTCGACTCCGAGCCGACGACGACGACGGGAACGTCGGCGACGTTCGCGGCGGCGGCGAGCGGGAAGGTTCCGACACGGTTGTAGAGCGTGTCGCCGACGATGCAGGTCATCCCGACGATCATCCGGTCACAGCGGTCGAGGACGTGACCCGCGGCGCTGTCGACGAGGAGGTGGGAGTCGACCCGATCCATCTCGGCGAGACGCCGGGCGGTCTTGCGGCCGAGATAGCGCGGCCGCGCCTCGGTGACGTAGCCGGTGAGGTGGTTGCCGTCGGCCGCCGCCGTCTCGATGGCCTCGAGGACGGTCGAGGAGAAGTCGTGTGTGAGGAAGGTCTCGCCGTCTTCGAAGGTGTCGGCGGCGTGGTCGGCCGCGTTCCCCTTGCCTGTCTCGATCTCCTCGACGATCCGGTCGATCTGCTGACGGGTGCGGGACTTCGCCGCCTCGACGGTGTCGGCCTCGCCGAGGACACCGTCGACGACGTCCCGCATCGCCCCGTGGAGGGAGGCGTGGGAGGGGTTGGCCCGGCGGAGCGCCCCCGCGTTGCGTTCGAGGTCACGCTCGTAGGCCTCGACGTTCCGGTAGTCCCGGTCGAGGAGTTCGGCGAGTGCCGTGGTCGCCTTCACCGCGACCACCGACGAACTGTGGGTCTGCATCCGGCGAATCTCCTCGATGGTCTCGTCGATCATACCGGGTGGTGTCGTGTCGGCGGCAAAGAGGTTCCGACTACGGCGACGGTGACGGCTACGTCTCTGGGGTCGACGTGTCGGCCGCACGCCGGGCGTACGCGTAGGCGAGGAGGGCGGTGACGAACCAGACGAGCGCCCCGACGCGGACGGCGAAAGCGGCGCGGGCGCCCCACGTCGGCAACGTCGTCGTCGTCGAGAGGGCGGCGACGAGGGGCGCACCGGCGACGATGGTGGCGACGAACGTCACCTGCATCACCCAGCCGAAGTCGACGCCGTCGGGGTCGGTTCGCTCGACACGGTGTGGCACGGGCCGTCGTTGGCGACGGAACGAGTAATGCGTGGTGGTTTCACCCCGGTCGGTGCCTCACGGGGCCGCCGGTCGGCCGGCGCCACGGCAGCCTCACCCGTCGAGAAACGCCGACACGGCGTCGTTGAACGCGTCGGGGCGTTCGAGCATGGCGAGGTGGGCCGCGTCGTCTAGCGTCGTCCACTCCCCGTCGGGAATCGACTCGGCGAGCGCCTCGTGGTACCACGGCGGCGTGAGCGCGTCGTGTTCGCCGACGACCGCGAGCGCGGGGACGTCGACTGCGTCGAGACGGCCACGCACGTCGAACGCGTGGGCGGTCCGGAAGTCGCGTTCGGTGACGGCCCGGCCCGCCGCGCGGAACGCCTCGGTCGACGCCGCGACCAGGCGGTCGTCGGGGTCGTGAAAGAGTCGATCCGGGCCGTGGAGAAAGTCGAGGGCCCGTTCGAAGTCGTCCCGGAGCCACCGGAGCAGATCCGCAAGGACGGCGAGTCTGGCGCCCGTCCCCGCGAGGACGAGCGCCGAGAGATCGACCTCACGTTCGAGCGCCAGCGTGAGGGTGATCGCTCCACCGAGGGAGTTGCCACAGACGACCCGGGCGCCCGTCTCCTCGGCGACGGCGACGGTGTCGTCGACGTACGCCGAGAGGGTTTCGTAGCCCGGCGTGGCCGCGACGTCGTCGCTCGCCCCGTGCCCGCTCAGATCGAGAGCCACGACGGGACGCTCGTCGGCGAGTCGCGCCTGCGATTTCCAGAGTGCGTGTGAACCGCCGCTCCCGTGGACGAACAGGATCGGGTCGGCGTCGCCGCCGTGGTCATGGTGGCGATAGGCCGTCTCCCGCCCGTGGTGTGTGACCGTCTCCATACGGTCGGTAGCGCGGGAAGGCGTATAAACCCGACCGACGGCACCGTCGTCGTGTGAACCACAATGTGACGCGAAGTCAGTATACCCCGTCACGTCTTGCGATTAGTTGGAGAAAGGCTTATATATCTAGATGGCTAACGTGTGGTTAGGAATTGATATGGTTCGACAGCAATACGCCGGCGAGGACGAACGGTTCGTCCGCCGGTACGACTACGACGAGGAGTGGACGATCGCCGCGGATCTCGGCGTCGGTGACGACAACGTAGACGTCGACGTGGTCGGCGAGACGGCAATCGTCCTCGTCGACGGGGAGACGCAACTGGAGTTCGATCTCCCCGGATCCGGCGAAAGCGTTGAGACGAACAACGGCGTACTCGTCGTGAGGGGAACCCAATGAAACTCGTCGTCAAGCCACTGAAACAGAAAGACGCCGGCCGTGGACTGGCCGCCATCGACCGCGCCGCGGTCGCGGAGATGGGGCTGGAAGTCGGCGATTACATCCGCATCGAAGGAGCAGACGGCACCGCCATCGCGCGAGTCTGGCCCGGCCACCCGGAGGATCAGGGGACCGGCATCATCCGCATCGACGGTCAGCTCCGCCAGCAGGCGAACGTCGGCATCGACGACCGCGTCGAAGTCGAGAAGGCGGAGGTCAAACAGGCCGAGCGGGTCACCGTTGCGCTCCCCCAGCAGATCGGCATCCGGGGCGACATCGGCCACTATCTCCGTGACAAGCTGACCGACAAGCCGATCACGCAGGGACAGACCCTCCGCGTGCCCTTCGGCTTCGGGTTCATGGGCGGCCGCCAGAGCCAGGCGCTCCCGCTGAAGGTCGCCGACACCGAACCCGGCGGGACGGTCGTCGTGACCGATTCGACCGAGATCACGGTGAGCGAGAAGCCCGCCGAACAGATCCACGAGACCGGTGAGGAGGGGCGGGCCGACACGCCCGACGTGACCTACGAGGACATCGGCGGTCTCGACCGCGAACTCGAACAGGTCCGCGAGATGATCGAACTGCCGATGCGCCACCCCGAGCTGTTCCGGCGCCTCGGCATCGACCCGCCCAAGGGCGTGTTACTGCACGGTCCACCCGGGACGGGAAAGACGCTGATCGCCAAGGCCGTCGCCAACGAGATCGACGCTCACTTCCATACGATCTCCGGCCCCGAGATCATGTCGAAGTACTACGGCGAGAGCGAGGAGAAGCTCCGCGAGGCCTTCGAGGAGGCCGAGGAGAACGCTCCCGCCATCGTCTTCATCGACGAGATCGACTCCATCGCGCCCAAGCGCGGCGAGGCCGGCGGCGACGTCGAGCGCCGCGTCGTGGCGCAGTTGCTCTCCTTGATGGACGGACTAGAGGAGCGTGGCGAGGTCGTGGTCATCGGCGCGACCAACCGTGTCGACGCCATCGATCCGGCGCTCCGTCGGGGTGGACGGTTCGACCGCGAGATCGAGATCGGCGTCCCCGACCGCGACGGGCGCCGGGAGATCCTGCAGGTCCACACCCGCAACATGCCGCTCGCCGAGGACGTCGACATCGACGAGTTCGCGGAGTCGACCCACGGCTTCGTCGGCGCCGACATCGAGGGACTCGCGAAGGAGGCGGCGATGAACGCCCTCCGGCGCATCCGCCCGGAGATCGACCTCGAAGAGGACGAGATCGACGCCGAGATCCTCGAATCCCTGGAAGTCGACGAGGACGACTTCCAAGAGGCGATAAAGGGTATCGAACCCTCGGCGCTGCGGGAGGTGTTCGTCGAAGTTCCCGACGTGAGCTGGGAGGACGTCGGCGGCCTGGAGGACACCAAAGAGCGCCTCCGGGAGACGATCCAGTGGCCGCTTGACTACCCCGAGGTGTTCGAGGCCATGGACATGGAGTCCGCGAAGGGCGTACTCATGTACGGCCCGCCCGGGACGGGGAAGACCCTGCTCGCCAAAGCGGTGGCCAACGAGGCCGAGTCCAACTTCATCTCGGTGAAGGGCCCCGAACTCCTCGACAAGTACGTCGGAGAAAGCGAGAAAGGCGTCCGCGAAATCTTCAGCAAGGCCCGCGAGAACGCCCCGACCGTCATCTTCTTCGACGAGATCGACGCCATCGCGACCGAGCGCGGCCGCAACACCGGCGACTCCGGTGTCTCCGAGCGCGTCGTCTCACAGCTCCTGACCGAACTCGACGGGCTGGAGACCTTAGAGGACGTGGTCGTGATCGCCACCTCGAACCGGCCCGACCTCATCGACTCGGCGCTGCTCCGGCCCGGTCGGCTGGACCGGCACGTCCACGTGCCCGTCCCCGACGAGACGGCGCGCCGCGCCATCTTCGAGGTCCACACCCGCGACAAGCCGCTCGCGGACGACGTCGACCTCGACGCGCTAGCCCGGCGGACCGAGAACTACGTCGGCGCCGACGTCGAGGCCGTCTGCCGTGAGGCCTCGATGGCCGCCTCGAGGGAGTTCATCAACAGCGTCTCGCCCGAGGAGATCGGTGACTCCCTCGGCAACGTCCGCATCACGATGGACCACTTCGAGCGGGCGCTCACCGAGGTGACCGCGAGCGTCACCGAGGAGACCCGGGAGCGCTACCGCGAGGTCGAACAGCGGTTCACGAACGACGAGCCCGGTGTCGGCGGCGAGACCGAAACCAGCCGGACGTTCCACTAACCCCGCAGTTCCGTTTTTCGTCGACGTTCCCGACGACCCCGAGCCGCCGTGTTCGGTCGACTGCGCCCACGTAGCCGGTTCCAACACGCTATTGTGGCCGCTTCCCGACCGGCGTGTATGGTCTCCGGTTCCGTCCGACGACGGCGCGCCGCCCTGTGGGCCGTCCTCGCCGTCGGCTTCCTGTTCGTCAACTTCCACCGGACGGCCACGGCCGTCCTCGCCGACTCGCTCGCCCGGACGTTCGACGCGACCGGCTCGGAACTCGGGCTCCTCCACTCCTCGTTTTTCTACATCTACGCCGCGCTCCAACTGCCGGCGGGACTAGTCGTCGACCGCTACGGTCCCCGTCGCATCGGCGCGACGGGACTGATCGTGTTGAGCGCCGGCACCGTCTGGTTCGCGCGAAGCGACACGCTGCTGGCTGCCTTCTTGGCACGAGCGGTAGTCGGTCTCGGGGGAAGCGTCCTCTACATCGCCACGCTGCGGTTCTGTGCGAACTGGTTTCGGCCGGACGAGTACGCGACCATGACCGGCTACACCCTCGCCGCGGCGGGCGCGGGGGGGATCCTGGCGACGACGCCACTGGCGCTCGCAATCGACCGCGTGGGGTGGCGGCTCGCCATCCTGGCGACGGGGATGACTACCGCCGTCGTCGCCGTCGCCGTCGCTGGCGCGGTTCGAGATACGCCGGGGAGGGCGGGCTACGACGGGAGTGGAGCTGTCGCCGACACCGCCGACGCGTCGACCGCCTCCTTCGCCGACATCGTCGCCAACACCCGCAGCGTCCTCGCCGAGGCCGAGACGTGGCTGATGGGCCTGTTGCTCTTTCTGGTGCTCGGCGTCAACTTCACCGTCCTCGGCCTGTGGGGTGTCCCTTTCGTCGCCGACGTCTACGACGTCTCCGTCGCGCGCGCCTCGACGTACCTCCTCGTCGGCAACGTCGGGTTCGTCCTCGGATCGCCCGCCATCGGCGCGCTATCCGACCGGACCGGCCGGCGGACGGAGCTCATCGTCGCGACGGCCGTCGTGTTCACGCTCTCCTATGCAGTCCTGATCGCCGTTCCGCCGCTCCCCGTCGTCGGCGTTGCGCTCTTCTGTGCACTCCTGGCCAACGGCGGCGTCTCCCTCGTGTTCACCGTCGGGAAGGAACGCCACGAACCAGCCGTCGCCGGCACCGTGGCCGGCGTCATCAACAGCCTCGGATACGTCGGCGCGGCGACGCTGCCGACGATCATGGGCGCCGTCCTCGACGCTTACTGGACGGGCGAGGCGATCAACGGTGCGCGGGTCTACACCGTCGCCGGCTACCGTGTCGCGTTCGGCATCGCGACGGCGGCAGCCCTCCTCGCCGTCGTCGCCTCCCTGTGGCTCCACCGCCGGGAGGCGCGGCCGACGCGGCGGCCGTCGCCGGCCGCGACGGACGACTGACACCGATCGTCGCACGTCGATACCGTGGCGAACCGTCGGAGCACGGAGCGACGACGCGACCGTCGACAGTCAGTCGCCCCGGTGGCGCCGCCACCCCGCGAGGAGGGCGCCCGCGGCGACGAGGACGACCCCGAGTCCGCGCGCCGCGAGGCCGGCCAGCCACGCCGTGGCGTTGAACCCGCCGCTCACCCGTTCGGTCCGGAGCGAGTAGACGTCACCCTCGTACCGGACGGGGTAGAGACCGTCGTCGACGGCCAGGTTGTCGCCCGTGTACGCGAACTCGGGCGCCGTCGCCGACTCGTTCGTGACGACGTAGGGCGAGTCGGCGAGCGCACGGTCGAAGACGCGCTGACCGCGCGTCGAGAGGTTCCGGTAGGCCACCACGTCGCTCTCGTCGTAGGTGAGGCCGTACGCCAACGTGCCGTTCCCGGCGGGTTCGACGCGGTGGACGTACTCCGACCCGGCCGCGCCGCCACCGAGGAGGACCGAAACCACTAGGCAGACGACACCGAGACCGACCAGCATCGCCGGGAGCGTCGGTCGAGGCACCATACTGGAGTCTCTCCGGATGCAGTCCGGTATCCGTTTTGCTGTCCAGCCGACGCCCCCGAAACGAAAATTAGAAATTCGAATTGGTCACCTCAAATACCGACATTAATTGTCTTGTAGAAGTGATTTATGATTGAGTATATTTCTTTATCCGCCAAAACTACTTGAAAACCATAATTATTAATGCCGTCAGCGATACTACCAATCCATGATCGACGTGCCCGTCTCCGCCGTCACGACCGAATCCGCTCCGATCGTCCCGCCGGACACTACGGCCGTCGAGGCCGCACGCCGTCTCCGCCGGGCCGACGTACACGCCGTCGTGGTCCACGACGCCGGCGCAGTTGCGGGAATCGTGACCGAGTCGGATATCGTCGCCGTCGTCGCCGAGGGTGGCGAGAATCCGCCGGTCGAGTCGTTCATGTCGTCGCCGGTGGTGACCGTCGCCCCGTCCACCCCGGTCGGGCTCGCGGCCGACCGAATGCGGGATGCAGGAGTGACGTGTCTACCGGTGGTCGAGGGCGACGGCGAGGGACCTGTGTCCCGCGGGCAGCCGGCACAAGATGCCGGCGACGGCGAGAGACCTGCGTCCCTCGGGCAGCCGGCACACGATGCCGGCGACGGCGAGGCGCCCCCGACACCTCGGGCGGTCGACCTGCCGGCGGACGGAGTCGACGGTCGATACCGGGGCCTCGTCACCCGTCGCGACATCGCGCCGTATCTCTCGCGACACCGTCTCGACGTCGACTGGGGGGGTGAGCCGCTCTCGCTGGACGGAAGCGGCAGGCCGGAGCCGGCGACGGAGTGACACTGCCGGCCGTACGTTACACACGACGCTCGCCATCCCGGTTCGGGAGCTCCGGGAATATCGACCCCGCCAGTACGGGCCCCGGCGGACCCCTGGTTTTTCCGGGCCAGCCACCGGTGTACGGGTATGCGCTACACCGGTCCGCTCGCGCTCGCCGCCGCCGTCGCCCTCTACGCCGGCTCCCGTGTCCTGTGGCGTTTCGGCGCCGACGAGACGCTGTTCGGCGTGGCACTCGGTCCGCCGACGCTTCTCGTCCTGACCGTCTCCGCCGTCGTACTGGCGACGTACGGCGGCTACCGGCTGCTCGGCGACGTACTCCTCGATCACACCGCGAACAAGCGGCGTCGCCACGACGTGCGGAACATCCTCCGGTTGGGGTTCGGCGCACTCGGACTGATCGCCGGCTTCGGCGTCGTCACCCGCGACTGGGTGAGCGTCCTGCTCTCGCTCGGCGTCGTCGGCTTCGCCATCACGTTCGCGTTGCAGGGGGCGCTCACCTCACTCATCGGGTGGCTCTACATCGTCACCAAGCGCCCGTACAGCGTGGGCGATCGAATCGCCATCGAGGACACCCGCGGCGACGTGACCTCGGTCGATCTGTTCGTGACGGAAGTATGGGAAATCGACGGCGAACTCGTCTCCAGTAACCAACCGTCGGGTCGGATCGTCACCGTTCCCAACAGCGTGGTGCTCACCTCCCACGTCGTCAACTTCCACGCCGAAGGCGTCCCCTACGTCTGGAACGAACTGTCCGTACAGGTTGCCTACGAGACCGACGTCGACTTCGCGGCCGACACGATGGTCGGTGTCGCGGTCGACTATCTCGGCGACGAGATGGCAGCGGGCGTCGCCGAGTATCGCGAGCGACTCGCCGAGACGCCGGTCGAACTCGACGTGACCGAACGGCCGACGGTCAACGTCGTCCAGCAGGAATCGTGGGTCGAACTCCGCCTGCGCTATCTCGTCCATCCTCGTCGCGGCACCCGGACCCGAAACGCACTCTATCGGGAGATACTCGACCGATTCAACGACCACCCGGACCGGGTGGCCTTCCCCGTCAGCCGCAGCCGCTAGCCGGCGTGTGTCTCCGCCGTCCCTTCTGTCCCCGCATCGCTCGTGAGCCACCTCCCGCTTCGGCCGCCGGCGACGCGGTCGCCCATCGCCGCCTCCCGAAGGATTATCCGCCCGGCGCACCCGGGGAGTGGATATGCACGCAGACCCCAAGCCGCTCGCACCGCTCGTTCGATCGCTCCGGACGGGCGACCGGCGGCCGACAGCGCTGGTCGACGACCTGTGTGACCGCGTCGACGCCGTCGACGACGACGTTCGCTCCCTCCTCCCGGAAGCGGGACGACGGGAACGACTGACCCGCGAGGCGTCGGCACTCGTGGCCCGTCACGACGATCCGTCGAGTCGCCCCTCGCTGTTCGGCGTCCCCGTCGGCGTCAAGGATATCTTCCACGTCGACGGCTACGTCACCGCGGCCGGCTCGTCGGTGCCGCCCTCGGAGATAACCGGGGCAGAATCGACTGCAGTCGGCCGGCTTCGCGACGCCGGCGCACTCCACTTCGCCAAGACCCACACGACCGAGTTCGCGTACTTCGATCCGCCGCGGACGCGCAACCCGAACGACCTCGGACACACGCCCGGCGGCTCTTCGAGCGGCTCCGCCGCCGCCGTCGCCGCCGGACTCTGTCCACTCGCGCTCGGCTCCCAGACCGTCGGCTCGGTGATCCGACCCGCGGCGTTCTGTGGCGTCGTCGGATTCAAGCCGAGCTACGATCGGATCCCGCGGAACGGCGTCGTCCCCTTCGCGCCCTCGGTGGATCACGTCGGGACCTTCACCGCCGACGTGGCCGGGGCGTCCCGTGCCGCCGCCGCCCTCTGTGACGGCTGGGAGTCGGTCGATCCCGACGAGCGACCGATCGTCGGCGTCGTGGAGGGGCCGTACGTCGAGCAGGCGACCGACGCGGGACTGGCAGGGGTCGACGCCGGCGTCGAGGCGCTCGCCGACGCGGGCTACGAGGTCCGCCGGGTGTCGATACTCGAGGATATCGACGAGGTGAACGCCAACCACGATGTGCTGACCGCCGCGGAGTTCGCGCTCACACACGCCGAGTGGCACGCCGCCCACGGCGACGACTACGCACCGGAGTCGAGCGCGCTGATCGAGGAAGGACGCGACGTTGGCGTCGACGAACTGACCGACGCCCGAGCCGCCCGCGTCGACCTGCGCGAGCGGATCGGCGAGCGCACGAGCGAGGCGGGCGTGGACCTGCTCTGCTCGCCGGCCGCCCCCGGTCCGGCACCGGAGGGCATCGACGACACCGGCGACCCGATCATGAACCTCCCGTGGACCAACGCCGGCGTGCCCGCACTCACCGTTCCTTGCGGTCGGGTCGGAGACCTGCCGCTCGGGTTACAGGTGGTCGCTCCCTTCGGCGAGGACGAGTCGCTGCTGGCGTGGGGTGAGGACATCGCGGCCGCCGTCGCGGGCGTGGGCGCGGTAGACGAGCCGTAGCCGGCTACTCGGACGGGGTGGTGGTTTCCGATCCCGTGCCCGAACCGCCGGACTGTCCCTGTGCTTGCATCCGCGCCTGTTCGAACGTCGACGTGGGGAAGAGCCCGTTGACCTCCTCGAAGGAGAGCGTCTCGATCAGCGCAGCCGGCTCGCCGGTGACGCGCAACACGCCGAACTCGGAGACGGCGTCGTCGACGCTGACCGAAGCGTTTCCAGTCCGGTTGCGGAAGGTGTCGACCGCGTCGCGGGTCAACTCCTCCCGTCGCCGCTGGAACTCCGACTGCGCCTCCATCCGGTCGAGTTCACCGGACTCCACCTGTGATCGGATCTCCGACTGGAGTTCCTGCAGGGACTGCTGGTCGGGCTGGACGGCGAGGGTGGCCGTCGCCGGCTCGATGTTCCCCTCACCGTCGCCGTCACCGCTATCGTGGTTCGAGAGCGCACTACAGCCAGTGAGCGAGGCGGCGGTGCCCGTCCCGGCGATCTGGAGGAACCGTCGTCGGCCCGTGTCGTCGAACATTCCGGCCGCGCTTGGGTAGCGAGTAGTAAAAGCCCTCGTTCTTGCCGGAACGTTTTCCGGCGCCAGTACCGACGAGCCCACATGGACCGATCCACCGAGACGGAGCCCTTCGAGGGGTACGACGGGGGCTCGCGGATTCGTCCGCCAGACGTTCGTCACTGGCGCCGCCGTGACTCTCCCGCTCACCATCACGCTCGTCGTCCTCGGTGACATCGGCGACGTCGTCTCCCAGCGGCTCGACCCCGCCGTCGGCGCCTTCACCGCCGTGACGGGGGTACAGTCGGCCTCCGACACCGCGCTGGAGTTCCTCGTGGCCCTAGTGTTGCTCGGAGCCATCTTCCGTATCGGCGACTGGACCGAGCGCCGCCTCGACACCGTGGCTATGATGGTCGGCATCGAGAAACTGGAGGAGCCGAGGGCGGGCGCCGGTCGACGAGACGGGTCGTGCCGATCCCGAAGACGAAAGCTGATCGACGGGCGCCGCCTCACCGAAGCCACGAGAGGAAGCCGCCGTCGTCGTCATCGTCCTCTTCGGTCGGGGGAACGACGCCGCGGTTCCGGCCTTCCGCCAGCAGTTCGGCATCGATGTCCTGCTGTGTGAAATCGAAAAACCGCTCTTCCGGGAGGTCGACGTCGAGGACGTCGAGAGTCGTCGGCTCGCCCCGGTTGTCGAACGCTCGCCAGTCGTCGCGGCCGTAGGGCTCGCCGACGATGACGTGGACGTCACCCTGTCCGAACGTGGCGAGGTCGGCATCGCTCGGGCGGAGGACGCCGTTCGGGTGGGAGTGAACCGATCCGACGGACTGGACGTCGTTGGGTTTCATCTGTGTCCGCACCGTCGCGCTGGTCGGATTCGACGTCGTCCCGGGGATGACGAGTACGTCCGTGATGACCTGACCGCGCCGGTCGAGGCCGAGTTTTCGCGCGTCCTCGGCCCGGAGAAAGCCCATGTACTCGTCGGGGTGGGCATCTTCGCTGGCCTCGAGGACGAACTCGAGGGTTTCCCGAGCGATACCGAGGAGTTCGCTCGACCGGAACAGACGCATACCCGATGTGGGTTCCGTCGCCTTCTAATACTGTCGGCTACTCCCGTTCCGGAGGCGAGGAGTTCGGCACCCCGAGGCGTCGACACCGGCACGGCTCGCGGCCGAGGACAGCTAGCGGCGTGGCCGAAGGTACAACTCCCTCGGGACCCAACGGTCGGTATGCGCTTCGACCGGAACGTCGGCGGTCGGGACCGGATCGTCCGCGCGGCCCTCTGTGTCGCCCTCACTGTCGTCGCAGCCCGCGCGCTCCGGCACGGGGACCGAACGACCGGCCTGCTCGCGGGTGTCGGTGCCATCGGCCTCGGGTTCAACGCCGCGACCTGTTTCTGTGGCCTGAACCGGCTGCTCGGGATCGACACGAGCGCGTCGGTCGAAACGTCCGACTGAGACGGGGAGGGACCGTATCGCGAGGGGTCGTCGGCACGGCACGGCGAACCGCCGGTACTGGCGTACGACGATCAGTACGGCTCCTCGAAGGGGACGGAGCCGCCACGTCACTTATGCCCCCTAAGCGCTAGACGACGGTAACCGAAGCGATGACCGCGACAGGCAAGGGGATTCACGTCCTGCACGTGGCCGACGACCCGGAGTTCGCCGATCTCACCGCCCGGTTTCTGGAGCGAGAGGACGACGGACTCACCGTCGAGACGGTGACGAGCGCCACTGCGGCCCTCGACCACCTGACCGACCGCGACGTCGACTGCGTCGTCAGCGACTACGACAGTCCCGAGTTCGACGGCCTGGCGCTGTTGGATGCCGTCCGTGAGGACTACCCCGACCTGCCGTTCATCCTCTTTACCGACGCGGGAAGCGAAGGAATCGCGAGCCGAGCCATCTCGACGGGCGTGACGGACTACCTCCAGAAGTCGGGCGGGACGGAACGGTACGCCGTCCTCGCCAATCGCGTTCGGAACGCGGTCGACCAGTACCGATCACAGCGGGAACTCGAAGCCAGCCAGCAGCGACTCTCCCTGTTCGTCGAACAGTCGCCGCTCGGGCTCATGGAGTACAACAGCGACTTCGAAATCGTCCGTCTGAACGAGGCCGGCGAGGAGATACTCGGCTACACCGAGGCGGAACTCCGCGGCGAGACGTGGGAGACGATCGTCGCCGAGTCGAGCTACGAGGACGTCGACGAGGTCACGTCGGCGCTCTCGGCTGCCGAAGGAGGGTATCACAGCATCGATGAGAACGTGCGCAAGGACGGCGAGCACATCGTCTGTGAGTGGCACAACTGCGTCGTGACCGACGCCGGGGGCGACGTCGTCGCCGTCTTCTCGCAGTTCCAGGACGTGACAGAGCGCCACGAGCGTCAGCGACGCATCGAGGCGCTCCACGAGGCGACCCGCGACCTCATGGCGACGTCCTCGCGGGAGGCAGTCGCCGACCGCGCCGTCGAGACGGCACGGAGCGTCCTCGGACTCCCGATAAACAGCGTCTACCTCTACGACGAGGACGCGAACGCGCTCGTACCGACGGCGACCACGGACGAGGCGCTCGACCTGATCGGCGATCCGCCCGTCTACGAACCGGGCGAGAGCCTCTCGTGGGACGCCTTCCAGTCCGGAGAGGTTCGGGTGTTCGAGGACGTCTCCGCAGAACCCGGCCGCTACAATCCGGACACCGCCTTCGGCGCGGAGATCATCCTTCCCCTCGGCGCCCACGGCGTGATGTACGTCGCTGCCACCGAGGCCGGCGCGTTCGACGAGGCCGACGTCACGCTGGCGCGGACACTCGCCGCGAACGCGGAGGAGGCGTTGTCGCGGATCGAGCGCGAGCGGACGCTCCGGGAGAGCCAGCGCCGATACCGGACGCTGGTCGACAACTTCCCCGACGGAGCCGTCTTTCTCTTCGACGACGACCTGCGGTACGTACTCGCGGGCGGCGCCGAGCTATCGCCGGTCGGACTGGCACCCGAGGACATCACGAGCGCCACCCCGCACGACCTGTTCCCCGCGGACCTCGCGGACGAACTCACTCACTACTACCGCGAGGCGCTGGCGGGGAACGCGAGTGTCTTCGAACAGGAGTACCAGGGCGAGCAGTACCGCATCCGGACGATTCCCGTCCGAGACGACGAGGGCAATATCGTCTCCGGTATCGCCGTCTCGCAGAACGTCACGGAACGCAAGATCCGAGAACGCGAACTGGCGCGCCAGAACGAGCGCTTAGAAGAGTTCGCGAGCGTCGTCTCCCACGACCTGCGGAACCCGCTGAACGTCGCCAAAGGACACCTGAGCATCCTCCGGAAGTCGCGAGACGGCGAGGCCGATGGCGACCGCCGACATCTCGACGCCGTGGCACGCGCCCACGACCGGATGGATGCGCTGATCGACGACCTGTTGACGCTGGCCCGGGAGGGCGACGAGGTGGGGACGCTCGAACCGGTCGACCTCGCCGACTGCGCCGAACGCTGCTGGCGGAACGTCGACACTGACGGCGCGACGATCGATACGCGCGTCGACCGGACGGTCCGAGCCGACCCGAGCCGCCTCCAGCAGTTACTGGAGAATCTGGTGCGCAACAGCGTGGAGCACAACTCCACTGGCAACCGGACCGAATCCGGTGACAGCGTGGAGCACAACTCCACTGGCAACCGGACCGAATCCGGTGACAGCGTGGAGCACAACTCCACTGGCAACCGGACCGAATCAGATACTGACGGCGTCACCATCACCGTCGGCGAACTGTCCGACGGGTTCTACGTCGCGGACGATGGCCCCGGGATTCCCGGGGCGGACTACGAGCACATCTTCGAGGCTGGATACACCACCTCCGAGGGTGGCACCGGGTTCGGGCTGAGCATCGTCGAGCGGATCGCGGATGCCCACGGCTGGTCGATCCGAGTGGTCGAGAGTGCCGATGGCGGGGCCCGCTTCGAGATCACGGGAGTGGCGTTCGAGGACTGATCCGGTCACCGGGACGTGACCCCCACTCGCCGTCGGGGCGGCGTTTCGGCGTGCCGATCATGTATCGGCGTCGGTCACCGCCGACCCAGTTTGTCGGTGACTCGCCACGCCGTCAGAACGAGAAACACCAACACGAGCCCCTGTCCGATGGTGGCGAACGGCGACGGAACCAGGAAGGGCGCGAGCGCAGGGACGCCGACCCACATCGCGAGTCCGGTGACGGCAAATCCCAGCGTGTACCGGCTGTTCCAGTACTTCGTCGCCACGTACGTGCCGAGGAGGATCGCGCCAGTCAGGACCACGTAGGTGAGACCGGCTTCCAGTTCACCGTAGGTGATCCCGATATACCAGACGAGCCCCAGCAAACCGATCGACGGGAGTCCGACCTCCCTGCACGCTCTCGAAACGCCGTCGAACAGGGACGGGGCGGCCATGCGGTTCCGTTGACCGACTGCCGCGTGGCCAATTAAAATTACCGTCGCTCGTGCCGGTGGCAGACACGTATATTAGCCTCGTCGCCGTACTCGTCGGGCATGGATCCCAGTCCGTCACCGAATCGGCGACCGATGGGCGCGTTCCGGAACGACGAACTCGGCGTCGACGACCCGCCGTCGGCCGCCGTCACGCGGATGCCCTGGATCGACATCCACCAGCACGGACACACGATGTCCTGGGGTGACCGACAGGAGTTCGACCTGTCGGGCGCGGAGGCAGCCGTCTTCGTGGCTGCGGCCGCTCACTACGCGCCCTACCGGCCCATGCGTCCCGAAGACGTCCGCTTCCTCTGGGACGACGCGATCCGCCGGTCGCACGCGATTGGCCGCAGCCACTTCTTCGACCCGCACGTCGCCATCGGCATCCACACCACGGGGCCGAAGGTGGACTACGAGGCCCTGTTCGACGTCCTCCCCGAGTACGCCGCTCTCGACGAAGTCGTCGCGCTGGGTGAGACGGGTATCTCGATGACGCAGTACAGCGAGCCGATGGCGCTCGACGATCAGGAGGCCGTCGTCCGCGAGCAGATGCGCGTCGCTGACGACCAGAATCTCCCCATCCTCGTCCACACCCCCTCGATGACGAAAGCCGAGGAGGACAAGTGGCTCACCGGCAAGACCGAAGAGGGCCACGACCTGGCCGACCCGGTGCTCGACCCCGAGACAGCCAAGATTGAGGCGACGAAGATGGACGTCCGAATCAAAGACGAGGTAGGTCTCGACGACGAGCAAGTCGTTCTCGATCACGCCCACCCGTCGATGGCCGAGTTCGTCCTGGAGCAGACCGACTGTTATCTCGCGTTCAGTATCGGGCAGTGGATCAGGACGACGACGGTGGAGGACGTCGCCGCGACGATTCGGGCGTACGGCCCGGAACGGATCATCGTCGACTCCGATGTGGCTGGGATGTACCGGACCGAGCCGTTCGCGATGAAACGAGCCATCCTGGATCTGGTTCGGAGCGGCATCGACGAGGCAGACGTCCGCAAGGTGGTGTACGAGAACCCGAAACGGGTGTTGGGGTTGGAGTAGCCAGCGTTCACCACACCCCGGACGTCTCCGTCAGGTGGGGCACCGTCGTTCTCGAGGCTGCCATCCAGAACCCCTCGTGAGTCCAGTTCTCCGCGGTGAGAAATTTCGGGGCATTTGCGATGGTTGGGTCGTCTGATGGATCGAAAATCGCGAGAATGCGTGGGTCTGTGGGACTGGATTCGAACCGGACGAAACTCGCTTCGCTCGGTTCCCTGCTTCAAATCCGGGCTGCTCGTTTCTCGCTTCGTTCATGCGCGGGACCGGATTTGAACCGGCGGACCCCTACGGGACAGCGTCCTAAGCGCTGCGCCTTTTCCTGGCTTGGCTACCCGCGCACGAATCGACTTTGTCGCCGAGGTGGACAAGTAGCTGTCGCTCCGGCGGTGATTTAAGTGTCCCGGCGGCGTCGACACCGGCATGTACCGGGCGCGGGACCGCATCGACAACGAGGAGTGGATCACGCGACTGACGCGCGCGGCCGACGGTCTCGACTTGGGGAGCGAGGCGCGGTCGAACGCCGTCGACCTGTTCTGCTCGAACGTACCGGACGGGGAGCGGTCGAAGCCGGCGGTGGCGGCGGCGAGCCTCTACGCCGGAGCGTTGATCGCCGGCGAGGAACGGTCACAGGGTGCGGTGGCGGCGGCCATGGACGTCACGCGACTGAGCGTGCAGAACCGATGGAAGACGCTGCTCGAGAAGTCGGGATTCGACCCGCCGGAGTGGTAGGCTACCGCTCCGTCTCGGGCGTCCGGTCGGGCGTGAGGTTGCCGTGACGGTCGATCTCGCCACGGACGATACGCGTCGAGGAGATTCGGTCGCCGTCCTCGGCCGGGACGTAGTCGACGAGTTCGACCCGGAGGGGATCGAGTCCCCGTTCCTCGCGAATCTCGTTGATGCGTTCGGCGCCGGCGAGCGTGTCGGGTGAAACGACGATGATTTCGAAGCCGGGTTCGGTCGCGATTCCGGTCGGCTCCTCCAGTTTCCGGACCTCGAACTCGCGGTTCGCCGCCGACGCCAAGGGTTCGAGTTCGGTTTCGAGGGACGCCCGTCGCTCCTCGAACGGACGGACGGGACGGGGGTCGTGGCGCGTCTCCGGGGCGAGCTCGTCGCTCGTGAGGCCGACGGTCACGTCGCCGAGTTCGAACGCTCGCTCGAACAGCGCTCGGTGTCCATCGTGGACCGGATCGAACGTCCCACCAAGCGCGACTGTCATGTGCGGGCACAGGAATCCGCGCGACTTAAACGGGTCGACTCGGAGAACGCCCCGTGCGACGGCGACGCCTACTCCTCGTCGTCCTCGACGGTGATACGGACCGGTTCGGTCTCCGGCCCCTCCTCGTCCGCATCGCCCAGTTGTCGGTCGAGATTGAACACCGCGTTCAACTGCTCTTGGACCTGACCGACGACGCCTCGGACGAGCGCACTCGGCGCGATGGCCTCGTACTCGTAGGGATTGTTGCCGGCGCCGGAGCTCTCGCGTTTGTGTCGCTCGACCGTCTTCTCGTCGTGAAGTTGCGCCAGCGCCTCGCGAACCGTACTGGGGTAGAGACCCGTCCCGTCGGCCACCTCGTCGCTCGTCGAGTTCGGATGCTGTCGAAGGTAGACGTAGATGCGGGCGCGGGTCTCCGTATCGAGTACCCACGCCAGCAGGTCGACGACCCCCTCGTCGAACTCCGTGACCGCCCGGTCGGCCTCGGCTTCCAGCCGTTCGCGCGCCGATACGTCCTCCGTGCTCGGATCGTCGGCGTCGAACTCCTCGTGGGCACTCTCGTCGGACATATGTTCTCCTCTGTAGGTCAGAACGCGGCGGACAAAAGGCTTTCCCGCTCGTGCTGTGGCTGTAGCTGGTTCGAGATTCCCGTCGGCGTGCAGCCGACAGCATCAGTGATCGAGCAACAGCGACTCGCGGAGCGCCTCGTGTCCGCCCTCGTCGTGGATCCGGCGCTGCCGTTCGGCGCCGCTGGGCGCCTCGAACAGGTCGCGGATGCCGTCGACGCCCAGTCGGTCGCATTCGCGGTCGACGACGGTTCCGAGCGATACCGTCCCCTCACCCGACCGCGTGACGAACGCGGCGTCGTGACCGTACCGCATCGCGCGCCACTTGTTCTCGTCCAACAGTTCCCGGCGGAGTGTGGGCGGTGACTCGCCGTCGGCGTAGCGCTCCGCCAGGTCGACGACCAGTGCGTGGACGTACTCGGCGATGGCGAGGACGCGTTCGGGGTCGGCCTGGGCGTCCGGCGTGCGCACTTCGACGGTGCCGTGGCCGGTATGGGGGCGCACGTCGTACCAGAGTTCGCCCCGGTCGTTGATCGATCCGGTCTCGACCATGCGCCGCTCGAAGCACTGGTAGGCGTCGAAATCCTCGAACGCGCTCGGGATGCCGGTGTTGGGGAGGTTCTCGAACACCTTCGCGCGGGCGGAGGCGAGGCCGGTGTCGAAGCCGTTCCAGAACGGCGAGTTGGCCGAGAGGGCGAGAACGACGGGGAGATGCCAGCGGAGGCGGTTGGCGATCCAGGTCGCCTTGTCGGCGTCGTCGACGCCGACGTGGACGTGCAGGCCGGCGGTCGTGTTCCGGTGTTGTGGATACTGGATGCGGTCGAGTTGGGCGCGGTAGCGGGGCTTGGTCGCGTGGTCGAGTTCCCGCCACTTCGCGGAGGGGTGCAGGCCAGCCGCCGCGACGCGGTAGCCGTGGTCCATCGCGTGATCGACCAGTGCTGACCGGATCCGGGCCAGTTCGTCATCCGCCTTCGAGAGTCGCTCGATCAACGGTGTCTGGGTCTCGATAGTGAACTGAAACAGTTCGTGATCTAGGCGGTCCACCAGCGGTTCGGGCGGTTCACTTCCGTAGATCAGATCGTCGATACCCGCGGTCGGCCGACCGGCGTCGTCGACGACGTAGAACTCCTCCTCGATACCGAGCGTACCCATCCGCGCGAACGCGTCCCGGGAGCCGAGGTCCATCGAAGCACCGTTCGACGTCGCCGATTAAATAAGTCGTGGACCGCACCCGGACCGGTCGAGACGTCCGACCGCTGGTGGGCCTCGACGACCGGGGCCGGCGGACGCTCGACCCCCGTCGACGACCGCCGCAGGCGGTCCGCAAGCGCGGCCCACTGCCGCCGTTCCAGTCGGCGTCCCGTCTCGACACGACAGTATCAACGGACGGTGACGTTGTCGCCGTTCGGCGGTGTGGACCGCGATCACATCCGACGAGCATCACGGGCCTTACCGCACCGAAGCGCTACTGCCGGCCGAATTCGGGCGATTCGGAAGAATCGTGTCCCTCCTCGACAGACATATAAGTATCGAGATATAACTGTGCGGTGACGATGCACGATTTGACCGGCTTCCAGCGAGATCTCCTGTACGTGATCGCCGGCCTCGACGAACCACACGGACTGGCGATCAAAGAAGAACTCGAGGACTACTACGAGAGCGAGATCCACCACGGCCGACTGTATCCGAACCTCGACACGCTCGTCGAGAAGGGCCTCATCGACAAGGGACAGCGCGACCGGCGGACCAACTACTACACGCTGACACGCCGTGGACGGCGGGAACTCGAAGCGCGGCGGGAGTGGGAAGACCAGTACGTCTCGGATCTGATCGAAGAAGCGACGGCGGCCTGATCGGAAAACCGTGCCGCGCGCCGGGATAGGGGGAAATCCCGGTTGGCAGTGTGCCTCTGACGCGGCACGTGCTCTAGACGCTTTGTCGTCATCAACGTCTTGCGTCTGTGTGCTTGTCTCGCTCAACCGTTTTCCGACCCGACGATGCGATCAGCGACGCGTTCGGCGGCGCGGACGCGTTCGTCCGCCCGCTCGTTCCCGGTCGACTCCACCTCGTCGAGCAGCGTCATGACTCGCTGCACCCGATCGACGACGACCGACTGCGGAACGTCGGCATCGACGATGTCCGCCGCGACGGCCGCCGCCTCGCCGAGGAGCACGCTCGCGTCCGGCCGCACCGGAAGCTCCGCGGTCGCTTCGAGGTGTCGGTGGAGTTCCCGCACGTCGTCGCTCATCCGACCGTCCACACCTCCTCGTTCCACGCGGCGTCCCAGAACCGGTACTCGTAGCGCGCGGACGTGACGAACCGATCGCGGTATCGCTTCCGATCCGACGCCGTCGCGTCGGCGGCCACCTCGTCCATCAACTCCTTGCACCAGCGCGTGAGTTCGGAGAACTCCTCGCCCGCGTAGGTCCGGATCCACTCGGCGTAACGCTCGTCGTCGGGCATGCCGTCCGCTTCGAGCCGTCTCGCTGTCGCGTTGAATCCCCACATGCAGGGCAACAGGGCCGCGACGAGGTCACCGAAGGTGCCCGTCGCCGCCGTCCGCACGAGAAAGTCCGTGTACGCCCGCGTCGTCGGCGACGGATCGGTCGCCTCCAGTTCCGACTCGTCGATACCGAACTCGGCGGCGTAGGCCCGGTGCAGATCCATCTCCGTGTTGATCGTCTCGTGGAGGAGTTCCGCGAACGTTCCCATATGATCGAGGGTCGGCGCCGATGCCGCCCCGTGGGCAAACACCCGCGAGTAGTCGATCAGGTAGACGTAGTCCTGCCGAACCCAGTACTCGAACGGATCGGTGTCGAGGGTGCCGTCGCCGAGTCGCGACACCATCGGATGCGCGACGATTTCGTCCCACAGGTCGTCCGCGATGGGGTGGAGGTCGTCCGTGAACGCCATACGCTCACTTCGGCGGCCCGCACAAAGAGTCTTTTTCGGGTAGTATCAGTGAGTTATCGCTCCCGTGGCGTGCGGTGAGCTATCGGTCGGTCGTGCGCGGTCGAGCGACGACAGCCAGGTGGTCGTCGTGGTAGCGATCCAGCCGCTTCGTCTCCAGTATCTCGTACGGGCCGCGAAGGTCGTCGAGGACGTCGTCGAAGACGTCGTCCGGGCTCCGCGTCACGTCTTCACTCCGGGCTTTGATCGCCGCGAGGAGGCGGCCGTCCGACCGGAGGAACTGACGGTTGCGCGCAGCGACGCGTGCCTGCCCGCGGGTCGCCACGTCCTGCACGAGGGCGTCGATGTCCGACTCGACGACGTGGGCGTACGTCTCGGGGCTGCGGGCGTCTTTCAGCAGCGGAAAGAGGTTCCCGCGCCCCTCGGCGACGTCGACGAGGTCACGGGCGGGACGGGGCGCGAACTCGACGGCGTAGGTCGGGCCGGCGAAATCCGCGACGTGACCGACCGTCGTCCCGCTGGCGGCGCCGAGATAGAGAACCGACTCGCCGCCGGCGAACCCGGTGTCGAGGCCGAGTTCGAGCATCGCCCCGAGCTTGGATCGCCCCGCGTCCCACAGGCGCCACGGCCCGTCCGTCGGCTCGCCGTACACCGACTCGCCGCGCGTGGCGAGCCGGTCGCGACCGTCGAAGCGCCGCCGTTCGACGCCGTCGGGGAGGCTCACGACTCGGCCCTCGCGCGGATGGTCGCGATGCGCTCGTCGAGGTCCTCGTGTATCGCCGGCCGCAGGTCGCCCGCGTAGTGGTCGATCCGTGCCGCGATGACGAGCTTTCCCGCCAGGGCGCGGGCGGCCGATCCCCGGTCCTCGGAGCGGGTGTTGCGGACGTAGTCGTGGGTGTAGATGACGCCGTGTTTCGGCGAGGGGGCACGCCCGGACAGATGCGCGAAGAGAGCGTCCTCGGCGCCGAGGACCTGCACCGTCCCCGACGGTTTCTTCGCCAGGTCACCCAGTCCGCCCGCGAGAGCGATCAGGCGAGCGGCGAGTACGGGACCGGCCATCCGGCTTAGGTTGGGGGCGACCGCCGGCGCCGTCCGCTCGACGAACGCCCGGCAGTCGGCCGCCTCGTCGGCGAGGGCTGCGATGCGGGTAGCCAGAGAGACGACACGCTCCTCGGCGGCCGTCTCGGGGTCTCGCTCGGCCACCTCGCGGGCACCCGCGACGCCCGTTTCGACGTCGTCGAACAGCGCGCCCGCCCACTCCGAGACGCGCTCGGCGAGTTCGTTCGCCACGCGGTCGGCGTCGTCCATGGCACGAATGCTATGCTTCAACTGTTGGTCATCCGCCCGTTCTCGCTCACGGACCGCTTCTCGAGTCGTGTCCACCGTGACGTCGTGGAGGACGTCGTAGTAGTCGTCCTCGTCGGCCGCGAAACCGGCCTCGACGGCGAGGGCTGGCCAGTCGGCCGGCGCGTCGGCCGTCCCGTCCGCGATGGCTTCGCGGGCGGCGTCGGGGTCGCCACGCTCCAAGTCCCGGAACCACCCCGACGCGGTGGGAGGTTGATCGCTCATACCCGCACGTTCGGGCGACCGGGGGATTAATCCAGGGTTTCGGCGGAGCGCTGCCCCCTCCCGCACCGTGAGAACCGGGCGACGAAGGACTAAGTGACCGTGCCGAACAGGTACGGGCGAATGCGACCGAATCGACGGGTTTCACTGACCGTGCTGTCGGCGATCGGACTGGCGCTGACCGGCGTCTTGCTCTTCGACGTGTACGAGGACTGGTGGGTCCAGGACAACGCGATCGCGTCGACCGTCGTCGAGAACGCCCTCCCCTTTGTCCTTCTGTTGGGGCTGTTCTACACGGTGTGGAAACTACACCGCGGCGCGTACGACGACTCGTTCGTCGAGTCGGTGACGGTGTGGACGGTCGGCGGCACGCTGGTGACGGCGACGCTGGTCGGGTGGGTGGTCGGCATCCAGATGCTCCAGAACGAACTCAAGCCGTTCATCATCGTCTTGCAGGTGACCGTCGTCGGCGCCGTCGCGGGGATGATCGTCGGGCACCGGACGGCGACGGTCGAGCGAGAGCGGGACCGGAACGCTCGCGAACGCGCCCGCTTCGAGGCGCTGTTCGAGAACGATCCGGCAGCCGTCGCCGACCTCCGTCTGGATGGCGATCGGTTCACCGCCGTGACGATCAACCCCGAGTACGAGCGCCGGTTCGACTCCGCGAGCGGCGAGGGATCGTCTCTTCCCGCCGTCGACGAGGCGACGACGCGGACGTTCCGGGAAGCGACCGCGGCGGGCGAGCGACGGACGACCGAGGCGACGTACGACACGCCGGACGGACGGAAACATTTCGTCGTGCAACTGGTCCCCTACGGAACCGAGGACACACCGGGCGAGCGTAGCTATCTCATCTATCAGGACGTCACCGACATCCGCGAAGCCGAGGCGGAACTCGAACGGACCGTCGAACAGCTCGAACGCTCCAACGAGCAGCTCCAGCAGTTCGCCTACGTCGCCTCCCACGACCTGCAGGAACCCCTGCGGATGGTCTCCAGCTACGTCGACCTGCTCGCCGCCGAATACGGCGGTGAACTCGACGACGAGGCCGACGAATACATCGAGTTCGCCGTCGACGGCGCCCGACGGATGCAGGCGATGATCGACGACCTCCTCCAGTACTCTCGCGTCCACACCCGCGGCAAGGCGTTCGAGGAGACCGACACCGACGTCGTCCTCGAGCGCGTGTTGCAGGATCTCGAACTCCTGATCGCGGAGCACGACGCGACGGTCACACACGACGATCTGCCGTCGGTCGTCGCCGACGAGAACCAACTCGGCCAACTCCTCCAGAATCTCGTCTCCAACGCGGTGGAACACGGTGGCGACGCCGACAGCCCGCCGACGGTACACGTGAGCGGCGAAGAACGCGAGGACGAGGTCGTCCTGTCGGTCGCCGACGACGGGCCGGGCATCCCGCCGGACCAGCATGATCGCGTCTTCGAACTCTTCGAACAGGCGGATCGCAGCGACGAGGGTACCGGAATCGGCCTCGCCATCTGCCAGCGGATCGTCGACCGTCACGAGGGAGACATCTGGATCGAGTCGGAGGCTGACGAGGGGACCACGTTCCGCGTCTCCCTCCCGAAGCGATAGCCGCAACAATCAACAGGGAGTGGCGCGACGGCACCGATATGACAGAGCGGGAGCCCGTCGAAATCCTCCTCGCCGAGGACAACCCCGGCGACGTGAAATTGACGCGCAAGGCCCTGGAGAAGGGTCGGCTGGTGAACAACCTCCACGTCGTCAACGACGGGGTCGAGACCATGCAGTTCCTCCGCGGTGAGGGCGAGTACGAGGGGCGGCCGCGACCCGATCTGGTCCTCTTGGATCTCAACATGCCCCGGAAAGATGGGCGGGAAGTACTGGAGGAGATCAAAGAGAGCGACGACCTCAAGCGGATTCCGGTGGTCGTCCTGACGAGTTCGGAGGCCGAAGAGGACGTGGCCCGCTCCTACGACCTCCACGCGAACGCCTACCTGACCAAACCGGTCAACTTCAGCGGATTCATCGACGTGGTCGGCACGCTCGAGGAGTTCTGGCTACAGGTCGTGAAACTCCCGCCCGAGTGACGATGGAAACGGATCTGACCGAGGGGCTACGGCTCCTCCTCGTCGAGGACAACCCCGGTGACGCGCGGCTGATTCGCCACCACCTCCGGTCGGACACCAGCGACGCGTTCGCGACTCCGTCGGTGACCCACGTCGAAAGCCTGGACGACGCCGTCGACCGACTCGGAGCGGCGTCGTTCGACCTCGTGTTGCTTGATCTGGGCCTCTCGGACAGCCAGGGCATCGAGACGCTAGAGCGACTGAACGATCGGATCGAGACCGACGGCATCGACTCCCTTCCCGTCGTCGTCCTGACGGGATTGACCGACGACCGGACCGCGCTCGAAGCGATCCAGCAGGGCGCACAGGATTACCTCCTCAAGGACAACCTCGACGGCGACCTCCTAGAACGCGCCGTTCGGTACGCGATGGAGCGCCACCGACAGGAACGAACCCTCGAGCGCCAGAACGAGCGCTTAGAGCGGTTCGCCAGCATCGTCTCCCACGACCTCCGGAATCCGCTACAGGTGGCGCAGGGCCGACTGCGGCACGTCGAGCCAGCCGCTGGGACGGAGGAACACCTCGACGCCACCGTCGACGCTCTCGACCGCATGGAGGAACTCGTCGACGACCTCCTCACCCTGGCGCGGGACGGCCGGCAGATCGACGCGACGGAACCCGTCGACGTCGCCACGGTCGCCCGGTCGGCGTGGGCGAACGTCGAGACGTCTGGGAGCCAACTCCGCGTCGACGGATCGACGACCGTCGTGGCCGACGCCAGCCGACTCACCCAACTGTTCGGGAATCTGTTTCGGAACGCCGTCGAGCACGGCTCGACGAGCCCGCGGTCGGACGCTCCCGAGAACGCCGTCGAGCACGGCTCGACGAGCAGCCGGACGCAGTCCGACGACGCCGTCGAGCACGGCTCGACGGGCGTCACAGTCACGGTCGGCACCCTGTCGGACGGGTTCTACGTCGCCGACGACGGGCCCGGCATCCCGGAGGACGAGCGCGACGACGTGTTCGAGGCCGGCTACTCCACGAACGAGGATGGTACGGGGTTCGGGCTCGACATCGTTCGCGAAATCGTCGACGCCCACGACTGGACGATCACCGTCGGCGAGAGCGACGACGGCGGGGCCCGGTTCGAGATAGCCGGACTCGACCCCGACGAGCGGTGACTCGCCGACTCGTCAGCCATCCGTGATAACATTTAACATGGAACAATCCGTTGCTATCGCCAATGCCGGAACGATCGTCGTTCGAGTGCGAAACCTGTGAGCAGCGCGTGAGCCCGATCTCCTACCGCTCGGCGTGTCCGGACTGCGGTGGGAGACTGCGCCGCCGACGGGTGTAGACGACACGCTTTCCTCTGGGGCGTCCTTGGAGACGACCGATGACCGGACACGGGACGGAGTCGACCGATCCGACCGCCATTCGCTCCGTGGCGGTCACCGCCGACGACGTCGTGACTGCCTTCGAAGCGACGCGCCGCGGGGGCCGACGGACCGTCCTCCGAATCACGCCACCGTTCTCCGGGCGGATGCGTGCCCGTCTCCACCGCCCGACCGGCGACGACGCGACGGACGCACTCCACCTCGAACCGTCGACTCTCGTCGCGGATCCGCCGCCGTACCCGGATCCCGACGAGACGGCCGACCGCCTGCGGGCGGCCGGCGAGTACACGACCGAACGACATCACGAGCGCCACGCCGCGGCCGTCCGGGAGTGGCGGCGAAGCGTTCGCGGAGCCGTCGTCGACGCCGTGACCCTCTCGGTCGACGCCGGCCCCCACCGCGTCGAAATCAAACGTCTCGGCTGACCCTCGGATCACCGCAACGTATTTGTTTACCACCTCCCGTTCCTTCGCGAGCGACTTCGTCCCCGAAACCCGCCTGTACGACCGTTACAGACCGGCTACGCGTCGAACTGCCTTCGTAAGATTTATAAGTTAATTATGCGTACTTATAGTTAAGGACGCCCTCGCCGTACGTCTCTCTCTTCTCCGCCGGCGAGGGTGCCTCGACAGCCACCATGAGCGATACAACGACCTACCGAACGGACGCGGCCGAGCAAGAACAGGAACGGACGGACACCGAGCGAACCGAGACGACACCGACCTGCCCCGAATGCACCGGCAACCTCGTCACGGACGAGGAACACGGCGAGACGGTGTGTGCCGACTGCGGGCTCGTCGTCGAGGAGGACGAAATCGACCACGGCCCCGAGTGGCGCGCCTTCGACTCCAGCGAGCGCGACTCGAAGTCGCGAGTGGGAGCGCCGACCACCCAGATGATGCACGACAAGGGGCTGTCGACGAACATCGGCTGGCAGAACAAGGACGCCTACGGAAAGACGCTCTCCTCGCGCCAGCGCGAGAAGATGCAGCGGCTGCGCACCTGGAACGAGCGGTTCCGAACTCGGGACTCGAAAGAG
>JGI12449J12846_1000005_pt1 | contig 100158 bp, 105 predicted proteins | sample 23E2SouthBayCA_FD_12846 | JGI IMG/M metagenome (IMG submission 12846) | reverse complement strand
GGGTGTCGACCCCCGCCGTACCGCGGACGTCCCGGGCCCGGACGGCGACGGTCCCGGTCCGGTCGATTCCGGCCGCCTCGACGACCGCCCGCGCGGCGTCGACGCTCGCCTCACTCCGCCCGAGCAGTCGGCTGGCGCGGTGTGTGTACGCGAGCGTCCGGAGGCGGTCGGCGTCGACGCCGCGGGCGGTCGCGAGGCCGGGCGCGACCACCTCGACCCCCGTCGCCGCACACGTCGCCTCCCGTGCCGCGAAGGCGTCGTCCTCGCCCGCCAGTTCGAGTCCGTACACGTCCCGCCGTCCGCCCGCCGCCGACATGAGGCTACCGAACCGGCCGCCGAGAGCTATCAGCGACCTGCACCAATCTTTTTAAACCTTAAATACGACACTTAAGTCGTCACATGACCGATCCCAAGGAGACGATCAACATCGAGAACGTGGTGGCTTCTACCGGAATCGGACAGGAACTCGACCTCCAGAGCGTCGCGATGGACCTCGAGGGTGCGGACTACGACCCCGAGCAGTTTCCCGGCCTCGTCTATCGCACGCAAGAGCCCAAGTCGGCGGCGTTGATCTTCCGGTCGGGGAAGATCGTCTGCACCGGCGCGAAGTCGACGGCCGACGTCCACGAGAGCCTGCACATCGTCTTCGACAAACTCCGCGATCTCGAGATCAGCGTCGACGACGACCCCGAAATCGTCGTCCAGAACATCGTCACGAGCGCCGACCTTGGTAAAAACCTCAACCTGAACGCCATCGCCATCGGGCTGGGCTTGGAGAACATCGAGTACGAACCCGAGCAGTTCCCGGGACTCGTCTACCGCCTGGACGACCCCGACGTGGTCGCCCTGCTGTTCGGCTCGGGCAAACTCGTCATCACGGGCGGGAAACAGCCCGAAGACGCCGAGGAGGCCGTCGACGTCATCGTCTCGCGTCTCGAAGAGCTCGGACTGCTGGGATAGCTCTCCGTCGCCAGATGGTTCTCATGCCCCTGCAGACCGGCGTCGATTCCGCGTCGCCGCTCGCCGTCGCCGGCACCGCCGCGCTGTTCGCGCTGTTTCTCTCGATCACCGCCCACCTCGCTGCCAGGAACGTCCTCGGTGACGTGTCGGTCCGTGGGGCCTTTCTCGTCGGCCCGCTCCCCGCCGCCATCGCCGTCGTCGCCGCGGCGCTTGACCTCCCCTCACTCCCCGCCGTCGTCGTCGCCGTCGTCGTCGACGCGGCGCTGATCGGGTACGTCTACGACCTCGATCGGCGACTGACCGCCGGCGTCACCGGCATCCACGCCGTCATCAGCGTCATCCTCGGGAGCGTCCTCTTCGCGCTCTACGCCCTCGCGCTGTCGGCACCGGGCTAACCGAACGCCCGCACCGCGTCCCGGGCGCTCCTGACGGCGAGGGTGCCGAGCACGCAGGCCACGCCGACGCCCACGCCGAACGTCGCCGCCTCGCCGTTGCCAGCGACTAGCCCCCCCGCGTACAGCAGGATGCCGACCCCGCCACCGCCCGTGAGGACCGAGTCCGCGGCGTCGAGCGGCGATTCTGTCGACGGAAGCTGCCACCGGCCGACGGTGCGTGAGCTCATACCGCGGTGTACGGTACCTACTCACACTAATCTTTCCCATACGTTCATTATGTTATTGAGTTGAATATATTCGCCGGGACGGCAACCCATATGAGACGCCGCTGCCCACGTGACGGTATGGGTCTCCTGTGGAACGACGCCGAGCGCCGCCCTCGGGCGCTCCTCCGGGTGTTTCTCCTGATCGTCGTCGCGGCCCTCCTCGCCGTCGGGACGAGCGTCGGCGCGACCGTCGGCTTCGGGCCGCTCCGGTCGTGGATCGGGAGGGCGTTCGGCGAGGCCGCTGCGGAGACTGCCGGCGCCGTCATCGGCGTCGCCCTCACGGGCGGGATGGTCACGCTGGCCGTACTGATCGCCGGGCGGTACGTCGACCGGCGGCGCGCGCGTGATTTCGGCCTGCGGCTGGACCGCGGCTGGTGGCTCGACTACGGGTTCGGCCTCGCCCTCGGCGCCGGCCTGCTGACGCTCGTCTTTCTCGTCTCCCTCGTCGCCGGATGGGCGCGGATCACCGGAACGCTCCAGCCACGCTCCGGCTTCGCCGTCCGCTTTGCCGGCCTCGTCGCCGTCTTCGTCGTCGTCGGCGTCTACGAGGAACTCCTCCTGCGGGGGTACCTCCTGACGAACGCCGCGGAGGGGCTCGTCGGCTCGTTCGGCGAGCGCGGTGCCGTCGTCGTGGCGACCCTCCTCTCCTCGCTCGTGTTCGGCATCGCTCACGCCAACAACCCGAACGCGACGGCCCTCTCGACGCTCGCCATCGTCGTCGCGGGCGTCATGCTCGCCGCCGGCTACGTCCTGACCGGCGACCTCGCAGTCCCGATCGGCCTGCACACGACTTGGAACCTGTTTCAAGGCGGCGTCTACGGCTTCCCCGTCTCCGGCCTGGGCGTCGGCGCGAGCGTCGTCGCCGTCGAGGAGACGGGACCGGATCTCGTCACCGGCGGCGCGTTCGGTCCGGAGGCGGGCCTTCTCGGTCTCGGGGCGATGGTCGTCGGGACGGCCGCCATCGCCGCCTGGGTCCGGTGGCGAACGGGCGCGCTGCGGATCGATCCGGCGGTGACGACACCCGAACTGCGGACGGGCAACGACGACGAATCGGGGCCTGTCGACGCCGACCGGTGGGAGCCGTCGCCGGGCGATCGGGACTAGGCCGGCTCCGGTCCCGTGACCTCGGTGTTCCCGCCCCGCAGTCAGCGTGTCAGACACCCCGCATCCCACAGGAACAGCAGCGTGAACACCGAAAAGAACACGATGACCGCGACCAGTCTCGGGACGCTCCCGGGTGCGGGGCTCCCCTCGAAAGGGAGGATCGCGACCGTGGCGACGAGCAGTGAAACGAGCAGGGACAACTTGACGAACGCGCGGCCCGTGTTCGTGTCCCCGGTCATACAGTGTGTCTGTGTCCGTTCCCGCGGCGTCGACGGCGGGGGGTCGCGACGAGGTCGGCGTCACGCCGGACCGCGACGGCGGCCTCCCCGCGGGATGGAGCTACTCGACCAGCCGCTCGATTTCGGTGACGAGGATGTCGCTCGCCCCCATCGCCTTGAGGTCGTTGATGACGCCGAAGACGGATCGCTCCTCGACGACGGCGTGGACGGCCACGTCGTCGCTGCCCGCCACGTCCATCACCGTCGGCCCGCCCATCCCCGGCAACACGTCCCGCACGTCGTCGAGGCGCTCCTCCGGGACGTTCAACATCACGTATCGCCTGTCCTCGGCCGCGAGGACGGACTCGAAGGCCGTCACCAGTTGCTGGACCTTCTCGTCGTCCACCGCGTCGGGGTGAGCGAACAGGCGAACCGAACTCGACAGGACCTCCTCGATTTCGGCCAGGCGGTTCACCCGGAGGGTCGTCCCCGTCGACGTGATGTCGACGATGGCGTCGGCCATGTCGACGTGGGGGGTCAGCTCCGTCGCCCCCGTCACCTCCACCACCTCGGCGTCGACGCCACGGCCGTCGAAGAACTCGCGGGTGATCCGCGGGAACTCGGTGGCGACGGTTCCCCCTTCGAGGTCCGCCACCGTCTCGATCCGCCCGTCCTCGGGCGCGGCGACGACGAGTCGACACCGGCCAAAGTCCAGATCGAGCAGTTCGACCAGGTCGTGGCCCGACTCGCGGACCTGATCGAGTCCCGTGATCCCGACCGCCGCGGCGCCGTCCGCGACGTACTCCGGGATATCCGCCGCGCGGGCGAACAGGGCGGTCACGTCGGGGTCGACCGTGTCCGCGTAGAGTTTGCGGTCCGCGCCGCCTTCGAGGTGGAGGCCGGCGCGTTCCAGCAGGTCGATCGAGGGGTCGTGCAGGCGGCCCTTGTTGGGGACGGCGATGCGCATCGTTTCACGTTGCTCGTCCCCGGGGCAATTGCCTTTCGGGTGCGAGGCCTCGTGGTAGCGCGGCGGACGGCGGACCCCGACTACCCCGTCCGCAACGCGTTGGCGACGCGTTCGCTCGCCCGCGGCGTCGCCCGCGCCCGCGACTCGATGGTCAGGTACGTCGCGGCGTCGTTGCGGAGCCAGGATGCCCGGACGCGCTCCGACGCATCCAGTAGTTCCTCGTCCGCCCACCGCAGTTGCTCGGCGAGTTCGGCGGTCGAGTGTCGCGTCAGCGCCGGCTCCGCGGGCGACGCTTCGGCGGTCCGCAGCGCTTCGACGGCGGCCGTCCGCAGGGCGCCCATGTCCGCGGCCGACCCGATGGCGAACGTCTCTCCCTCGCGGACTCGCTCGCGGAGGGAGACGAAGGCCTCCAGCGTGACGAAGGAGGCGTGTGCCCACGTCAGCGCTTCGGCGGGCGCCGTGTCGGCCCACCCCTCGTCTTCGTCCGCCGGATCGATCGGCTCGAAGAGTTCTTCCAGCGCCTCGGCGGCCGGTGTGTCCTCGACGTCGACCCCCTCGATCCGCCAGGGCTCCTGCCGGTCGACCGACCTCAGGGCGTCCTGTTCGTCTTCGAACGCCTCGTGCAGTCGCTGTCGGGCGTCGACCAGTCGCGGCCGACGGTCGACGGGGTCGTCGAGCGTCGCCGTCAGCCGGTCGTAGAGGTGGGCGGCGTCCTCGACGGCGACGCGTGCACGCTCGACCTCCTCGGCGATTTCGCCGACGCCGAGCGGGTTGCCGGGACGGTAGCGGTGCGGTTCTCCGATGGCGATGTCGCTCCGCCCGGATGCGATGCGGTCCTCGATGGCGGTGTGGACGAGCGTCGCCTCGACGGGATCGGCGCCGACGTACTGCCACCGTTCCCGGAGTGTCCGCCGGTTCGCGCGGACCGTCTCGGCCTCGTCCGCGAGGTCCTCTCGGGTCAGCCCCGCGTCGATGGCGCGCCACGCGCCGGCGGCGAAGCGGGCGTCGGCTCGGGCCTCCGCGAGAGCCTCCAGTCGCTCGAACGGGGTCGACGCCTCGGTCGCCGTCGAGAGGCTCTCGGCGGCGCGTTCGCGGGCCCGGCGCACTTGCTGGCGGATCGCGCCGTTGGGAATCTCCTCGGAACCGAGCGACGCGGGCACCGAATCGAGGAGCCGGCGCGCCCGACGCTCGGTCGCCGTGAGGTGCTCCGAGCCGATATCCAGGGGGAGGCGCCGTGGAAGCGCCGGCACCGCGTCGTCGACGAGCGCCCGGATCGCGGCGCCGTCGAGTTCGACCGTCTCCGGGCCCGAAGCGAACGGGGTCGCGTCGCTACAGCCAGCAAGCGCACCGAGGCAGGCGAGCGCGCCCCGTCGGGTGAGCTCGGCCATCAGCGACCACCGGCGCTCTCGTTGGCGTCGTCGTCCCGCCCTCGGAGTTGTTCGTTGCGCCGCTCGCAGCTGCCGGAGCCGCGACTCGACCCGTAGCCGCTCACGTCGCTCGGGTCGAACGCCTCGGGAATCCGAATCAGCGTCACCAGGACGTCGCGGGCGTCAGTCTCGCAGGCCACGTCGGCGTCGCGGTAGTAGCGGGCGTAGCTCGTGTCTATCTCCGTTTTCGACCACCGCACGTGACACAGCTCCTGTGTGAAACACTCCCGGATCCCGACTCGTTCGACGTACACCGTCGCGGCGTCGTAGTCGGTGGCGGCGAGGAACTCGCGGGCCCCCTCGGCACCCTCGACGTCCGCGACCGACACCGCGGCGACGTCGTCGGCGTCGGCGACGAAGAAGTGGTGTCCCCACGGCCGCGAGCGACCGTCGTCGTCGTCGACGGTCGTCGGCCGCTCGCCCGTCCAGACGATCGGTTCGTGCTCGGGATTGCGGAGGCTGTACGACTCGGGACCGAAGGCGACGTTCCCCGTCGCGTCCGGCGGGTGGCTCGAACTCGACGATCCCTCGCCGGAACAGCCGGCGGCGCCGACGCCGACCAAAAGCGTCGCCACTCCGCGGAGGGCGCGTCTGCGTGTACTGGAGGGCATCGGTGACAATCCCGGCCCGACCGATAAACCTCTTTTCACCGAACCCCGGGGGCTTAACCCGGCCGAGGGTGAGGGTCGATCATGAGCACGCTCTCGATTCGCGGCGGGCGGATTCTGCGGGCGGACATGACCGTCACCGAGGCGGACGTCCTCGTCGACGGCGAGGCGGGCGACATCGTCGAAATCGGCGCCGACCTCGCGGCCGACGAGGAACTCGACGCCGAGGGTTGTCTGGTGATGCCGGGTCTGGTGAACGCCCACACCCACGTCGCGATGACGCTCCTGCGTGGCCACGCCGACGACAAGCCCCTCGATCGGTGGCTCCGCGAGGACATCTGGCCGGTCGAGGCAGCGCTGGAACCCGACGATATCGCGGCCGGCGCCGCCCTCGGCGTCTTGGAGATGATCAAGTCGGGAACGACCGCCTTCGCCGACATGTACTTCGAGATCGATCGCACGGCCGACGTGGTCGCGCGGGCGGGGCTCCGGGCCGTCCTCGGCCACGGCGCCATCGCGGCCGGCAAGGACGACGAGGCGGCCCGCGCGGACATCGAGGAGTCCGTCGCGATGGCACGGAAGCTAGACGGCGCCGCCGACGGCCGCATCTCGACGGCGGTGATGCCCCACAGCCTCACGACGGTCACGCCCGACCTGCTGGAACTGGCCGCCGAGGCGGCCCACGAGACTGGCGTCCCCGTCCACTACCACGCAAACGAGACGCGCGACGAGGTGGATCCGATCGTCGAGGAGCGGGGGCTGCGCCCGCTGGCGTGGGCGCGGGAGCTCGGACTCTGTGGCGAGTCGGACTTCCTCGCTCACGGCGTCCACGTCGACGAGACGGAGATCGACCTCCTGGCCGAGACGGGGACGGGCGTCGTCCACTGCCCCGCCTCGAACATGAAACTCGCCTCGGGGATGGCACCGGTACAGCGACTGCTGGACGCCGGCGTCGCGGTCGGCCTCGGCACCGACGGCGCCGCCTCGAACAACGACCTCGACCTCTTCGACGAACTGCGCGACGCGGCGATGCTCGGCAAACTCGCGGCCGACGACGCGAGCGCGGTCGCGGCGCCGGACGCCGTGCGGATGGCGACGGCTGGCGGCGCGGACGTGTTGGGGCTGAACGCCGGCCGGATCGAGGCCGGTGCCGCCGCCGACCTCGCGGTGATCGATCTCTCGGCACCGCACCTGACGCCCGCACACGACCCCGTGAGCCACCTCGCCTACGCCGTCCGCGGGTCGGACGTGCGCCACACGGTCTGTGACGGCGACGTGCTGATGCGCGACCGGGAGGTGCTGACGCTCGACGAGGCGGCGGTGATGGACCGAGCGGCGGCACGCGCCGACGGATTGCTAGAGCGGGCTGGGGCTTGAGTCGGGGGTCCCCACGCGCCCGCACCTCAGCGGGTCTCGACCCCGTCGAGCGCGTCCCCCGCTGACGCGGCGGGCTTTCTCACAGCACCGCGGGTCTCGACCCCGTCGAGCGCGCCCCCCGCTGACGCGGCGGGCGCGCTCGGGCGTTCGAGACGGTACCGTTTTGCCGCGTCTCCCGCTACGAGGCGTATGACCGCACGCACTATCGACGAGCGACTCGACGATCCAGCGGCCGCCCGCGCCGAGGGGCGTCGGAAGATGGACTGGGCCGAGGCCCACATGCCAATCCTCGCCGAACTCCGCGAGGAGTTCGTGGCCGACGAACCGCTCGCTGGCGAGCGAATCGCGATGGCGATGCACGTCGAGGCCAAGACGGCAGTCCTCGTGGAACTCCTCGCCGACGGCGGCGCGGAGGTGGCCATCACCGGCTGTAACCCCCTCTCGACGCAGGACGACGTCAGCGCCGCCCTGCACGCCGTCGACGGCGTCACCTCGTATGCCGCTCACGGCGTCGACACCGGCGCGTACTACGACGCCATCGAGGCGGTCGTCGGTGTCGATCCCACCATCACCGTCGACGACGGCGCGGACATGGTGACACACATCCACGACGAACACCCCGAGCTGATCTCCCAGCTCAAGGGTGGCTGCGAGGAGACCACCACCGGCGTCCATCGGCTGCGGTCGATGGCCGACGACGGCGCACTGCACTATCCGATGTTCGCCGTCAACGACACGCCGATGAAGACGCTGTTCGACAACGTCCACGGCACCGGCGAGTCGGCGCTCGCGAACGTCGCCATGACGACCAACCTCTCGATTGCGGGCAAGACCGTCGTCGTCGCGGGCTACGGCTACTGCGGCCGCGGCGTCGCGAAGAAGGCCGCGGGCATGAACGCCGACGTGATCGTCACCGAGGTCGATCCCCGTCGGGCGCTCGAGGCCTACATGGAGGGGTACGACGTGATGCCGATGCACGAGGCGGCCGCCGAAGGCGACCTCTTCGTGACGACGACCGGCAACCGCGACGTGATCGCGCGCGAGCACTTCGAGCGCATGGGTGACGGTGTCCTGCTGGCCAACGCCGGCCACTTCGACGTCGAGATCAACCTGGAGGAACTCGCCGAGCTGGCGGTGTCGACCCGCGAGGTCCGCGACGGTGTCGAGGAGTACGAACTCCCCGACGGCCGCCGGCTGAACGTACTCGCCGAAGGCCGACTCGTCAACCTCGCCGGCCCGCTGTCGATGGGCCACCCTGTCGAGGTGATGGACCAGAGCTTCGGCGTCCAGGCCGTCTGCGTGCGCGAACTCGCCGCCAATCCCGACGCCTACGACGCGGGCGTCCACGCGGTGCCGGATCGGCTCGACCGGGAGGTCGCGGAGGTAAAACTCGACGCCGAGGATATCGCCATCGACGACCTGAGCGACGAGCAGCGCGAGTACATGGACTCCTGGGACCACGGGACGTAATCATCGGCGGAGGAGCAACGCGTAGACGCCGCCGAAGACGGTTCCCCAGAGGATGTGGTTGAGCAGCGACGGGAGCCCGAGATTCGGCAGCGGCGCCGCGATGCCGAGCGCACGAAGCCACAGCGGCATCACGACACCCGCCGCCACCAGCCAGAGGAACGCGCCGTAGCCCGCACCGAGCGCGGTGAGGCGGCCGGAGTCGTCGTCGTGGACCCACGTGGCCGTCGCCGCGACGAACACGAGCGCGAAGAAGACGCTGTGGTACAGGTGGCTGACCCAGCCGACGGCGACGTTGCCGACGCCGTACAGCGCACCGATCACCGCCATCCGCCCGGCGACGAACTGCGTCACCACCCCCATCGTGGCGCCGGCCGTCACCCCCGCGACCGCGCCACACCGGAGGCGACCGGGGGCGATACCGAACCGGTTGGCCGGGGCGTCGCTCCGGGCGAACGTGACCGTCAGCGCGGTGCCCCGCCCGTCTGCGACCGGCGTCTCCACGGCCAACTCGCCGTCGACATCGTCGAGTATGAGGCGGACGATAGCGAGGCCGAACCCCATCCGCGGATCGTCCTCGTCCGGCGTCGCGTCCTCGCGGACGAGCCGTTGCTGTGGTGTCGGCATCCCCGGGCCGTCGTCGACGATGTGAACCTGGACTGTGCCGCTCGGATCGTCCGCTTCGACCCGCACCCACACCGTCGGCGGCGATCGATCGCCGTGGACGATGGCGTTCTCGAGGAGATGTTCGAACAGCACGTCCAGATGTGGCGACCCGCGAACCGTGACGTCCGGAAGGGTATCGATCTTCACGATGCCGGACGGGTGTGTGGCACGCACCGCGTCGGCCGCCTCCCGAACGTTGGCGGCCAGATCCACCGGCTGTGGCTCCGGCGACTCGGTCAGCACGCCGACGTCACCGATCGTCTCGTCGATGGCGGCGGCGTGCCGACGGACGACCGACCACGCGTCCGACGTCACTCCGTCCGACGATCCGCCGCCGGTCGCCGCGTAGCCCGAGATGACGTTCAGTTTGTTGAGCACCTCGTGCCGGAGGAGTCGGTTGAGGACGGTCAGCCGGTCGGCCTTCCGGGCCACGTCCCGTCGGTGGCGTCGGATCGCGGCCGATCGGACGCCCGTGAGCGTCCCGCCGACGGCGCCGCCGACGAGCGCGTTGGCGATCAGTTGCGACTCCGACGGCGACAGCACGACCGGCCAGTCGGCGGCGTAGGTCAGGGCGACGGCGGCGCCCATGCCCGCGGTGCCGACGAGACACCAGCCCGCGATAGTTCGCGAATGGGCCGGACCGCGGGAGTTGATAGCTACTCCGACGCCGAAGGCGGTGAGCCCGAAGCCGGCGGCGAGAACCGGCGCTTCGCTCACGAGGAAGCTAACGACCGACACGTCGGGGCGAAGCGTCTCGAGGACCGTATAGCGGGTGAGACCGAAGCCGACGGCCGCGACCACCAGTCCCCCGACGTCGAGTCGGGGGATCGTCGCGTCAGAGAGGGACATCGGTCCCATGTCGAAAGCCACCGATAGAAAACCACCGGCTCCCGTGACGCCGGTCCGACTCGGTCGCCACGACGTCGGACAGTCGATTTAAACCTCGGCGCCACCCACTCGTCCCTATGTCCGCGAACCGCAAGGGTGACCGCCGGGAGCGCGAACTCGTCAACGAACTCGACGCCGCGGGCTTCGCCGTGATGCGTGCCCCCGCCAGCGGGAGCGCAACCGAGCGCGACCTCCCGGACGTACTCGCCGGAAATGGCGAACAATTCTACGCCATCGAGGCGAAATCGAGCGCCGGCGACCCAATCTATCTCTCTGGCGAGGAGGTCGAATCGCTCATTTATTTCGCCCGCAACTTCGGCGCGAAGGCCCGTATCGCCGTCCGCTTCGACCGCGAGGACTGGTACTTCTTCCACCCCGGCGACCTCCACGTGACCGACGGGGGCAACTACCGGGTGAAAAAGGGGACCGCCCTGGCCGACGGCGAGGATCTGGACGAACTCGCCGGGCACTCGACGCAGGCACGCCTCGACGACGCCTAGGCGGTCGTCGGCGACGCCGTGCCATCCGTCGGGGCGGGGCCGGTCTCGGCGTCCGTCGTGTCGTCGCCCCGGTCGATCGGTCGCAGGCGGGACGCCGGGAAGGCGTAGCGGGTCACGTCGCCGTCCCGTCGAAGGGCGTCGAGATAGATCGCCCGGAAGACGGGTTCGTGGGCGCCGTACGCGGCGTTGGTGGGATAGTCGGCGACCAGACGCCCCTCCCCTGTCTCGGCGCGGTCGGCGCGCTCGCCGGTCGCGGCGACGACGACCAGGCGGTCTCCCGTCTCGCGGTCGTCGACGAGCGTTCCGGGGCGGTGGTCGTGGCGTGGACAGAGCGCGGGGCCCTCGAACCCCGTGGGGACGAACGTCGGGCCGCCACAGACCGCACAGACGGCGGTGCGCTCGCCGGGTGATGGGACGAACCCCTCGGTCACTTCGAGGGCGACTCGTCGGCGGTGTTTACACTCCGCGCCGCGGAGCTGATGGTCCGGGCACGTACACGTGTGGGCGTCGAGGTCGACGACGTACGTCCCGCCCGCCGTCTCGACGGCGTACCGGTCGTCGCGGAGTGGCCGGACGGCCATGGGTTCGACGCGGGCGCGCCTGGCGCGCCCCGTCCGTCCGGCGGCCGGGAACGTTGTCTTCGAGCGAGTGGCTGGCAGTGACGCGGCTGTGTGTGCTGGGTGCGTCATGGTGTGGAGCGGTGGTCGCTCCGGTACGCTCACTTGGTGCTCGATACACCTAAACCCTCGTCTCACCGCTGTTACGGCCTCGATACGGATGCACCGCCGATCGGCGTTTCATCGAAGCCCTTTTGAGTCGGCCGGCGGATGCCCGCATATGGAACTCGAAGAGGGGATGGTCCGGAAAATCGCCATCTCCGTCGCCGCGGTGGGGCTTTTCGTCGCCTTCGTCGTGGGTATCGGCACCACCTACAACGACGGTGGACTGGGTTCGACAGGTGGGTTGGCGCTCGTCGGCAGCATCGTCCTGTTCGTCGTCCTGATGGCCGGCGTCGGTCTCTTCCTCTCGCGGTAGTCGCCGCGGCCGCGGTCGACGTATGCCCACGGGTCGTGACCGACCGGCGGCACGCCCTACGGGCCGACGGGTCCGGTCAGTCGGCGCTGGCGTCCGTGTCCGCCTCGGCCACCGCCGACGCGTAGTACCGGAGCGGGTGGTCGATGGTCTCACAGCGGTCGTCGGGGTTCACGCAGTCGCCGAACGTCTGCATCGTCGCACACGAGGGGGCTGGATACTGGCTCCCGTCGCCGTCCTCGAGGACCGTCGCCCGATAGGAGAGCGAGCCGTCGTCGAGGACGGGCCACCGATCGGCGATGTCGTCGGCGTCGAGGCCGAGCGAGACGAGGAAGGCGGTGGCCGCGAAGGCGGCGTGGGCGGGGAGTGGGTCGTCGGCCCCGTCGTCGTCGTCCGCCGCGAGCAGCGCCCGCATACAGGGCGGGAACTGCGCGGGGACGACCGTCTCGACGTTCGGCAGACGCTCGCGCTCCGCGAGGCGGCCGCGAAGGGCGGTCACGTCCTCGTCCAGCGCGTCCGCGATGGCGTCGCCGCCGGAACTCCCCCGGACGTCGAACGGTAACCCCTCGGCGACCCGACGGCGGACGGCCTCGCGGAGCAACCGACGGAGTTCGTCGCCGTCGATCGGCACGGTCCCGTCGGCGAGTTCGCGGTTGACCAGCCGCCAGTCGGCCCCCCAGTCGGGGTCGGCGAGTCGGAGGTACGCGGCCACGTCGACGAGGTAGCGGTCCCGGCCGCCCTCGACTCGCGCCACCGCTTCGCCGAGGTCGAACGCCGCGAGGAACGTCTCGAGGTCCGCACGCGACGTCGTGACGCTTTGCAGTTCCGCTCCCTCCGCCGTGAGGTCCTCGGTCAGGCGTTCGAAGGCCGTCGCCGCCTCCGCCTCCGCGTACTTCTCGACGGCGGTGCGGACGTCGACCAGCGAGACGAGGATGCGTGCGATGGGATAGGAGAGCAGTTCGTCGCGGTCGCTCCAGCGCCCGGGCGTCTCCGACGCGACGGTCCCCGACATGAGCGCGCGCTCGACGCGTTCGCGGGCGCGCTCTACGGCAGGGTCGCCCTCGGTGACCAGCCGCGGGGGAGCGATGTCCGCCCGCTGGACCGCCTCCCGCGCGTCGCGGAGGAACGGATACCGGGCGTAGAGCGGATCGGGACGCATCGACGAACGGTTGTAGAGCGGGGTGGATAAGCGCGACGGTCGGGGAGTATCGACGGTGTCCGCCGCTCACTCATCCGAGCGCCAGGGCCGGACCCCCCGTTCCGCGTCGCCGGGAATCGTGACGGCATTTTTACCCTTTGCGTAGGAAAATGCAGCGTATGAGCCCGGATTTCAGCCCTCTATTGGGGATGGAACTGGACGAGTCCGGTATCGACGACGTGCTGACGGAACTCGGCGTGGGTGTCCTGTCGATGAGCGCCGAGGGCGTCCCGTACGGCGTGCCGCTGTCGTTCGGGTACGACGGAGCCGACAGACTGTACTTCGCGTTTCTCGGCGCGACGGCCGAACTCCGGAAAGAGACCTACGCGGAACGGTCCGACTCGGCGAGTTTCGTCGCGTTCGACGTCGGCGCCGACGGGGCCTGGCGGAGCGCGGTCGTCGCTGGACCGCTCCACCGAATCACTCCCGGGGAGTGGGACGCCGCACGCGAGGCGATGGCCGATAACGCCTACCAGTCCGCCCTCCTCGCCGAGTACGAACTCCAGGAGACACCCAACGTGTGGGCCCTCGAGATTCGGGAGCGGTCGGGCCGTGCCATCGGCCGGGACTGACCGCGTGGACACTCCACCGACACCTCAACGGTCGGCCGCGCGCGACGCCGATACCCACCCTTTTCCCGCTCGCCCGCGTACTCGTCCGTAGATGACAGAGGAGTACGGCCTGCTCGATCCCGAGGAGGGAGAAGGTGAGGACTTCGGCGACGAGTGGGAGGAGATCGACGTCTCCGACACCGAGGCCGACCGAATCGCTCGAAAGCGGGACCGCGAGTTCGCCGAGTTCCGCAAGCGCCTGAAAGACGCCGACCAGTTCAAAGTCGAGCAGTCGGTGTTCGACGACGCCACTTTCGCGGCCATCTACAAACTGGTACAGGACGGGCACATCGCGGCGTTCGGCGGACCGATCTCGACGGGCAAGGAGGCGAACGTCTACGAGGCTCTGGGCGCCGAGGATCGGGACGTGGCCGTCAAGATCTACCGCATCAACGCCTCGAATTTCCAGCAGATGCGGGAGTATCTCGAGGGCGACCCTCGCTTCGAGGGGATCGGCTCCGACAAGAAGAAGGTCGTCCTCGCGTGGACGAAAAAGGAGTTCGCGAACCTGCGCCGGGCGCGGGCGGCCGGGGTTCGCGTTCCCGCTCCCATCGCCGTCGAGCGGAACGTCTTGGTGATGGAGTTGGTCGGGCTAGTCGAGGAGCGCGCCCGTCGACTGGCCGAGGTGAACGTCGAGAACCCCGAGACGGCGTTCGAGGTGGTCCGGGAGTACATGCGCCGACTCCACGGCGCCGGACTGGTTCACGGCGACCTCTCGGAGTACAACCTGATCGTCCACGACGGCGAACTCGTGGTGATCGATCTGGGCCAGGCGGTGACGATCCACCACCCGAACGCCGACGACTTCTTGGCGCGGGACTGCCGGAACGTAGCGGGATTTTTCACCCGCCAGGGGATCGACGTCGACCCGGCGGATCTCCGGGCGTTCGTGACGGCGGTCGACGGCTGACGCCGGCCAGCGGAGTTCGCGGCCAGCGATCCACCGGCCGGCTACTCGTCCAGCAGCAACTTCCCGACGAACTCGCCGCTCTCGGCGCGGCGGTGGGCGGCCGCGACGTCCTCGAACGCGTACCGCTCGTCGATGTGGGGGGTCACCACGCCCTTGTCGACGAGCGTCGCAATCGTCTCCAGTTCCTCGCCGATCCGGTTCCGTCCTCGGCCGGCGAGAACCGGGTGGATCACGAGGACGACGCCCAGCGTCAGCGAGGTAGCGTGCATCGGCGCGAGATCCACCCCCTGTGTCTCGCTAGATTCGGTCGTGACGACCGACCCGTAGGCCCGGACCGCCTCGAACGCCGTTTCGAGGTGGTCGTCGCCGACCGGATCGAAGACGACGTCGAATCCGGTCCCGTTCGTGTACTCGTCGACGTACGCCTCGACGTCCGTCCGGGTGTAGTCGACCGTGGCGTCGGCCCCCAGATCCCGGGCGAGGGACCGCTTCGCCTCGCTTGATGCCGTCGCCGTGACGGTCGCGCCGAACCAGTCGGCCAGTTGGACGCCGATATGGCCGACGCCCCCCGCCGCGCCGTAGACTAACACGTCGTCGCCGATGTCGACGGTGGTCTTGTCGGCGAGCATCTCCCACGCGGTCAGGGCGACGACTGGCAGCGCGGCGCTGTCCGCCAGCGGAATCGAATCGGGAGCCGGGGCGAACGTCCCCGCGTGGCCGACGACGTAGTCGGCGAGTGCGCCCTGCCGGCCCACACCCCCGGGCATCCCGTACACTTCCTCGCCCTCCTCGAACGCCTCGACGTCGTCGCCGGTCGCGTCGACGACGCCCGCCACGTCGCAATGCAGCGTCGCCGGGAAGGTGGGCGCGAACTCTGGAATGTGCCCCCCTCGAACCTTGTAGTCGACCGGGTTGACGCTGGAGGCGACGACCTCGACGCGAATCTCGTCGGGTCCGGGTTCGGGCACCTCGACTGTGGTCCGCTCGAATACGTCCGGGTCGCCGAACTCCTCGATCGTGTAGGCATCCATCTGGGCAGGCATCTCGACTCGGAGTTGCGGACTCGGACGGATGTACCCGACGCTCGCGGTGAGGCGCGTGGGGTTCGCGTCGACGGTCGGTGTGGCGCCATACCCGAGCGAGAACGCTTAAACCGCTACAGCCGGTATCGACGCCTATGCAGCACGTGAAGGTTCCGCAGGACCGTCTCGGCGTCCTCATCGGCGAGGGTGGCGAGACCATGCGCGAGATCGAGGACCGCGCCGAGGTCCGCCTCGACATCGACTCCGAGAGCGGGAGCGTCGCCATCGACGCCACCGGCGACCCCGTCACCGCGATGGTCGCGCCGGACATCGTCCGGGCGGTCGGGCGCGGGTTCAAACCGGAGGCAGCGCTCTCCCTGCTCGACGACGAGATGCGGATGTTCGATCTGATCGACATCGACGAGGCCACACGAAACAAAAACGACCTCCAGCGACAGAAGGGGCGGCTCATCGGCGAGAACGGGCGCACCCGCGAACTGATGGAGGAACTCACCGGGGCCGAGGTGGTCATCTACGGGACGACGCTCGGTATCATCGGCCAACCCGAGGAGGTCCAGGCCGTCCGTCGGGCCGCCGAGATGCTGCTCGACGGCGCCCCCCACGGCGCGGTGTACGGTTTCCTCGAACGCAAGCACAACGAACTGACCCGCGGTGCGGATCTCCAGCCGTCGAACTGAGCTTTTCCCCGTCGTCTCCGACGCCGCCACCCGGTCCGTGGTACCGAGTGACGAACGATAACCCCCCCGTCCACGAGCCGCCGCCCGATTCCGCTAATCCCGTGACTGCGGCACGGTGTCCCACACGACAAAACGAAACATTTTTATAGAATCACAATCAATCAATGACCGATTATGTCTCAGCGAATGCAGCAAGGCCAGCCGATGATCATTCTCGGCGAGGACTCCCAGCGGACACAGGGCAAGGACGCCCAGACGATGAACATCACGGCCGGCAAGGCCGTCGCGGAAGCCGTACGGACCACGCTCGGTCCGAAAGGCATGGACAAGATGCTCGTCGACTCCGGCGGGAGCGTCGTCGTCACGAACGACGGCGTCACGATCCTGAAGGAGATGGACATCGACCACCCCGCCGCGAACATGATCGTCGAGGTGTCCGAGACCCAGGAGGACGAGGTCGGCGACGGCACCACGACGGCCGTGGTCGTCGCGGGCGAACTCCTCGACGAGGCCGAGGAACTCATCGACCAGGACATCCACCCGACGACGCTGGCCCAGGGCTACCGCCGGGCCGCGGAGAAGGCCAAGGAGATCCTCGAGGAGAACGCCATCGACGTCTCCGCCGAGGACCGCGAGACGCTCGTGAAAATCGCCGCGACGGCGATGACTGGCAAGGGCGCCGAGAGCGCCAAAGACCAGCTCGCGGATCTGGTCGTCGACGCCGTGCTCGCCGTGCGCGACGACGACGGGGTCGACACCGACAACGTCTCCGTCGAGAAGGTCGTCGGCGGCGCCATCGACAACTCCGAGCTCATCGAGGGCGTCATCGTCGACAAGGAGCGTGTCTCCGACAGCATGCCCTACGCGGTCGAGGACGCCGACATCGCGCTGATCGACGGCGAACTCGAGGTCAAGGAGACCGAAATCGACGCCGAGGTCAACGTCACCGACCCCGACCAGCTCCAGCAGTTCCTCGACCAAGAGGAGAAGCAGCTGCGCGAGATGGTCGACAAGCTCGTCGACGTCGGCGCCGACGCCGTCTTCGTGGGTAGCGGCATCGACGACATGGCCCAGCACTACCTGGCCCAGGAGGGCATCCTCGCCGTCCGCCGCGCGAAGGACAGCGACCTCTCGCGACTCGCCCGCTCGACCGGCGGCACGGTCGTCGGCTCCGTCGACGACCTCACCGAGGACGACCTCGGATTCGCCGGCTCCGTCGCCCAGAAGGACATCGGCGGCGACGAGCGCATCTTCGTCGAGGACGTGGCCGAGGCCAAGTCCGTGACGCTCGTCCTGCGGGGCGGCACCGAACACGTCGTCGACGAAGTCGAGCGCGCGGTCGACGACTCGCTCGGCGTCGTCCGCACCACGCTGGAGGACGGCAAGGTCCTGCCCGGCGGCGGTGCGCCCGAATCGGAACTCGCGCTCGGCCTGCACGACTACGCCGACGACGTCGACGGTCGCGAGGCCCTCGCCGTCGAGGCGTTCGCCGAGGCGGTCGACGTGATCCCGCGAACCCTGGCCGAGAACGCCGGTCTCGATCCCATCGACTCGCTGGTCGAACTCCGCGCCAGCCACAGCGAGGGTAACCTCTCCGCTGGCCTCGACGCCTACACCGGCGACGTGGTCGACATGGAGGAGGACGGCGTGGTCGAACCCCTCCGCGTCAAGACCCAGGCTATCGAATCCGCCACCGAGGCGGCCGTCATGATCCTCCGCATCGACGACGTCATCGCTGCCGGCGACCTCAAGGGCGGCGGCAGCGACGACGACGGCGACGACGCGCCCGGCGGCCCCGGCGGCGGCATGGGTGGCGGCATGGGCGGCGGCATGGGCGGCATGGGTGGCATGGGCGGCGCGATGTAAGTTCGGCGCGCGCCCGGTCACTCACCGTCACGACCCTGCACCCGCGAGTCGACTTGGCTTCCGACCGATCCCCGAATTTTATCGACGCTATCCCCGACGAGTGCCGACCACGGTCAGCGCGTCGTGTCCTCCGGGACGGGATGGGTGTCACGCCCCCGAACGTCACCCGTCCGCCCGCCGTGGTCGTCGACACACTCCTCCGCGTCCCGGGCGACCGAGAACGGATGCGGTTCCCTCGCCGAGTATCTTACTTTCCATGCCGTACGTCATCGCCGTCGCGTCGCCGAGACAGTCGGCCGACCCGCCGGCGCAGTGCCGCGAGCGTCGTCCGTCCGTCGTATGCCGTCGCTCGACGCGCCGAAAGATGTGGTTCGGTCCTCGAACGGACCGTGTCTACGCGAACAGATCTCTCGCGTCCGCGAGCGCGTCGACCAACCGATCGATCTCCTCGCGGGTGTTGTAGACGTAGAAGGAGGCCCGCGCGGAGGCGGCGACGCCGAGCTTGTCGTGGAGCGGCTGAGTGCAGTGGTCGCCCGCTCGGATCGCCACACCGTGGTCGTTGACGATGCTGGAGAGGTCGTGGGCGTGGACGCCGTCGAGGTTGAACGCGACGAGGCCGCCCCGGTCGTCGCCCGGTGGGCCGTAGATCTCCGTCTCGCCGAACTCGGCTAACCGGTCGTGGGCGTACTCGGCCAGCAGTTCCTCGTGGGCCTGGACGTTCTCCATGCCGATGGCCTCCAGGTAGTCGACGGCGGCGGCGAAGGCGATGCCTTGGGCGATGGACGGGGTTCCCGCCTCGAACTTCCAGGGGAGCTCCTCCCACGTCGCGTCCTCGAAGGTGACTCGACGGATCATGTCGCCGCCGTAGAGGTAGGGATCCATCTCCTCTAAGATGGCTTCCTTCCCGTAGAGTGCGCCGATGCCGGTCGGGCCGCACATCTTGTGGCCGGAGAACGCGAAGAAGTCGGCGTCGATGGCTTTCACGTCGACCGGGCGGGTCGGCGCGGACTGCGCGCCGTCGACGAAGATCAGGGCGCCGTGGTCGTGGGCCATGTCGGCCAGCCTGGCGACCGGGTTCACCGTCCCCAGCGTGTTCGAGACGTGGACGACCGACACCATCGCCGTCGAATCGTCGATCACCTCGGCGGCGTGGTCCATATCCAGATAACCGTCGTCGTCGACGCGGATGTAGCGCACCTCGGCGCCGGTCTTCTTGGCGATCTGTTGCCACGTCACCAGCGACGCGTGGTGTTCCATCTCGGTCATGACCACACTGTCGTCGGGGCCGAGTTCGTTTAGCCCCCACGCGTAGGCGACGAGGTTCTCGCTCTCGGTCGTGTTCTTCGTGAAGACGAGTTCCTCCCTGCCGTCGGCCCCGACGAAGTCGGCGACGGTGTCGTGGGCCTTCTCGTAAGCGACGGAGGCTTCCTGACTCAACTGGTGGATGCCCCGATGGACGTTCGCGTTGTACCCCCGGTAGTAGTCACTGATGGCGTCGACCACCTGGTCCGGCGTGTGGCTCGTCGCGGCGTTGTCCAGATAGCACAGCGGCGTGTCGTCGCCGGCGCCCTCGCCGGGCGTCTCCACGTCCCCGCCGACCCGCCGGTCGAGAATGGGGAAGTCGGCCCGGATGGCCTCCACGTCGATCGGATACGATTCCTGCACTCCCATTGGGGGCGAGTAGGGTCCGGAGGGATAACACCCCTTCGGTGTCTCGGTTCGCCGTGAACCGGAACCGGTTACACCCGTTCCGTCGCCGAATAGTCGACAACTTCTTTACCCTTACCCACACGTAACCCGTCTATGGAACGTCGAACGGTCTTGGCGGCGATGGGGACGGTTCTCTCGGGCGCACTCGCCGGTTGTGGCGGCGGCGGTGCCGACCCGACGGCGACGGCGACATCGGAACCGACGGCGACGGCGACATCGGAACCGACGGCGACGGCCACACCGGAACCGACGGCGACGGCTACACCGGAACCGACGGCGACGGCTACACCCGGCCCCGACGGCCCGACTCACGGCCTCGACGAATCGTTCACGGTCGGCTCCGGCAACGAGGCGGTCGGCTACCGAATCATCGACTTCTACCGGGCCGACCGCGTCGGCAGTAGTGCCAACAACTCGGTCGCCGACGGTACGTTCCTCATCGTCCTGATGGAACTCAGCAACCCCCGGGACATCACCCTCTCGTTCCCGAACACCAAGATCACCGTCAGGAACGAGGAGCAGATCCGCTATCTCGACGACCGGGCGACGCCGAACATCGACGACGACGACCGCATCGACGCCGACCCGATCGGCACCGCGACCGTCACCAGCGGCAACTCCATCGTCGGCGCCGTGTTGTTCGACGTTAACGTCGATCGGTCGTACTGGATGCGCATCGAACCGACCGGCGACTCGGGCGAGACACACTTCGTGCCCATCGGGACGATCTCCGACGTCGAAGAGCTCCGCAGTTCGTTCACCTAGAGCCAGAGCAACTGGGCGTGGAGCGCGCCCCCCAGATCGAGGACGCGCTCCTCGTCGACGAGGCCGGCTTCGATGGCGACCGTGACACACCGCTCGCCGACGAGGTTGGCGACCGACGCCCGCGTCAGCGAGTCGACCACGGCCTCCCGGTCGCGCTCCTCGCCCCCGTAGAACTCCTCGGTCACCGTCAGCGACACCTCCCCGTCGCCGTAGGTCTCGCCGAGACACTCCTCGTCACAGATGGCCACGAGCAGTCCCTCGGGCGTCTCGCGTTCGCGAACGAGCATCACCGATCCTCGACGAGCTCCTGCTCGGCCTCCTCGCGCAGCTCCGCCGCCTGTTGCTGGACGCGTTCGGCCTCCTCGCTCTCGCCGAGTTCCTCCAGCGCCATGGCCTTCTCCTCCAGCACGCCGGCGGTCCGCATCCCCAGGCGGATGGCGTTGTCGAAGCAGTCGACGGCGTCCTCGTGCAGACCGCGCTCGGCCAGGAAGAAGCCGCGGTTGTACCAGGCCTGTCCGAACCGGGGGTCGGCCTCGACGGCGCGCTCGGCGTGTTCCAGCGCCTGTTCGGTCCGACCCCACTCCCAGAGCGTGTACGCGAGATTGGTGTGTGCCGAGGCGGCGTGTTCGGAGCTGTCGTCGATGGCCAGCGCCTCCTCGTAGGCGCCGACCGCCTCGTCGAACTCCTCCAACTCGGCGTGGGCTGCGCCCTTGTTCACCCACGCCTCCTGTTCGATCGACTCGTCGTCGGCGAAGCGGGCCGCCCGCTCGAACGTCTCCGTCGCCTCCTCGAAGCGGTTGATCCCCATGTAGGAGAGCCCCACGTCGACGAGGCGTTCGGCGTCGACCTGGTCGGTGGCGACGTTGTGCTCGTCGAGCAGGTCGGTCAGGACCCGCGAGTCGACCGGATCGACCTGTGCCGGGTCGACGGACAGCTCGGGCGGGTCGAGCGAGAACTCCTCGTACTCCTCGTCGAACCCCTGACCCTCGGAGAACTGGTGGGGGCGGTCGTCGTCCATACCTGCGTTTCGGCGCCAACTCGGTTAAGGCCTGCGTCACCGCCCCGTGCCGGCGGCGCAGGGCTTACGGCGACGCTCCCCCTTCTTCGCGTATGCGACTGTTCGTCAGCGTCGACCTCGACGGTCTGGCCGACGCCGTCGCCGACGCACAGTCCTGCCTGCCGGAGACGGAGAGCCTCCGCCCCGTCGACCCCGCGGGCGCCCACGTCACGCTCAAGTTCCTCGGCGACGTCGTCCCCGACCGCCTCGACACCGTGGAGGGCGCCCTCTCGGCGGCCGTCGACGACGCCGGCGTCGCTCCCTTCGAGATGGTCGTCGTCGGCCTCGGCGTCTTCCCGTCGCTCGACTACATCAGCGTCGTCTGGGCCGGCGTCCGTGAAGGTGACGCCGAACTCGTCCGCCTCCACGAGGCGGTCGAACGCGAACTCACCGGCCTCGGCTTCGACTCCGCCGACCACGCGTTCACGCCACACGTCACCCTCGCCCGGATGGACGACGCTCGCGGCAAGGAGGCGGTCCGGCGAGTCGTCCGATCGGCCGACCCGACCGTCGGCCGACTCGACGTGACGGAGGTTCGGCTCACCGAGAGCCGACTCACCGACGACGGTCCGGTGTACACGCCAGTCGCGCGCTTCCCGTTGGAGTGATCCCCGCCTCACCCTCACGCCACGCCGACCGCCCACGGCCTCGCCGCGCCGCCCGAGTGACGGTCGATCCACTGCCCACTCACGCCGGCTCCCTTCTCACGTCGAATTCGGTAACTAGTGAACTGAATAGAGCCGCTTCCGATCCGAACTGCACGCCTATCCGCTTCAGATCGCAATATAGGTATATAGAGGCGCTCACCGAAGCTATTAATTGAGTATATGTTCAACTGTTTTTCGATGCCACAAGCTACGGATCGACTTCGGCGCTACCTCGAAGACGAACTCGGGGAGTGTCGCAGCGAGGACGTCGAGCGGCGCCTCGACGAACTCGGGACGCTCGAAGCGGCGCTCGGGGCCGCCCGGGTGGACGCCGAACTGGACGTCCTCTCGGCGCTCGCCAACGAGACACGCTACACGCTCGTTCGGGTGCTCGTCGCAGCCGGGGAGGAACTCTGTGTCTGTGAACTGCACGGCGTCGTCGACGTGAGCGAGAGCGGGCTGAGTCACGCCCTCTCGAAGCTCGTCGACGCGGGTCTCGCCGCGAATCGGAAAGACGGCCGATGGAAGAAGTATCGCGCGACCAACCGCGCGGTCGCGCTGGTGACCGTCCTCGAGGGGTGCGTGAGCGATGAGTAGCGTCGCCACCCACGAGCACGGCCCGAACTGCGACTGCGAGAGCTGTGGGGATCCGCGGTCGATGGACGTCCTCGACAAGTACCTCACCGTCTGGATCTTCGGCGCGATGGCCGTCGGCGTCGGTCTCGGGTTCGTCGCGCCGTCGGTCACGGGGCCGATTCAGGACCTCTACCTCGTCGAGGTCGGCCTCGTTCTGATGATGTATCCTCCCCTCGCGAAGGCGGATTACTCGAAGCTCCCGACGGTCTTCAGCAACTGGCGCGTTCTCGGGCTGAGCCTCGTCCAGAACTGGCTCATCGGCCCGACGCTGATGTTCGGCCTGGCGGTCGTCTTCTTCAGCGGTCTCGTGCCCGGCTTGCCGGCCCGCCCCGAGTACTTTCTCGGACTCGTGTTCATCGGCATGGCGCGGTGTATCGCCATGGTGCTCGTCTGGAACGAACTCGCCGAGGGATCGACCGAGTACGTCACCGGGCTGGTGGCGTTCAACAGCCTCTTCCAGATCGTCACCTACGGGGTGTACGTCTGGTTCTTCGGGCTCTTTCTCCCGCCGTTGCTCGGCATGGAGACGCTCGTCGCCGGCATTCAGACCTTCGACATCACGCCGATGCAGGTGTTCGAAGCCATCGTGATCTTTCTCGGAATACCCTTCGCCGGCGGCTTCCTGACCCGCTACGTCGGCACCCGCGCCAAGAGCAGATCTTGGTACGAAAACGAGTTCGTCCCGAAGATCGATCCGCTGACGCTCGTCGCCCTGCTCTTTACCGTGATCGTGATGTTCGCCACCCAAGGCGAGAACATCGTCGCCGCGCCGGCTGACGTCCTCCTGATCGCCGTCCCACTGACCATCTACTTCGTGGTGATGTTCCTCGTCAGCTTCGGGATGGGCAAGGGAATCGGCGCGGACTACTCGACGACCACCGCCATCGGCTTCACCGCCGCCTCGAACAACTTCGAGTTGGCCATCGCCGTGGCCGTCGCCGTCTTCGGTGTTGGCTCTGGCGTCGCCTTCACGACCGTCGTCGGTCCGCTCATCGAGGTGCCCGTCCTCCTCGCGCTCGTCAACGTCGCGCTGTACTTCCAGCGAACGTTCGACTGGAGCGGCGCCACGACTGGCCGACTCGACTCGCCGGTCGCGGAGCCGGGCTCCGAGGACGACTGATGAGAGCGACACGTCGGCACCGGTGGGTCGCCACCCCGTCGCGGCACACCACGACGACCCTGCCGGCGAGAGTTCGAGCGAGTCGTCCCGAGGTCGACGACTTCGGCGACAAACTACCCATCCAATGACGGAACACAACGACACCGACCCGATTCGTATCGCTTTCATGTGCGTCCAGAACGCCGGCCGCTCCCAGATGTCCACGGCCTTCGCGGAGCGGGAACGGGAGCGGCGCGGCCTCCAGGACCGCGTCGAAATCCTGACCGGCGGAACCCGCCCGGCCGACACCGTTCACGAGGAAGTGATCGACGTGATGGCGGAGGCGGGGTTCGACCTGTCGGAGCGGACGCCCCGAGAGATCACGCTGGAGGAACTGCAGTCCTGTGACTACGTCGCGACCATGGGCTGTTCGACCCTCGACGTCGGCGACGGCGTGGCCGTTCGTGACTGGGCGCTCGCAGATCCCGATGGACTGGGCCTCGACCGCGTGCGTGAGATCCGTGACGACGTCGAACGGCGAGTCGTCGAACTGTTCGACGAACTCGAAGTCCCACCGAATCATCGGTCGTAACCTCTCGGCGGTGTCACCGCTCCCGGGGCCCACCCTTCCCGGCTGCGGACACCGTACTCGTTCGCCGATGGTCCGTACTGGCGATCAAGATAAATCTTATTTCGCTATATCTAATTGGTCTCTGGAGAAGTTGAGACTACGGTCAGGAGCAACTGTAACGGGTAGAAGCGTGAGTGATCGAAGGTAGCTACGGTAGTTCGTCGACGAGAGCAGTAGTAGCGTTATCGACGATACCATCCGCTAGACGGCCCTGCCAGAAATCGACGTCCTCGTGGCCGATCGATTGCACACCCCATGGAACGATCCGGCTCTCGTCTGGCGTACCGCCACGAAGCCAACTTTCCTCGGGAATATCGATGAGCCCATCCATCCAGGGCTGGTTCCATGCGAAGGCAAACGCTTGTAACCAATTTTCAGCGGTGCTCGGTTCGACGTGACTGAACGTATTTGAGAACTGGTCAGTTCGTCGTTTTACCTCACGAAAAACACGTTTGACGGTATTCCGATTCCCCTGTGTAATATGCTGGAATCGGAGCCCGTGTCGGTGGCAGGCTGCCTGCAGCCAGGATCTACTACCGGCGGGAGAGACGGCGTCGTCGACCCGATGTTTCTCACCTCGTTCCGAGAGAAATACCGAGATAATTGGGGAGTTCTCGTCGGATAGCGTCGAACGTAGGGAGGCGATTGGTGTCGGCATCGACAACGGCGTACAGCCGATTTCGCTCATTATTCAGTGGTTTCGGCGACCGCAGCGTGATCCGGGTCGGTACCATCTGTGGGCTGTCAATCGGCCTTCTGTACCCATCGATGCACGGTGGTTCGGTGGCTTCCGACACCCAAATTATCAACAATCAAGATTGTATCCAAAAGATATAGTCCAGCCGAATAGAGTCGAATACCGAGCTTCATCGCTGGCTCGGGTGTCACCTCTCGCTCCACAAATCCTAACTCGAAGCGGTCGCTACCGTCGCTGAGGCGGTCGGTTTCGAGCATAGACCACTCAAAAATTGCACCGCCTCATCCTCATCCTTATCTGAACACCGCCCGTCAGCGGACACCCGAGCCGGCGATGAAGCTCGGTATTCAGATGCATCTGGCTGGACTATCACTTTCAAATACTGTCTCTGCTCTTGATAGTTTGGGTGTCGAGCGCTCTCGGAAAGCGGTCCACGATTGGGTGCAGAAGGCCGATCTACAGCCGGTCAGCGGGAAGGCTCCGAATCAGGTTGCGGTTGACGAAACCGTGATTCGGATCGACGATCAGCAGTTCTGGCTGTACGCCGCCGCGGATCCACAGACGAACGAATTACTCCATCTACGGCTGTTTTCGACCACAACAACCGCTCTTACTGAAATCTTTCTCAACGAACTGCGGGAGAAACACGATGTGGAGTCCGCCCTGTTTCTCGTCGATGGCGCCAAACATCTCCAAACTGCACTTGACCGAGCAGGGCTCCGATTTCAGACAGAACGCCACGGAAATCGGAATGCCATCAAACGTATATTTAGAGAAGTAAAACGACGAACCTCTTCGTTTTCAAACTGTTTCAGCCACGTCGATCCAGCAACAGCTGAAAACTGGTTGCAGAGTTTCGCTCGCTGGCACAATGCTCCAAACTAAACACGAAGCTACCGGACGCCCGAAGGAATATATAGGAGGGAGAGTAAATCGGCACTCGAGCATGTGGCAAAATCTTAAGACCTCTGCTAGCCGACCGCCCGAGAGGGAGCTCAGTATCACCGACATATCGGTGATGAACGTGAAAGGCAACCCGAAGGAGAATGGTCACTACACTTGGGGGATCGTCAAGGTAGACACGGACAGTGGTCACTACGGAATCGGCGAGACGTTTCGGGGCCGAAAGCCACCAGAAATCGTTCCACTCTTGGCAGAGACGATTCTCGGAGAAAATCCGCTCGATCCACCCCGTATCACGGAGAAGCTCGCGCGAGACCAGTATACCGCGACTGGCGGCATCGGCAAGGCGGCGATAGCAGCCATCGAAACCGCCTGCTGGGACATCAAGGGGAAAGTCTTGGACGTGCCCGTTTACGAACTTCTCGGTGGGAAATATCGAGACGAAATCTCCCTGTATTCGGACTCCGAGGCGCTTGCTGGGGAGGAAAACGTGATCGATTTCTCCACCGAATACACACCCGAGGCGTATGCCAGTGCCGCGAAGAACGTCGTCGACGAAGGATTCGACGTTCTGAAATTCGATCTGGACGTACCGACACCGGGGAACTCACCGGAGGACAGAACGGCCCGGCGGTTAACCAATTCAGGGATCGACCACAAGGTGTCGTTGGTGGAAGCGGTCCGGGAGGAAATTGGGTACGAAATCGACCTCGGCATGGATCTCCACTGGTCGTATACGGTCGAGACGGCGACCAGACTGGGACAAGCGCTTGAGGAATTCGAGCTCGCATTTTTGGAGGACCCCGTTCATCCCGAAAAAATAGACGCACAATCCAGGGTGAAGCAGAATGTCGACATCCCCATCTTGACCGGCGAGAACGTAACGAGTCCGTCCGGGTTCAACGAGCTACTCCGAAACGATGTCGTGGATGTGGCGGCCCCGGACGTCGCAATGTGCGGCGGTCTCTCGGATCTTCAGGAGATCGCTTCACTCTGTGAGGTCTACGGTGTTCCACTCGCCCCGCACAATCTTGGCAGTCCCGTGGCCACCGTCGCGGGCGCACACCTTGCCGCATCGATAGAGAACTTCTACAGCCTCGAGTTCAGAGGCGGCGATGCACCCTGGTGGAGCGACATCGTGACCCGGACCTGTGGGAGTGATCCTATTCTGGAAGGCGGGACCATCGACGTACCTGAGGGGCCAGGCCTCGGAATCGATATCACAGACGAGATCGACGAGCACCTCGCCGACGGTTCGAGCAACGTATTCGTTCCGTAGACTCCTCACGTCTCTCGTCGCACACGTGATGTTCCGCCTGTCATCCCGTGCGAACAACTGTTGTCGCGGAATCTACCGGCTGCGGCGCGATTGAACGAGTGGCGTTATCGATCTATCTTCGCACAGACGTTTTTGATTTGCATGTATTCCTCGACTGCCTCTAGCCCGCGTTCACGACCGTATCCGCTTTTCTTGTAGCCGCCGAACGGTGCCTCGACTCCTCCTGCAAACCACTCGTTGATGTAGATCTGTCCGGCGTCGACTTTCCGCGCGAACCGATACGCACGCGAGATGTTCTCGGTGAAGACGCCTGCAACCAAGCCGTACTCGACGTCATTTGCGATCGCGATCGCCTCCGTCTCGTCTTCGAAGGTATCCACGGTCAGGACGGGACCGAATATCTCCTCCTGCGCGATCGTCATGTCGTTGTCGACCCCATCGAATACGGTTGGTTCGACGAAATGACCCTCTCGTTCGAGCACGCTCCCACCGGTGATGGGGTCACCGTGCTCGGTTTTACCTGTCTCGATGTAGGACTCGACTCTCTCCAGCTGTCCGCGGGAGACGAGTGGACCCATATCTGGATCCGTCATCCCGTCGCCGATCGAAATCTCCTCGACTCTCGAAACCAGCTCGCTCGTGAAGCGATCGTGAATATCTTCGTGGACGAGCGCACGCGACGCCGCGTTGCAAACCTGACCCGCGTTCGATGTAAAAATGCCAGTGATGGCGTTTTCGACCGCCATGTCGAGATTCGCGTCCGGATAGACGACGATTGGGCTCTTCCCGCCGAGTTCGAGGTGGACCGGCACGATGGATTTGGCGGCCGCTTCGGCGACTTTCGTCCCCGTCGGTACCGATCCGGTGAAACTGATGCCGTCGATATCGCTATGGCTCGATAGCGCCTGGCCTGCCGTATCTCCAAACCCAGTCACGACGTTCAGAACGCCCTGCGGGAACCCAACCTCGGCGGCGAGTTCGCCGATCTCCAACGCGGTCAAAGGCGTCTGTTCGGCGGGTTTGACCACTACGGCGTTGCCTGCAGCTAACGCCGGCCCCGCAGATCGTCCCACCATCGATATGGGGAAGTTCCAAGGAATAATCAAGCCCGTGACGCCCAGCGGCTCGTTCACGGTGAAGTCGACGTAGTCATTCGAAATCGGAATGCTCTCGCCACGGAGCTTATCCGCAATTCCGGCGTAGAACTCGAAGTATCGCGCACAGGATTCGACGTCTCCTCGCGCCTCAGATATTGGTTTGCCACAATCCAGTGTTTCGAGTTCTGCCAATCGATCCTTGTTCGCTAAAATTTCGTCCGAGAGGGACTGCAGCAACCGACTGCGCTCTACGGGGTCAATGTCTGCCCAGGTATGAAATCCTTCCCTGCCGGATTCGACTGCCTTGTCGACGTCCTCGGCTCTCCCAGCCGGAACAGAAGTAAGTTCGTTCCCGGTTGCCGGATTCCTCGTACCGAATGTCTCGCCCGACGCAGCCGGCATCCGTTCGTTTCCAATGACTAGCTGGTATGATTTCTCTACCGTCATTTCGGTAAGGACGAGACGAGTGATGCATAAAAACTTACCTGTACGCTTGCTCTAGGCCGACGGATCCACTGTCACTCGTGTCCGCATAACTGGCTGTCCCGCGGTCCCTCTCCGATCCAGTGAGCAGCGGACGGGCATTGTCAGGTACGACGAACGAACTCCGGTCTGGGAACGTGCGCCGTTGAGCGAGTCCGGTGGCCACGAGTGGGGCTCACAATCCGCAAGGATTAATTGACCTTCCCAGAATTATGGGGTATGGCGAAGGTTGAGTGCTTAGATCTCACGAAAGAGTTCGATACGGGAACAGACACGGTGACTGCCGTCGATGGGGTCGATCTAGCCATCGCTGACGGTACGTTCACGTCGATCGTCGGCCCGAGCGGTTGTGGAAAAACGACCCTCCTTCGGATGATCGCGGGACTCGAGACACCAACCGATGGTCGGATCATGTTTGACTCGGATGACGTCACGTCGACGAGCCCGCAAAACCGGAATGTCTCGATGGTGTTTCAGGACATCGCCCTGTTCCCCTTCAAGAGCGTCAGAGAGAACATCGCATACGGATTGAAATACAAGGACGTCGACGGTGACGTCGATTCCCAGGTCGAGGAGATTGCGGAAATTCTCGACATTGCGGAACATCTGGACAAGAAGCCGGGTCAACTCTCCGGCGGGCAACAACAGCGGGCCGGATTGGGGCGCTCTCTCATTCAGGATCCGGCTGTTTTCCTGCTCGACGAACCGATGAGTGATCTTGACGCTAAACTAAAACGCGAAATGCGAAAAGAGTTGAAGAAACTTCACCAGCAGTTTCGCAATACGACGCTCTACGTGACACACGACCAGGAAGAAGCGATGACTCTTTCCGACGATGTTATCGTCATGAACAAGGGTACAGTCGCCCAGAAATCGACACCGTACGAGATTTACCACAGGCCAAACTCTATTTTCGTCGCCGAATTCATCGGCTCCCCATCGATAAACACGTTTGATGCGACGGTTCAGGAAGGTGCGTTGTCGTCGCCACAGCTCACCAACGAACTGCCAGTCGGAGAGAAAGACGTGAGCGAGATAGCGGAAGCCGCTTCCTCCGGAGACGTCGTCCTCGGTATCCGTCCGACTGATATGTACCTCACCGACACGTCTGACGAAGCGCGCATCTCGGGCGAGGTCAAAATATACGAACAGATGGGAGAGAACATCGTGATCCACCTCCAATCCTTCGCGTCGGGAACCGAGTTCAAAGTCGTCGCCGACGATTCGAGCCTACGACCCGACCCAGGTGAGACTTTCGACGTCGGCTTCGACGTGCCGTCGGTACACGTCTTCGATCGAAAAACAGAGCGAGCTATTCTTCACGGCTTCGAGGGAACCCAAGCGCAGATACAGAACGACTAGCTGTGTCGGCGTTACGGCTACGGACCGGGTCGCCCGCGAGACGAATTCTGAGCGGCAGTCGATCACTATCCCTCGCCGGTTTCCTGTCGACGGACGATTCCACTGTCGAGAGTCGACCGAGTCGTCTCGTTTACGGGTGGATCGTCGCTCGGTACGTGTCTCCTTCCTCCTGTTTGCGATAAGCCTCTTCGACCGCATCGAATCCGACACGATGGTTGAAGAGCTCTTTGAATGGAACCTCGTCTTCGCACTGTTCCAGAAGCGCGATGGCCGTCTCGAACTGGGTGGGCGAGTAGGCGAGACTCCCACAGAGGTCCAGTTCTTTCTGGACGATCGTGGTGGGATTGATCTCCACCTCGCCGTTGTACGCGTAGTGTCCCGCCTCCACGACGGTGCCGCCTGCGTGGACGATCTCTATCGCCTGTCGCAGCGCATCGGGAACGCCGGCTGCCTCTACGACCACGTCGGGTCCAACGCCGCCGGGGGTGTTCTCCCGGACCGCGTCGAAGTACGCCTCTTCACCCTCGTACTCGGACATGTTGATCACCGTCGTTGCCCCGAACTCCGTGGCGAGTTCGAGTCGCTCGTCGAGCATGTCGATAGCGATGATCTCCTTAGCGCCCGCAGCAGCGGCGGTCATGAGGGTGAGCAGGCCGATCGGCCCGGCCCCCTGCACGGCAACGCTCTTGCCGATACCGAACCCCTCGCGTGCGTGTGGCAGCCCTGGTGGATACGCGCGCTCGAGTGCGTGTGATGCGACGGCTATGGGTTCAACCAAGGCTCCGAGTTCGACATCCATCGCATCTGGCAACTTGTAGATGGTTGCCCGCTCGGGAAGAACCATGTACTCGCTCATTCCGCCCGCATTGGGTGGCTGGTGGAGGGACGAGAAGCCAAGGATATCCCTGTTCTGCACCAATGTCGATCGTGTGGGCATGTTCCGCGAGTACCAGTCAGCAGTTTCGGACCCGAGGGAAGGGACGGCGGTGATTTTATCTCCCTCGTGTAACTCGGCACCCGTGGCGTCTTCCTCGACCTGTACACCGAGCTGATCGATGACCCCGGCGAATTCGTGCCCGGGGACGACCGGGAACTCCAGATCCATTCCACCGTTGTACATGTGGACGTCGGTACCGCAGACTCCCGACAGCTCGACATCCAGAACGACATCCGTCTCCGTCGGATCGGGGAGTCCGATCGTCCTGACGTCCAACTCACCAGGTTCTTCTAGAACCACAGCTTCTGATTGCATGAGCGGTTAGGCAATGCAATCAAATACATATAAAGCCATCCTAAATCATAAGCGAAATGGAAGTATGACGGAAAGAATAAATTTTCCATATCATGGAACACTATGGCGAGAGTGTTCGAAAGAATAAAATAGTATATGGATCAATCAGGACAGACGATGATGCCCGAAAACACGAAGGACGGCGTCACAACCGTTGAGACGACGTTTCGCATACTCGAACTGGTGAAAAACGCCGACGCACCGGGCCTGGGCGCGATTAGCGAGGAATTGGATATTGCCAGAAGTACGGCACATCGACACCTCGTCACACTCCAGAAACACCGGTTCGTGGTCAAGTCCGACGGCGGCTACCGCGTTGGATTGCGATTTCTGGATTACGGTCGCCAGTCGCAACTCGAAAACCAACTGTTCGAGCAGGTCAAGCCCAAGGTCGACCATATCGCCGAAGAGACCAACGAGAAAGCGTTCTGTTGCGTGGAGCAACACGGCATAGGTATCTTCCTCTACATCCGAGACGGCGAGAATTCAGTCCAAACTCACTCGTACATCGGCGAACAAATTCACCTTCACCAGCACGCCAGCGGGAAGGCGATACTGGCCCACCTCCCGGAGCAAAAAATCAGTAGGATAGTGGAGACCTATGGCCTCCCCGAACGAACGAACCACACCGTCACGGAGCCTGACGAACTACTGAACGAACTCCGGACTGTCCGCGAGTCAGGTGTTGCATACAACTACCAGGAGTCCGTCGAGAACCTCCGTGCTGTCGGCGTGCCGATACGTAATCTGAACACCAACGGCGTTTACGGGGCGATCAGTGTGTCCGGACCGGCGAGTCGACTGACCGGCGACTACTTCGAGACGGAACTGCCCGACTTGCTCAGGGGAATCTCCAACGAACTGGAACTGAACCTCGCCTACGAATAACCCGTCTGTCCGTTTCAGTCGGTCACTTCTCCAACTTGACACGGATCACGGGATCGACACCGCCCTAACTAACATCCTTATGGTTGTTAAACCCATTCCCCAGTTCCGACCTCGAACCCGGGACCCCCGGGTGCGACAATTCGTGTCAGTACCGCCCCAGTGGACGCGAGCTTATCCGGGTCCACAAGTGCGAGACGGTTCCGCCAGTTATAATTCGCGTGTAGCTCGTTCTCGAGCGTTCGCATCTGGATTCCCTACTCCTCCGATCTTACAGCCCTCCCAAGGCGGCTCGTATGCTTGGGCAGTTCGATTGGCCCCGAACCGGTGTCCGGGCGTACTTCACCGGCGTTGGCGCTGTCAACGACAGGCACATATTCTCGACAGCGGCTGCCGATACGACGCTCTATTCGAATTATTCGACCACTTCGGCAGGCAATTCGAATAACTCGAAAGATCACAGGCGACACGACACAGCCATTGAAACTGCGTACAAATCCGACGATCATCCAGATATAGTCGAAAAATAGGAAAACATAGTATATATTCGACGGATTGGGAAGCGTAGTAATAACACACAGTGCTTCCACGGGTTCGAATAGCCCATCCCGGGTCAGACTCGTTCGCGACAGCTTCGCGTGTGGCGATGGACATCGACAGGAACGCCGCGCGTGGTGTGTCCACCGGTTCAGTGAGTGACTCACACCGAGAAACTACGCGGCCACCCGAAGGCCACCTGTTCCCTTCCAACGAGACGTGAGTACGCGAATTGAGCCCTGTTGTCCGGACCTCAGATAGTGATCCCACTTGGTTCGGAACGAACGTGATCAAGGCAGGTGCCGAGGCGAGCCCTGAAAAAGGGATCTCGAAACTGGGTAATCCACTTCATCGCTGGTTACTACCGAAGATGAGTTCCACGTTCGCTCTCTATCGTTGACGGCCACCTCGTGAGACCCCTCACTGCCACTGCCTCTCCTCTCTCTTTCACCACGAACTTGTCGTGGATATCCTGTCGTCGAAGTTACATTTACCGATACTACTATATGACGTGGTCGTATTTGGCTTGGATATGGTTGGCAACGACCATTCAGAGAACATGAATCGGACTCGCCCTACTCGTCGTCGGTTTGTCAAAACCACCGGGGCTGCCATCACTATGGGTTCCCTGGCTGGCTGCAGCATGCTCGGCGGTGGCTCCCGGTCACTCCACTTTATCACCGACCAGAGTGCTCCCGAAATGCAGGAACTCATGGACCAGGCGTTCCAAGACTGGGAGTCCTCGTACGATGAGGACGTCGAGGCCGAGTTCGAATATATGGGGTTCTCCGAAGTCCCACAGACGATGAATCAGCAGCTCTCGGCGGGCGACCCGCCGGATATGGCTCTCCAGCGCGTGACGGAGATCACGCAGTACGGTGCCGAAGGCCATCTGTCGGACCTCTCGGAAGTCGCTGACGATATGGATATCGAAATTCCCGAGTATCTAAATATATCATTTGATGGTGATAGGATCGTCATCCCCCATTATCAGGATCACGTCTCCCGGTTCTACCGGGTCGACAAATACGAGGAAGCTGGCGTCGAACCCGCCGATTCCTGGCCAGACCAAGACGCTCAGGTCCTTCAGACTCTCGACGAAGAACTCCAGACGCAGGGGTCGATGCGAGCAAAACTCGTCGTCGCTAACCCCGAGGGTGAGCCGACACAGTGGTTCGCAGACACCCACATGTTCAACAACGGTGTGGACTACATCCAGCGCGATGGTGATGATATCAACGTAACGATCGATCAGGAACCTATCGCCGGGAAGGCAGCAGAAACATTAGAATATCTTAATAATATATACCAGTATTCTGTTCCGAGTCAGAGTCATAGTTGGGGCGACATGGTGAACTCATACGTTAACGAGAGTGTCGCCACCGTGAATTACGTCGGTGGGCGTTTGTTGGGTGCAATCCACGAAAACAACCCTGATATCGCGGAATACACGAAGCCTGCAGCACCGCCCCGCTCTCCTGCGAACGTAAATGGGAGCGAAGACTATCGTATTCGAAGCGCCACTCAGGGGTTCTGTATTCCCGAAGAGGCGGAAGGTGCGGATCTGGCGAAAGACTTCCTAACGTTCTTCATGAACTCTGACTATTATACTGAAAGCCTTCTGACTGTTCCGCTGCACAAGATCCCGTTTGACATGGACGTCCTCGACTCGGACGCTTTCCAGAGCAACGAACTCGTGCAGGCCCACCAGGATTACGTCGACCACATCAAGGAGTACCAGCAATATCAGACGCCGGGTGGAGCCTTTGCGACCGATCCGCCCACGCCGCAGTTTAACTCGCTTACAGTCGGTTCGAACATCATCCCGACGATGATCGGATCCGTGTTGCTGCAGGACACGGACCCCTCCGAAGCGGTGGCCACGGCAGGCCAGGCACTTCGAGACGAACTATAACATCTCGTGCACATGAACTCACACTCCGACGGCTTGGTTCAAACACTCAAAGATCGTGTAGCCGGAAACAAACGTGTAGAGATGGGCATCTTCCTCGCGCCGTCTATCATCCTGTTCACCCTCATCTCCGTGTTTCCGATCCTCTACGGATTCTGGATGAGTTTCACGACCGGTGATCTTGGTGCGACCGACCTCTCGTGGGCCGGTCTGTACAACTATGGTGAACTTCTGCACGACGAGACGTTCTGGGCATCTCTTCGGCGTGGGGCCCTGTACGCATTTGTTTCTGTGGTTGTCCAGACCGTCTTTGGGGTGGCGATCGCCCTCGCTATCAACGAATCGTTCAAATTTGCGAATATCGTGCGGACTGTCGTCCTCTTACCGTATCTGGTGCCCACGGTCGCGGTGGCACTCATCTTCAACTGGATACTGAGCTACGATTACGGACTCTTAAATTACATGTTGCTTTCGACTGGATTCATACAAGAGCCGATAAACTTCTTCTCCGTCGATCTCGCGATGGTGACTGTCATCGCTGCGTCTAGCTGGAAGTTCGTCATCTTCGTGGTTCTGATCGTCCTAGCTCGTTTACAATCGATCGACCCGGACTACTACGAGGTGGCGAAACTCAACGGAGCGAACGTCTACCAGCGGTTTATCGACGTGACGCTTCCGAATCTCAAGAGTGTCCTCTTCCTGATTATATTACTTCGGAGCATCTGGATGTTCAACAAGTTCGACATGATCTATCTACTGACTGGGGGTGGACCGCTGGGCGCGACTCAGATTCCCGTCATCTACGCCCACGATCTGGCGTTCGGCTCTCTGGACTTCGGGATGGCAGCCGCAGTTACGTCGATCATGTTCGTCTTATTGGCAACCTCGACGGGGATATACATCCATTTCTTCTCGCCTGAAGAGGAGGTGAACGTATGACGGAGTATTCGCGCTTCGACATTCGCCAATTCGTGACGGGGAAGACGGCGAAACGGTTCGTTCTCTATCTCTCGGTAGTCGCGATTCTGGTACTTTTTGCCTTCCCACTTTACTGGATGTTCGTCTCGTCGATAAAGCCGATGTCCGAAATCATGTCGTATCCGCCGGCTCTAGTGCCTAACGAATTAACTCTCGAGAACTATCTACAACTCATCGAGGATACGGACTACCTCGTCTGGCTCCAAAATAGTCTGATCGTCTCCATCGGAAACGTCCTTCTGAGTGTCACGCTCTCCGTGATGGCTGGATATGGTCTAACCCGATACGACTTCCCGTATAAGAGTGTTTTCGCGTACAGTTTCCTTATCGGATATATGTTCGCGCCTATGATGCTGGGTGTCCCGTACTACATGCTTTTCTACCGGTTCGGCCTTCTCGACACGTATCCGGGTCTCATCCTCGCACACGCGTCCATTACCGTACCCTTCACGATCTGGTTGATGTGGCAGTTCTTCCAAACCGTTCCTATCGACTGGGAGGAGGCCGCGTGGATCTGTGGCGCGTCCCGGTACAAGGCGATGCTCGAGATCGCGATTCCCGGGGCGATCCCTGGCATAATCGCGTCCGCTATCTTTGCGTTCGCTATCTCGTGGAACGATTACACCTTCGCACTGGTCATCATGTCCAGTCCTAGTAAGCAGATGCTTACCACCGGCGTTGCTCAGTTCATGAGCGGGACGCAGGTGTATTGGCACTATCTCATGACCGGAGCCTCGCTACTGATCATTCCGCCACTTCTGATCGTGTTCTTCCTGAACAAGTACATTCTGGAAGGCTTTAGCATGGGAGGGTTCGACTAGCTACAGAATCCAGACCGATATCACGTTGTATCGCCGTCGCACTATCGGGCTGTTATTGTCGCGCAACTGTGGCGTTCTCGCAGGCCGACGAGTCACCGAATCACCGCGGTTGGATATCGCCACTATCGTGTGGTTTCTAACGTAGCCGATGTCGTTCAGGTGGCCCTCGTTGCTGTGGTTCCCAAGTATAGTTTCGTTGATAGAGTGTGTCTCGTAACTTTGCGTCCGAAAAAAAGTGCTGTCCAGATCCCGTGCGAAAACTCTGAACCACTCGTTTACCGTTTCTAATTTTGCCCTGCTAAAAAAGTCAGAAAAAGTAGTGATCTGACTATTTACTTCATCGAATACCTGTCTGGCGGTGCCCCGATTTCTGCGGCGTCCGTATCCGAAATCGAGGCCGTTGCGACGGCATGCGTCGTTCAGTGATGTTGCACTATCGACGAGATACACGGTGTCGTCGATGCCGTGTTTCCCGCACACTTCGTGAAACACCGAGTAGTGATACCGTTGATCCAGTCCGTTCAAGCGTTGTGTGGTGCAATTCGATCGCTTTCGGACCGACCGTGTCGGACAGCCAATATCGCTCGTCGTCGAGTCGGAGCACAGCTTCGTCGATCGAATGTGATCCGGATCGACACGATCTGTGAGTTGTACATCGGCCTTCTACACCCCGTTGTGAACGTGGAATGTGCTCATCCAACACCTGAAATATAAATAATACAAACAGTATCCAAAAGTTATGACTTAGCAAGTAGAGTGAATACTGAGCTCTGTCAACAGCCACGATATTTCCAATCGCTCCACAAAACCTAACTCGACCAGATCGGTACAGTCGCCGAGACTTCGGGTACTCGAATTAACATATCTCGTACTAGGACGAGCAATCGTCGGACACAGGATGGCTGTATGACACTGGATCAGAGGGTGTGTCCTCGGGGCGTCGGGACGGTTCCCCGACGTTCCCCCGAGAGAGGACGGACCGGTTAGTCGTCCGCGACAGCGGGAGCGTTCGGCATCTCCCGGTGTGGGTCGGCCCCTTCGAAGCCCGAACTCCACTCCAACTGCTCCTCGTAGTGGAACGCGCGGTGGTCCTGCGTCGGGTCGACGACCGTCAGCGAGAGCCAGTCGTTGTCCAGCAGTTCGGTCACCGCTTCGTGGTCGGCCAAGATGCCCGTGACGCGCTCGACCGGTGCGTGGACCACCGTCGAAAGGCGGAGTGGCTGGTGGTACGGCTCGTCGTCGGCCGCCATCAGCGACTGGAGGGGCAGACCAGTCATCAGGTCGCCGCCGTTGCCCTGATAGACACCGACGTTGCCGATGGGGTTCTGGGTTATCTTCGACCCGCTACCATAGACGGCAGTGTCGACTGTCGAGAAGTAGTACTGGGTATTGATCCACTGCGTGACGATCATCGGGCCCGTGAGGATCGCTTCGAGCGCGTCGCCGTCGGAGTCGGTCGACCAGTCGTACGAGTGGAGGAAGGCACGGCCGTCGAGGTCGAGGTCGCTGGTCAGTTCGCGCGGACCGACGACGAAGCCAGCGTTGCCAGCCAGCCCCCACTCGGGACGCGTCTCGGCCCAGTCGGCGGCACGACGTTCCGCCTTACTGATGTCCATCGAGCCGTCGGCGGTTATCGATTCGGCACGCTCGGCGGTCGCGTTCTCGCGAGCGACCGCGAGATCCGCGCGCAACTGGTCGAGATCATCCGCGTGGCTCTCGGGGACGCCCTCGTCGATCAGTGTCACTTCGTCGGTCGTCGTGTTGTGTTGGCCGGCGACGAAGACCGTGTCTTCGGGAATGTCGAACCCGCGGTCGCGGAGTTCTGCCCTGACGGTCTCGTCGTTACAGATCGCCGCGAGGACGCGGGCGTTCGGTCCACCGGGGTTGCCAGCACAGGCACCACAGTCCAGACTCGACGCGTAGGGGTTGTTCGTCGTCTCGCTCCCGTGGCCCGTGAAGACGACGAGTCGACTGAACTGTTCCCACCCCATCTGCTCGAAGGCGGCCGCGGCGCACTCGACTTTCTCCTCGTGGGTCAGGCCCACCGGGAGTTCACCGACGTAGGAGTGTTGGTGGTGGACGGTCTGCTCACAGAACTCGTGGCTGTCGGGGATCGCACCGTCGGCGATTTCGAGCAGGTCGGAGACACGGTCGGGGACGAGCGTCCGGGCCGCGAGCGCCAGCCCGTACCCACTGCCGGCGCTTTCGACGAATCCGAAGGCGGTGGCCGGGTTCGTCTTCAGCGTCTCGATCACCTCGCTGGCTGCTTCGCGGAGATCCGACCAGCGGTCGTGACTCGCCTGCGTGTCCCGGTCGGTCGGAATCTCGGAGATGTGATGCTGTGGATCGAGAATCGGCGGACAGGCGGCGACCGACACCTCGGAATCGTACCGCTGGTACTCCACGGGGATGCCGAAGAAGCCGGCGTATCCGTGTGTCTCGTAGTTGCCGGTCTCCTCGACGTGGCGGCGGATGATCTCCGAACGCGTATCGATACAGAAGACCAGTTGTGCGTCCGGGCGACCGGGTGGGTCGTCGTCGTCGTCGAGTCCCTCGCTCTCGGTGGTGATGTGCTCGACGACGTCACTGCGGTAACTCGCCTCCCACGCGCTCAGGAACGCTTCGGCGAGTTCGTCGCTCGTCTCAGCCTCGGTGCTGTCGGGACCGGTCGCTGGCTCGATATCGACACCGAAGGCGTCCGCCAGCGCGAGACGGACTGCGAGGTAGCCTTCCAGCGTGATGGGGTACGTCGACTGCCACACACCGTCGTCGGCAGCGCGCCGTTTGATCAGGCCCACCCACCCGGGGAGCGCGGCGAACTGCTCCTCGAAGATGGGAACCCACTGGCTCTCCGGATACGGCGCCAGCACGGCCTCGATGGCCTCGGTTGGCGACTTCGGCAGGTCGGCGAGGATCCCCTCGTCGGGAATCCGACCGTCGTACGCCGCCACCGACCGGAAGGCGCCGTAGAACCCATCCTCGCGGTTCGGCATCGACCACTGCGACTGCCCTTCGTCGAGGAACGCCGCAAGCCACTTCGTCAGCACGCAGTCGACCCGCTTGGCGTCGGTCGTCCGGCGCGCCGACTCGACGCCGGTGTCCATGCGTTCCAGCAGGGTTTCGGGATCACCCTCGTAGCCCTGCTCGCCCAGTTCCGACTCGAGTATTTCGGGATCGATCCGTCCGTCGGCGAGCGCCCTCCGGAACGTCTCCGGGCGTGGATAGCCGCGGCCGCCCAGGAGGTCCGCAGCCTGGGAGACGGCCTCGCCGAACGGGACGTCCTCGAACCCCGAGAGCGGGTTGGCCGTCACGAAGGAGTGGATCGGCCACACCGACCCGACGGTGGTCGCCGCTTTGTCGATGCTGTCTTCGACGGTGCGCTCAGTACTCATTGTACTCCTCCGTGGCGGTCAGCACGGTACTGGATGCGGGCTGACTCGCGTTCAACAGCGCGACGTAGAGGCGCTGGCTGCGTTCGTGGACCCCACGCTCTATCACGACGTAGACGGCGAGGAAGCCGACGGCGACGAACACGTGGGGCACGCTCAGTTCGGTCGGGGCTGCGACGACCGGAAGCCCGGACAGGACAGTCGAGATGGCCTCGTAGGCGAGTGCGTAGACGCCGATCGCTGGCATGAAGACCAGCGGGACCACGCCGTAGCGGGCCGTCGCCGGCAGCGAGGTGTGCCCGACGGCGCCGCGTGCCGCGTGCAGCGTCGTGACCACGACGAACACCACGAGCAAGAGTCCGCTGTCGGCAGTCGTGCCCTTCCCGGTGAGGGCTGCGAACAGCGCCCCACCCGCAAGCCCAGTCACCAGGACGACTGCGACGCCTGCGATACTCCTTCCACGGGGGTCGCTCTCACGTGGTCCGGTGTGTTCGACCCGTCCGCCCGCGCCGAGGAAGTGATACGCCTTGTAGAAGCCGTGCAACACGAGGTGAGTGACAGCGGCCCCGAAGAAGCCGAGGCCAGCCTGCATGATCATAAAGCCCATCTGTCCGACCGTCGAGCAGCCCAGTTCGGTCTTGACGTCCGACTGGACAGCTTTGAGTAGCTTTCCGAGCAAGGCACTCGTCGCCCCCACGACCACGATACCGAGCATGAGGGTGTCGTCGACTGTCACGACCGGGGCGAAACGGAGTAGCAGGATGCCGCCCGCGTTGACGAACCCGGCGTGCATCAGCGCCGACGCGGGCGTCGGGGCAGTCATCGAGGAGAGGAGCCAACTGTGAAAGGGGACGAGCGCGGACTGGATCATCGCCGCGAAGACGAGCGCAACCGCGGCGACCAGCCACACTGGCCCGCCGAGACTATCGGCGCCAGCGGCGATTCCGGAAATCGTCGTCGCGCCGGTCGCCCACCACAGCGCCGTCAGTGCGACACCGAGGAGTACGCTGCTGGCAAGGAAGTACCTACGGGCGACGCTCGCGGCGGCTCGTGCCTGTTCCCAGCCGTCGACGGTACCGACGAGTTTCGCCATCACCAGGCCCATCGCCATCCACAGGACGGCAAACAGGGCGAGGTGGTCGGCAGCTACGAGCCCCATCACGGTGGCCGTGAAGCCGAAGGCGGCGAGGAAGAAGCCGGTCTCGTGGGCACTCCCGGCCATGTAGCGGCGCGAGTAACTGTGAACGATACCGCTGAAGAAGGTGACCACCACCCACATCAGCACGGTCAGGCCGTCGATGGCGACCACGCCGGGAATCTCCCAGGCGCCACCGAGTCGGACTCGGGCAACGACGACGGCGACGCTCGCGGCGAACAGTGACCACATGAGCCACGTTAGTACAACGGGCACGGACGGCGATTCCACCGTCGTGTCCGGGAGCGCTCCGACCGTCGGCTTCGAGCTGTGTCCTGACATCGTTCGACCCGGCGTACGACCGATCCCGGAAGTCGGGACGACTTCCGAGTCCGCTTCTGGTCGTCTCTATCCGATTCAAAGAACAGAATATCTATTAAATCTATCTATATTCACAGACTGTTCGTAATTTATTGATTATAGAACATTATGGTTTTGGGGTGTGAGGGTCGATACCTATGGCCAGGGCGGGCCGTGGCCTGTCCCGACGACGGGAGCGCCTGCCCGAGACACACTGACGACGGACGCCGGTCCCGACGAGTCGAGTCGAGTCGTCGGCCGAGCCAACTGGCGCGAACGAGGAGTCAGGCGGTCGTCCGATACGTGTCGGAGTCGGCCATCGACCACACTCTCCGCTATGGATCGGTCCCAGTGCGGTTCTTGGAATCGAACTTGCCGAACGGCGTCGTCTCATGGGTGCGCACGAGCACTTCGTCGGCAACGGTGAGACCCATATCGAGGAGTTCCTGTGCGACGGGCGTGATGTCGTCGTCCGTCTCGCCGACGGCAGTCACCAAGAGATTCTGTTCGCCGGTGACTAGCTCCTGGACCGATACGACGCCATCTATCTCCAGAATATCGGGGATATGGTCGCCGCGTTCGGGAATCGAAGCGGTACAGTAGAGCAACATTCGGAGCGGATAGCCCGACTTCTGATAATCGACGCTAGCGCTGTATCCCTTGATCACGCCGTCGGCTTCGAGACGCTGGATGCGCTTGCGGACGGTGCTGTCCGAGGTGTCGGTCCGCTCCGAGATGTCTCCGGACGACATGTTCCGGGCGTCCTCTTGGAGCGCGTACAGGATCGCTTTGTCCACGTCGTCGATCTCCTCGTCGGCCATACCGTGTATCCGAGACAGAGGCACTTTACCTTTTGATGTACCCGGCACCCCGTGAATACCGACCGACGTGTAGCCGTGACGAGAACTCCGCCGCGGTGCCTGCCCGCCACTGTGCCTGTCGGTCGCCGTGGCTTCGAGTGCCGAGACGGCGATCCGTCTCGGTGGGTACCGAACCTCCGGTCGGCGATGCGGGTCGTCGCACCCGTCTGCCGACTCTCCCACCCGATACCGACTCACGCCGGGTCGTTTGGTGCCGGAGGAGGGTGGAACAGGCATAACCGTCCAGCGCCCCTCTTGGTGGTAGATAGCATGGACATCTCAGAGATTCTCTCCCCGGAGTTCACCGAGTTCGACATCGGTACGCCGCTCTCGAAAGTCGCCGGCGCGTTCGAGAACCAGGAACTCGACGCCGTCGTCGTCACGGATGGCGACGAGTACCGCGGCGTCGTCAGCCGCCGCCAGCTAGCGTCCTCGTCCAACCAGCCCTCGGCGAAGGTCGGCTCACAGGTACAGCACGTCCCGGCCGTCGATCGGACAGAGGACGTCCGCGAGGTTGCGCGACTCATGATCGCCAGCGATGCCAAGACACTCCCCGTTCTCGACGGCGACCGTGTCGTCGGCGTGGTAACCGGCGACGCCGTCCTCGAAGCCGTCCGTCCGTTTCTCGACGCGGTGACCGTCGAGGACGCCTACACGGCGGAGTTGATCAGTGCGACCCCCGAAACCACGATCGGGAAAGCGCTCAACACGCTTCGAGAGGCCGGGGTCGCCCACCTCCCGGTCGTCGATGGCGACGACCTCGTGGGGCTGTTGAGCCTGTACGACGTCATCGACTTCACGACGCGCGGCGGCAACAGGAGCCAGGGCGGGTCGTCGAACGGTTTCGGTGGCCGCAGTGGCGGGGGACGAACCCGTGGTGGGTTCGGCGAGCGCGAGGGCGATTCCGATCGGATGCTCGACCTGCCGGTTCGGAATCTGATGACCGACGGGGTCGTCACGGTCCAGCGGAGTGCACCGCTGGACCAGGTCGTCGGGACGATGTTCGAACGGGAGATTTCCTCGCTCGTCGTCACGGACGACGACACCGACGATCCGGTCGGAATCGTCACGAAGACCGACGTCATCGAGGCGCTCACCTGGGAGCCGGACGACCGGAACGCCGTGCAGGTGTTCGGGAGTGACCTCCTCGAGGGACTGGACTACGACGACGTCGCCGCTCTGATCGAGGGCGTGACCGCGAAGTACGGGGAGATGAGCGTGATCAAAGCCAGCATCGAACTGCAGGAACACAAGGAACGCTCTCGGGGGATGCCGCTGATACTGGCGCGGATTCGACTGGTCACCGACCGCGGTTACTTCACGGCCGACGGGGAGGGGTACGGTGCCTCCCACGCCCTTCGTCTCGCCGCCAACGCAGTCGAACGACAGGTTCTCAAGGGAAAGACCTACGGCCAGTCGAAGAAGCATCCGGACCCAGACGAGCAGGAACAGCTCTACGGATGGTGGCTCGGCGGCTGACGATTCCGACCGAACGACTCGCACGGATCGATCGGTCGATTCGTCGACCGGTCGCTACGCTCACTCGGGGGCGAGATCCTCGCCTTCGAACGGTCCGGTGTCCGCCTCGGATGGGATCGCGCTTCTTGGCCCACTCCCCGAGCCGGGAGCGTGCCTCGACGGGGTGCTGCCGTTCGTGCAAAAAAGTCCCCCTCCTCTCGGTGCAACGCCGTGACTGCTGAACGTTCGTACGACACCGAGGCCGGTAGCAGTGTCACTCTCGTCATCACATTGATCAAGGGGATGAACACCACAAATTAGCATCCCGGAGTGAGCGTGGGCCGGTATGCCGGAGTGTGACAACTGCGATTCCTTCGTGACGGAGGCGTACGTTCGCGTGTTTGCACCGCCACATCTCGACACCGTGCGGGTGTGCCCACGGTGCGAGGAGTTGATCCGGGACGGTAGTGAGACACGCACGGCGCGCTCGACACGGTAGTCCCGTGGGATCGGAAGCTACGTCGGTGTGACGAGGAGCCCGCCTGGTTCCCACGGCCCCCGTGTCTGCCACCAGTCGTGCTGGGGCGGGTCACGAGTCACTCGCCGCGTTCTCGCAGACGAGGGGCGCTACGGACGGCTGCTCGGTGTCGCAGTTTCGAGCAACTGCACGCTGAGATACTCGCCGTTGTCGACAGTGACTCGACAGCGACTGTAGATAAACGAGAGGTGGCCCCCGGTACGGGGAGTACCGTCCGCCTGTGAGCGGAAGAGGCCGTTCAGTGCGTCCGGATCGAGAATGTCCGTGAGCGGGTGGAGCGAACACGGCTCGCACCCCTCGACGGCGCTCACTGCGAGGATGACGGCAGTACTCACCGATTCGGTCGCTTCGATTTCGTACTCCATATTCACGTTTGGAGCCTCCGACGTAAGCGTCAACTGTTTTTCACCAGTATCATCAAAACGAGATTTCGGATCACCGCACTACCGGGAATCACTCGGTTAATCAGAATCGAACCGAGCATGAACAACTCCGGGAGTAATACCGCTCCACAATAACGGAACACGATGGAAGTAGCACATCGATTTCTGGAGAGTGTGGTTCCGGTACAGACGGTACCGTTGCAGACCAGCGGGTTCATCGAACTCGTGGTTCTCTTTTTGATACTCGCGCTCGTCGCGGCGATTCTCGGCGCTCGGGGAATCGCCGGACTCAGTATGGATATCGCGAAGTGGCTGGTCATCATCTTCGTCGTCCTCGCAATCGTCTCGTTTGTCCTGTAGGTGTCACCCGTCTCGGCGGGCGATAGCTGGGCCCGGCGTGACCTTCTCGGGCTAAAGACACCATCCGATGGGCCAAACTGGCCCGAATTTCAGTGGAACCGTATCTTGGCCTTCATCGGCGGAGTCGGCATTACTGTACTCTATCCGGGTGAATCCATTTCGGTATCACCCGAACCCTCCGGTCGTCGTACCCCTTGTCACCGCGGAGAATAGACACCCCACTGGCAGTTCGATCGATCAGTGACGGCACGATCTGCGAGTCGTGTTTTCCGGTCGTCGTCACGTGGAGATCGACGATTACGTTCGTCTTTGTGTCTCCGAGACGTGTGAGTTTCAACTGCTGTATCGTCAACTTCCTTCGCCGAGTGTGTCGTGCTTCGAGACGTGACTACGGGAAGCCGGAGGTGTCGCTTTCAGGTCGGCAACGCGAAAAACAGCGCGGCAATAAAGAGGACGAGCGCTGCTCCGGTGAGCGTTACGATGTACATCCCAGCAGCGACCCCGAGGCCGGCGATAGTCCGAAGCGTCAACCACTGTTCCGTCGATTGGTGCCGACAGTACAGACGACCACCTATGGTTCCAAGTCCCCACACCGCTATCGGGTAGGCTACGAGCACCGCGATGAGTCGAAATTCTCGAAACTGCGGATCGTTCTGCGTGGAACCGATGTGAAGCACCTGCCACCCAGCGACCATGACGACCCCCTGACCGAGTGCGATAACTCCGACCAGTAGCAAATAGTTCACCGGGAATCGGTCGGTTGGCCAATTATCGAGTCGGGCGCGAAAGTCCGACACCGCGAGTGATGGGAGACACCCGAGGGCGACGACGCCGATCACTGCCAGATACTGCAACAGCGTCATCGCGATATCTCCGATGGACGAATACGGAATCATAGTTCTTGTGAGCGTTGGCTACTGTATATTTTTGACTTTGAGTTAATGAGCAATTGAAGTCATACTGTGGATAACCAGCATACCGGACCACTACAGGTCGGGAGTTTTGCTGGTTCGAACGTTTTCGGGCGAGTCCTGTGCCGTATTTTGTATTCGTCACGCACCGGAAGGCCGTTCGAAAGGTGGGCTCTCGTCACGATATTGAACGCTCCCTGAAACACGATGAGTTGGAAGGCTTCAGCCGGATACCAACAGTTGGCTCTCTGAGATTCTGCTCATGTTTCACTGAGTCCGCCTCATGTCCCGCAATTCGAGTAAGGCCCAGAATATGAACGTGGTCGAAAAAGAAAGTGCTATCCCATTCAGTGGTGAAAATATTAATGTACTGACAGTAAATGAGCCGATCATCCAGAGGGTGACGAGCAGTCCCTTATCTTTCATACGGGGTCTCTGTTCGCCGACCTGTATGTAACCCCCGAACCATTTCATTTCAGTAGCCGCAATGGATGGCGCATATAGATCAACCGTACTGCAGCGCGATATCGACGCGATCCTGAATTAATATGCCAACCCAACCGTCGGCTATCAATCTTAGGTGTGCTGCGGGCTAGATCGAGCGTCACGTTTGCCCTCACCGCGTGGAAGTTGAACAGTTACAATGGTTCCGGAGCTGTCAGCGTCGAACGAGAGCGTACCGCCGAGTCGGGTGACGATCCACTGCACCATCCAGATGCCCAGTCCCCGCCCATGACGGAGCTGTGACTGTTCGACAGATCCGAGCACTGCGTATTCCTGTTCGGGGATGCCTGGCCCCTCGTCTTCGATCGTAACCACAGCGTGTTCGGCGGATGCACGAACTGAGATCCGAACGGGTGGCTCATCCATCTCGGTGTGTTTCATGCCGTTGCTGACGAGTTCGGCCACAACGGTCCGGACGGCCTCACGACTGGTGTTCAGTGTTACCGGCTCCGCGTCGATGGTCACGGTCCCTCCGAAATCGTCGGCGATCTGTTCCCCTACCTTCCGGATGAGTTCTCCCATTTCGATCCGTTCCCGGTCGATGTGCTCCCGGGAGAGGAGTTGGTCCATCTCGGTGACGGTTTCGCTCATCGTCGCGAGCTCTCTGGCCGAATTCGAGATCTGCTTACCACGGTCCGGCTGGTCATCAAGGAGTTCTGCGTGGGCACGGATCACGTCTACTTTGTTACGGAGGTTGTGACGCAAGAGCCTCACGAGGACGTTTCTCCGTTGCTGGTTGCTCCGACGCGCTGTAACGTCACGGCAGATGTAGATGTCTCCGGTCCGGTCACCGTTCCGTTCCGTCATCGGGCTGTGTGTCACCTCGAACCATCGACGCCCGATTTCGGTCGTCAGCTCACGGTCGACGGGAGCATCGCGGAGTTCATCGGGTCCAACCCCGATGAGCGACTCGAAATCACGTCCGAAGACGTCTCGAGACTGTGTCCCGAGAAACACCTGCCTCGCGGTTTCGTTCAAATAAATAATATTTCTACGTGTGTCCGTTACGATCACGGCTTCCGAAATTCCTTCGAGAACCACGCCGCGGGCCAACCGTGCCTGTTTCGTGGTGTCTTCGGTGGCTTCGGTGAACACGCTTACCGCCAATGGCACTCCAGAGCCGACGGCGGTGGCCAAGATTAGATTCTGGACGACACTGTCTTGCAGGGGTGTGAGTGACGCGACGAACCCCACCATAACGAGACTGCTACCGCTGATTGGAAGGAGAACGCCTTGCCACAAAGGGACCAATTTGCGCTTGAGTGTCGCCTGTGAGAGCAGAAAGGTCCCCGCGACACTCCCGTACGTTGCCGAGATATTGATGATGGCCACCGAGGCGTTCTGGATCACTGACACCGGTAGTTGCGTCGCGAACACGAGGACGACAGCCGTCCCGGTGCCACCGAAAAGTCGCCTGCGCGTGAGTTCTGGACCGCGACCGGTGTGTTCGACTGCGAACCACAACCAGGCTATCGACGCCCCGAACAGGGCGACTCTCACACCGCTGAACAGCGTCTCGATATCAGCGACCCTCAGACGGACGGCCACGTCAAGGACGGCGACCACGGCGAGACACCCGGCAGTGATACCGAGACCGGTCGTCCCGAGTTCCGGTCGACGGGCGACTGCCGTGCTTCCGGCCGTGACCAGGGTCACGACGAACAGGACATCGGCGATGACGAGCGGGTCGATCATCGCTCACCCTCGAACCGGGTCCTGCGTGCGGGAAGCGCCAAGCGGAGATGCTCCCAGGGGGTTCCGTCGACACCCACGCTCCCGCCAGCATCGATGGCAATCAACGAGAGCAGCTTCGCTGCGGGATGTTCCGCGGTGGGTTCTGACACCGGATCGGCGTCCTCCTCGCGGGAGTCCGTTCGTATATCGACGTATACGACTCCGTCGTATCCGTGATCGTCGGCTGCCATAACGGCCAGTTGCGGACCCGGCTGGCGGTTCGATGTGTCCGCATCGGACTCGGTTCCCGACTCGGTGCCAGCGACCGATCCGTTGTTTGCGCCCTGCCCTCCGATGTCGGCCTCGAACGAGATGGTCACCGAACGGTTCCGGATCGTGACAGTGTCGAAAACGGCCGCGAACCCCGCAATCAAGAGCGGCTGTGGGACTGCAACGGTGTACGACTCTCCGGTCGCTTGGATGGTGTGCTCGTCTGCCTGTATCGAACTGCGTGCCGCGGCGGTCCGAATCCCCGTCAGCAGGTCGCTTGATTCTTCCAAGGAAGTCTCAGCGAGCGCTTGTTCCATCTCTCTTGCCCGCTTCCCGACTGTGAGCAGGAGGTCGCTACGTGTCCGGATTCGTTCGCCCACACCCTCGGGGTCGACCCGCGCGTCGCTCGGCGCGAATCCGGGCGCGTTACGACTGTCTTGTTTTTCGACCGACGATGCGAGCCGTGCGATTTCGTCGAGCTGGACGCCGATCACTTCGGAGAGGAGATCGGTCAACATTCGCGTTTGCCGCTCGCGGAGCCGCTGGTCGGTCGCGTCTCTGAACAGCAGTACCGTGCCGAGGGGAACGCCGTCGGTGTCGTCAACAGCCTCCGGAACGACGGTCAGGACTCTATCGCTCACTCGAATCAGTCGTCGCTGCTCGTGTGCCAGCACCGCATCGTCGAAGATACGTTGGACGGGGCGTCCGACCACGCCCGCGTGCTCGCAGCCGAACGTGTCTTCGGCGGCAGCGTTGAGATCGACCACCTTGTCCTTACGGTCAATCGCCACGACCGGTTCCGACAACTCATCGACGATACGACTCTGGACTACCGGCCGGGCAACGGGAAGCTGTTCTAACGGCCGGAACCAGCGCAGCGTGACCAAGAGCCCCCCGCCTGCAAGGAGCAGGACGACAGGGAAGATCCGCTCCGAGTGGGCATATACCGACGACAGGATCGGAGCCAGGGCCAACACGAGAAGTGACCCAGCCGGTAAGAGCCCCTGTCCATACGGCACGGCGTCTCGAGAGATTGCCGCCCAGAGAAGGATGGCGGCGGCGATAGCGTACAGCGGAGTAAGCACACCGGAGACGAGTCCGATTACGCGCTGAGTGAGGATCCCCGCCTGTGATGTCGTCTCGACACCCAGTTCGAACGGGAGGAAACTTACTATCAGCAATATAACTGGCAGCGATATCAAGAGAGTTCGAACCGACCGCGTGAGCCATTGGCCGCGCCCGGTAAACCTGATAGCGAACAGGAACGCGAAAACAGCGACGAACCCGGAGGTGTTGTACAACGTGACGATCCAAAGTCCTTGATACCGTGCCGGGTAGACGAACATAATTATGAAAGCGACACTACCGAGCGTGAGCAAACCCCCGACAGTAGCTAGCGCTCTGGCTCCGGGCCTACTTCGTCGATTCCACGCCGATCGAGTGAGCGCAGCTGCGATCAACAAAGCGGCGGCACCAAGTAGTGAGTGGGAAAGAGAAATCCCGTAGGGTGACATACAGCTACTGATTGGTTGTGATAGGTCGTGGATATAATTTCGGACGCATCATCGGTGATCGGGCCTCAGTCCGAAATGAGGTGTGATTTTTGCGTGGTTGTATCCGACCCCGCCCTCTCAAAGAAACGTCACTGCCGTCCAAGCCAATGCCCCCAGCACGCCGGTACGGCACTCGCCAGGAATCTACGACGATAGCGCTGGGTTTCGCGGCTTGTGAGCCAGCGACCGGGCCGATTCCGGTCGGGACAGTCGGGAACACGACGATGCTTCCGAGGAGTATCTATACGATAGTCCGCCATAGAGTCTGTCTTCCCGGCATCTGTCCCTGAACAATGAGCGTATAGACGAATGGCAGCTCGTGGCGGCTTCACTGACTGAAGCTAGACAGAACGCCTGGAACGGCACAACACATATTGACACGACAGGAGATGAACCACTTATCGTGTCCGACGTGCGAGATCCCGAAGCGCTCGCAGATTTGCTCGATGACGAGTGTGCGCGCACGATTCTCGTCGAGGCAAAAAAGAGCCTCGCTCGGCGGCCGAACTCAGCGACTGCGCCGAGGTTTCGGAACCAACGGTCTACCGACGACTCGAACGACTCCGCGAGTACGATCTGGTCACTGGAGATATCCAGCCAGTCACCGATGGGAAGAACTACAAGCTCTATCGGACAGAACTCGACGGCATCGAACTCGATCTCAGCGAGGACGGCTTCGAGATCACAGTCTCACGCCGGGAACGGATGGCAGACCGCTTCACACAGTTCGTAGAGGGATCCTAACATGATCGGCACACTGCTCCAGATCTACGTCGCGTGGCGGTACGGTGGCGTCGAGTTGCGGCTGACGCCGGCATACCTACAGCGAGAGTAACACGCTGACCTGAACCAGAACACCAGCCGAACCCCAGCCCACAGACCGCGCATCGTTGTCGTGGACGCTGCTCCGGCGCCGGCGAGCAGTTGTCGTCTCGTCGAGAACCGCCGACCGACAACCACTAAAGCGACAGCCCTAACGGCGATCACCACTGCGACGACCGTCGTCAGCGTCGGATCGAACGCGTGACGTGCGTGAGCTGTCCCAGAACCGTCCCGTTCCACGTGGGTATCCCCGACCACAATGTCGCGTTCGTCCACATCAGCTGGAGTTGACACAGCAGTAGTGAAACGCTCGTCTCTGAGTCCAACCAGTGAGTTCAGTTGCTAAATTCGACAGCTGGTGAATCATCAGGCCAGAGTACGGTCTGAACGTCCCGTGCAGGTTGGAACACGCGAGTACGGCACGTAACCTGCATCATCACCAGAAAGTGAATCAGTCACCCGTTGACGTCTGTAGCGCGTCGGTATACCCACGAAAAACGAAATTGCCGATCCAGAGCAAGGCGATGACGGCGCCCACCAATACGATCAGCGCCTGTGCGATTCCGTCCACGACTCTCGCGGCTGAAAGCGTGATTCCGAGCACGATTAGAATCCCTAACGTGTCACTGAGGGACCAATCCGACATAATATGAACTCCCTTCGCGTCGATAATATCTTTTTGGTAATCTACCCGTCCCGTGTGCGAATCAGTGTTTGCGCCAGTCGAATGCAATCCAGCGCATCTGCTGAATGTATCCTCTCTATTCAGCAGCTCGTTCCCGACAGATCCTGAGCGGATGGCCACCGTATGTGGCACAGCTACTGCCCTTGACACCCCCGAAAGAACAACCGCGAGACTCCGACGCGGTGTTTCTGAGTCAGAGTCAGGGGGTAATCATAAACACACGTCCGAACTAACGTGGGCGCATGAGTCGCGTTCGACTCCGTTCTCACCGGCGGTGTCTTCGCCAGCTACTGGGGCTGGTGGCCCCGCGACGACACGGGAGGACGACGGGAGACCGATGACCGACGAGTGTACTGCGGCGATTCCGGTGGACGCGTTCCCGGATCCCGTTCTCGCATACGCCGTCGACGGTCGTGACGCCCGCATCACGACGACGAACGCGAGCTTCGAGCGACGGTTCGGGGATATGCCACCCGAAACACCCGTCTCGACGGTATTCGACCGGTTTAGCCACAGTGTTACCACCGGGGATCAGGATCCGATAACCCACCTCGTTCGGGGGGATCGTATCGGGATCTACCTCGACGGGCCCGAGGATCGAGGGACGTTTTTCGCGCGAGTGATCCCCGCCGAGGAGGGCGACGGATATATCGTCTTCTCGGACCTGCAGGACTGCCCCACTATCGAGGAACTGCCCGCCGTCGATCAGGTGAGTAGCGTGATCAGCCACGACCTCCGTAATCCGCTCGACGTCGCCAAGGCACATCTCACAGCAGCGCGAGAGACGGGGGATCCTGAACACTTCGAGTCGGTCGCCGACGCACACGATCGGATGGAACGAATCATTCGCGATGTCCTCACCCTGACACGAGGGGACGCCGTCGTGGACCCGTCGGATCGAGTCTCCATCGAAACCGCAGCGACGGACGCATGGCAATCCGTCGATACTAATGGGGCGATGCTCGATCTCATCGGATCGCTCCCTACCGTCACCGCCGACGCTGATCGCGTCCGAAGACTGTTCGAAAATCTGTTTCGGAACAGTGTGGAACACGGCGCTACGGACAACCGGACGCGATCCGGAGATTCCGTTGATCGCGGCTCCGACGCTCCCGCGTCGAACACTCGCGGGGCCCGGGGAGAACGGCGTCCGGGCTCCCGTGAACAGTCGCTCGATCGAAGCGAAGAGACGACTCCCGAGGGCAGTCTGACGATCACTGTCGGCGCGTTGGAGGACGGCTTCTACGTCGCCGATGATGGCAGGGGTATCCCTGCCAACGAACGGGAGACGGTTTTCGAGCCGGGCCACTCGACCATGAACGGCGGAACTGGACTTGGTCTCGCGATCGTCGAGCAAATTATCGCGGCCCACGACTGGGACGTAACGCTCACGACAGCCGACTGTGGTGGGGCACGGTTCGAGATCCGATTCTAAACGCCGAGGGCTGAATTTGCACTTCTGACTGATAGCGGACGAACCGACCAAAGCGGGACTCCCTGCTATGGATCATCGGCTGCAACGGGCACCGATCGCCGTTCTCGAAGTCTCGACCGAAGGGATCGTACTAAACAGCGATGAGGTCGGTGAGACACTGATCGACGCCGTGGATCCGGCAGGAGCCCTCGTCGCCGCCGCGTCCCCTCCATCAGTCGATGACACCCTCCTGACTGCATTCGAAGGTGAGTCCGTCACCGAGACGGACTTCGAGGAGTACTTCCCTGCCCCCGACAGGTGGCTCGCCGTCTCCGTCGTGGCGCGGTTGGTTATCACATATCACCGCGATTGACCTCCTCGAACCCATCGAGGATGTCGTCATCAGTCAGCAGTCGTCTGGCTCGGGCTTCGAGTCGCTCGGCTCGCTCGGCCACCGCTACAAATCGATCGTGTTCGTGATGCTGCTTGGGGTCCAGTTCGGCTTCGAGCACCGCTCGCTTGGCCTCGGCACTGAAGTACTCCCCGAGCGTTTCGTACGCGAGGATCCGTCGCTGCTGATCGATGACCGCGCGGACGTCCTCGCGGTCGACCGGTTTACAGAGATAGTCGTCGAACGGCATATCGAGTACTTCGATGCCGGGATCGACCGCGGTTACCATCACCACCCGTCCGTAGTATCCCCGCTCGACTAGTTCCGACAGCACGTCATCACCCGACATGCCCGGCATATGTCGATCCAGAAGGAGGATATCGACCGTCGTATCGGCGACCGCCGAAAGCGCGGCTTCTCCACTGTAAACGGTCTCGACGTCGCAGTAGCCTCGCAGTCGTAGTGCATACGCGTCTGCAACCTCCCGTTCGTCGTCGACGACGAGGGTACGCACGTCCGCCGCGCTATCGCTCCCGGACATCTGTTTCGATTGCTTACCCGATGTCGAGGCCGCAGCCACATAACTGGTCTCTTTTCCGAGCAACGCCATCTGCACTCCTAGAGTCCCGACAGTCACGCGGTCTGCATGCTTGGCCCCGATATCCAGTATGGGACGGCCCCCTTCTAGACGTATGTCCGTTAACACGGCCCGAAAGTCGCAGCGGCAACCGGACTGGACGGAAGATATCGACCTCTCGGCGTTCGAACTGTTCGAACTCTTCGGGGACGAATACACCCGACGCGTGTACGAGACCATCACGGAGCAGCCACGATGTGGCCGTGCGGTTGCCGAGGCAGCGGACGTCTCACGGGCAACGGCGTACCGTCGCCTCAACAACCTTCGTGATGCGGGCCTCGTTCGCACTGAGATGATGATCTGTGACGACGGCCATCACAAGGAACGGTTCAAGCCCGTGGCTACGTCGATCTCTATCTCCCTCGGCGATGGAATCGGAGTCGTGGTCGACGTCGCGGACTGATTTCGTAGTTCATCAATCGTGTCTTGACACCACGACCGGCCGCCGACAACAAGACCGTTCGATCGTGAATCCGTGGGAGGAGCCTCGGTGGAAAACTATCCCCGAAACGACCCGTCCGCCTCCGTCGGGAGGCGGGATCTGTATAGCTAGACTGCCGCTACTGGCCGGATCCGTATTGATAGCCTCCGGTTACAGAGGGAAGCGGTACAAGAATACTGGTAGAGACGATGACGAGTGCCTTTCCACGCCAGACCAACGTCGAATACAGCCCTCGCGAGCGAGCCGACCTCACCGTCTCCGGTGACTCGCGGGTAGACGCCCTCGATGCGCTGTCGTCGGGGACCGCACAGTCGATTCTGGGGGCGCTGGACGGCGATCCGAAGACGACCTCCGAGATCGCGGAGATCGTCGATACGTCGATACAGAACGTCCACCATCACTTGCGACGCCTCGAAGAGAACGACCTCGTCGAACCGATCGGCACGTGGTACTCGGTAAAAGGCAGAGAAATGACTGTCTATGCACTCGCAGCGGAGAAACTCGTCGTCCAGTTCGGAGCGGCCGAGCAGTCGCAGTAACGGATGACGGGTCCCCATTCCCGGCTGTTACAATCGTCGCGCCCCCTTTCAGCGACGGACGCTATCTCTCCCGGTCCTCGTTCTCAGTTCGATCCGTGAGATCGGTGAGCGTGATATTGACCGTCGTACCGTCGTCGGTTTCGAACGAGAGATCATCACCGAGTGCATCGATACCCCACCTGAGTTGCCAGAGTCCGAGTCCGCGTCCATGCTGGAGGGGGGTTTCGGTCCCGGCCGCCAGTGATTCGAGTTCGGCTGCTGGAATACCGGGGCCGTCGTCGCTGATCGTGATTCTGTACCCATCCCTATCGGCCGCCGGCGCTATCGAAACGGTGACACTCGATTCCGCGTATTTGACCGCGTTTTCCAACGGACTGATCAGTATCGTCCGCAGTATCTCGGTATCGGTCCGGAGTGTCGCTGTTGCCGGGAACTCCGTGTTGACAGCGATGTCGTCGGACTCGATCTGTGAGAGCAGACTAGAAACCACGGCTGTGAGATCGACCGTCGCCGGGTCGGGATCACGAGCCATCAGACGATCGATTCGTCGGGCTCGGGTGCCGATCGACGCCAGTCGGTCCGTTGCTGCCAAGACGGCCTCGGCATCGTCACCATCCGTTCGGTCGGCCAGTTGCTCCGCGTGGCTCCTGATCACGTCGAGTCGATTTCTGAGGTTGTGTCTGAGCAGCCGGTTGAACACCTCTAGCCGTTGTTCGCGCCGGTCGCGTTCCTCGATGAACCGCTCTAGGTCATCGCGCATATCGGCCATCGCCTCCCCGACGGGCCCCGGAATCTCTTCGTCCAGAGCCGTGTCGTCGAACTCCCGGCGGGCGATCCTTTCGGCCTGCTCGGTGATCGTTTCGATATACGCCTTCGTTCTGTGGAGGTTGGTTCCGAGTTGTCCGACTTCGTCGATCCGGTCTCCGTCCGGAATCTCGGCCGTCAGGTCCCCTTCGGCGATTGCTTCCGCCTGACGCGACAGCCGTCTGATCGAACTGATCGGCCCGAAGTGGATCATGCCGCTAATCAGTACGAACCCGACGACTGTGAGGCCGATCAGTCCCACTAGGTCGGTCTGGACTTGGTTGGTTACAGCCAGTGCCGTCGACCGGGGAACTTCCTTGACGACGACCCAGTTGACCCCGTCGCTCGGGACGCTGTGGTACCCCCTCACTTCCGTGTCAGCCAGTTCGGCACCGCTGATCGGTGCGAACTGATTCGATCGCTCCTCGATCCGGGATTCGACCTCGGTGACGGTCGACTCGCCCTTGTACGGGCGAAACTCGTTCGGGCTGTTCTTTTCGAACATGACGTACCCACTCACGCCGCCGAGAACGACGGTGCTCGTCCCGTTGGTCGCGTCGGCTGCCGCCGCGACACGGGTGCTGGGATGGTACTCGCCGATCAACACGTGGTCGCCATCACACGTCGGCGAGGCGATCGCGACGGACATATTCCCGTCGTCCAAATACACCCACGAGACGAGCGTCTCCGTCGTGTTGTCGAACTGGAACACGACTTCCTCGCCGGAGGCAGTCTGTCCCCAGTCGATCTCGGTCGCAGCCAGCGGCTCGCCGGCAAAGTCGTCACTACTGGCGATGATCCGCTCCGTCGTGCCGTTTGACGGCTGCTCTGTCGGCCGCTCGACGACGTGTAGACTGACGAGGTCGTCCGACGTTCGATCGAGTTCTCTGGCAAGAGTGTGTTCGGTTCGTGTCCGATTCGACGGATCGATACCTCGATGTGAGGATAGCAGCCGAATCGACTCTTGCTCACCCTCGAACCATCTGGCGAGACTCTCGGCCTCGAGTTCCGCGGTGGCTTCGACCGAGTCCAACTGTTCGTTCGTGACCCGATCGGACACCTGACTCGCGATAGCCGTCCCGCCAGCGACGATGACGGCGGTAATGAGCAACGAGACAGCAAAGAGTTTCACCGCGTATCGTGAGCGAATTTCCTCCGGCAGAAATCCCTTACTGTCCATTCGACGTCACTTTTGCCGAGGGTGATAATAAGTACCTCGCCTGATCGACGATCCGCGCCCCTGGGGGATCGGTAGCGTCCACGGCTTCGTCCGGACTGCCGTTGAAAGGATTAGTGAGTCGTTCCGAGGTCTCCTCGAATTCAGCCCAGTCAGGCGTTCATCCCGCCGTTGGATGGATACCCTTCTGGGAGAGCGGCTCACCTGTTCGACACACTTCGAGGCGATACGAACCAGTTCAAGACGCTTGTTTCCGACAGTGAAACACCGGGAGTCCATCTATTGTTTTCGGGAGCCACCGTCTCCACGCCCGCCCGGTCTCTCACGATGATCCACCACCGCCCCAAACACGGCCGTCGCTGATCGTGCGTTGTCCCGCGTCTCGATCCTCTAACCCCGAACATCGAACCGAGCAGCAACCGCCATACGCAACCGACAGAGCAGCCACATTGTAGTCGGAGGTATCGAACGATGGATCTCGTTACGACACTCACTACGCTGGTGCTCGATGCTCTGGCATCCGTTCTTCTGTCGTGGACGACTTGGATGGCGTACCGATCCAAGGAGCAGCCGAGTGCGGGCCCGTTTCTCGTACTCTCGACCACACTGACCATCTGGGCAGTCTCCTCACTTGGGGCCACGGTCGTCAGCGTAGCGACCGTGAACCTCCTCGAACCGATTTTTGACTTGGCGCGATTCGGTGCCCTGTTGTTTCTCCCCGTCGCTTGGATCGTCTATGCACTCAGCTACGCCGGCCGCGGAATCATGGCACCGCGGAAGCGGATCGTGCTGACATCCGGTATCGTGTTGCCGGTGGTGATCGGCGCGATCGCCCTCGCTAGTGATGCCTCCAAAACCGTCGTCGGACCGGCGCTCGGGTTTGCGGTCGGGTGGACGATCCTGTACGGTCTCTTACTGTTCCTCTATGCCCTGTATGCGACGTATCTACTCGCTGATCTCAGTTGGGGCCATCCCCGCGTTTCGAGTACCCAGATAACGCTACTGACGGCCGGCGTTGCGGCTCCGAGTCTCCTCTCCGTTGCGGAGAACAGTACCCCGCTGGTCGGCGGTACGACGCTCGGGCTGCTCCTGTCGGGCATCTTTCTGCCCGTTGCGATACGACGGTATCCGGTACTGACCGGGTTCCCGAAAGCCGACTACGTCGCACGGACACGCGTGGTCGAAACCCTGCAGGAGGCGCTCGTTGTCCTCGACTGGGACGATCACGTCCTCGATAGCAACGAGGCGGCGGCGGAGTTGTTCGACGGGTCCACGGAGGGAATGATCGGCGAACCAGTCCGGGCGGTCATCGACGGACTCGAGGGGACCGAACTTCCCACCGGAGCGACTGGAACGGTCGCGCTTCGGACATCGAAAGGCCGTCGACGGTTCCAGTTTAGCGTCTCCGCGGTCGAGGAAGCCACAACTAACGACGAGGACAACCCCGTCGCCAGAACCGTGCTCTTCCGAGACATTACCGACCGAGAGACCAGAGAGCAGCGACTGACCGTTCTCAATCGCATCCTCCGCCACAACGTGCGCAACGACTTGGATGTCGTACTCGCATACGCCGACCACGTCGACGACGAGGAACTACGGACCGGGATTCGAGAGAGCACCACCAACCTCCTCGAACTGAGTCAAAAGGTCAGAGAGGCGGAGACAGTCATGACCGAGAGCACCGAAGCTCCGGAATCTGTCGATCTGACTGACGTGGCGAGCACCGTCGCCGATCGGTTTCGCTCCGAGAACGACTCGGCCGACATCTCGCTCGTCTGTCCCGACGAACTGAGGATCTCCTCTCGTCGAACTGTACTTCGGCAGGTGCTCTCCGAACTGGTCGAAAACTCACTCGAACACACGACTACGGACTCGCCGCGCGTCGAACTCAGTGTTCGAGAGGTGTCGGACGATACGGTCGAACTCTCCGTCGCGGACGATGGGCCGGGGCTCCCCGAACGGGAACGGGAGATTCTCGCTGCCGGAACCGAGACACAACTCGAACACGGCCAGGGTATCGGACTCTGGTTCGTCAACTGGGCGGTCACCCAGTTGGGAGGAGAGCTCCAGTTTCGGGAGAACGACCCCGAAGGCAGTCTCGTCACGGTTCGCCTCTACGATTCCGTACGCTAGCGAGCCGACGCGTGATCGAAAAAAGTGGACACGGCTCTCGCCGTTCGGACGGCGACGCGTTACTTGCGGTCGGGGGATGACCCAACAGGCGGGTCCCCTGTTCCGTGGCCGCCATCCGCCGTCGCCGTCCGAGTCGTCGTGGCCGTCCCATCGGCTGCGTTCCGGATGTCGAACTGCGAGAGCCTGTTCTGGAGTTCGTCCGCCTGTTCCGAGAGGGTCCGGGTGTTCTGAGCGACCTGCGTGAGCGACGACGTCTGTTCCTCGGCCGCCGCCGAGACGTTCTCGGACTCGGTGTTGACCTGATCGGCCTTCTCGGCCACGTCGTCGATCATGCTGGCGACGGATTCGGCCGAAGTCGCCTGATCGTCGGTAGCGGCGCTGATCTCCTGGATGCTCTGGTTCGTCTCGTCGACAGTCGACGCGATATCGTCGAGTGAGTCCAGGGCGACATCGATGGTCGCCGTCCCCGAGGAGACACGGTCACCCATCTCCCGGATGTCGTCGACGGCCGTCTCCGTCGATGACTGAATCTCCGTGATGAGTTCCTCAACGTCGTCGGTGGCGTCCGCGACTTCCCCGGCGAGACCCTTGATCTCGTCGGCGACGACTCCGAATCCGTCTCCGGCCTCGCCAGCGCGGACCGCTTCGATCGAAGCGTTCAACGCCAGCATGTTCGTCTGCTCCGCGATATCGTTGATGACCTCGACGATCTCCCCGATCTCGTCGATTTCGGACGCGAGCGTTTCGATCTCGGCGATCGTCTCCTGTGATTTCGTCTCGATTGCAGTCATCTCGTCCATCGCCTCGGTGGCGGCGTCCTGTCCGTTCCGGCCGACTTCTGCGGCCTTCCGTGACATCGTCGCCACCTCGTCAGCCGACGAAGCGACCTCCTCGACGGTCCCCGAGAGGCTCTGCATCTCGCCGGCAACTTTGCGTAGCTGGTCCGACTGCGCTTCGGCGTCAGCGGAGATCGTCTGGATGGAGTTGCTGACCTGTTCGCTGGCGCGCTGGCTCTCTTCGGCACCTGTAGTAACCTCCTGTGTGGAGTCGGCGACGCGGTCGGCAAAGGACCGAATCCGCGCTATCGTCCCTTCGATTTCGTCCATCATCTCGTTGAACGACTCCGCAATTTCGGTCATGGCGGCGTTCTGACTTTCGGGGTCCATCCGCTGGGTGAAGTCCCCGGCGGCCGCGCGGTCCATCACCGCGCTGAACGCCGCAGCCTTCGTCTCGATGTGGTCGTTGAGTGTCTCGGCCTCGTTGCGGGCGGTTTCGGCCTCGTTGCGGGCGGTCTCGGCCTCCTGTGCCGAACGCTCCGCTTCGGCACGTGCTTCCTCCGCCTCCGCCCGCCGTTGTTCCATCTCAGCCTGTGACTGCTTGAGATCCGCGACGACGGCCATGGTGCCGATGGATCCGATCGAGAACACGCCGAGGACGATGGTCTGAAGCGAGGTGCTGAGCGTGTCCATCAGCGCGCCGCTGATTCCGAGCCACTCGACGGTCACGAGCCCCATCCAGAGCGCTCCAGTGACGGAGACGAGTACGAAACTCGCCCAGAACGTCCGTTCCAACTCCGTGTCGCGGTAGTTCTGCACACCGATGCCGGCGGCCACCACGAACCCGAGAGTGGCGGCCGCGTCGACGAACGGGATGATCTGTTCTCCCACCATAGTTAGCTCTCCCCGTCAGTACCGTCGATATGGTCCTGTCTGTACACGTAGGCGGCGACGGCGAAAGCGACCCCCGCGCCGAGGTTCCCGACGAAGTGTTCCGTCAGGTTCAACACTGTCGGCAGGAACAGATTCTCGAAGTTCGTCGCGAACGCTGCGACGAACAAGAATCCGTACGCCACGACGAACCAACGCGGCGTCTCCTGGCGGTACAGCACGACGGGGACGAGCCCGACGAGTGCGACGATCAAGACGACGAGTGTCTGCGCACCGAACGTTCCGAACACGGTTGACAATGTCTGTTCCTCCATTACGCGATATCGGACAGCATATATACAGCGTTCCGGTCAAATTCTCATACTAAATAATAACATCGTGGTGGCACTACCGCCGCAGGTACAGCCTGCGACTGGCGGGGTCAGGCGGCGGAGATCGCCGAGGACGCCGATCCGCCACGCAGTTGCACGAACGAGTCGGCAATGATGCCGTACATCAGGATAACGAGCACCGAATTGATGACGAGCGAGCCGAGTTGACCGGCGGACGGTGAGATGAAGGCGAGCAGCGATCCGATCGCGCCACCGACACCGCCGAGGACGCCGAACAGGAGGACGAGTGCGAGCAGCCGCCAGCGGTTCCCACTCGCCAGGTCCCAACTCCGACGGAACGCCTCGATCGGCCCGGTGTCCTCGACGGCGACGGCGAACACCGCGAACTGGAGACTCACGGCGAGAAACAGGCCGGGTACGAGGAGAAACGCGAACCCGATCGGAATCGCCACGCCGAGGACGACGCTAACGACGAGCGCGGACAGGAACGCACGGCCGATACGCCGGGTGAACAGCTTCCCGGGGAGCGACGAGAGAGCGGAGAGGTCACGCGCCAACAGCCGTGCGGTCACGAGAAAGATGCCGATACCGAGCAACAGCGCGAATACCGCCAGCGCGGCTGCGACCTCGGTCGGCAGCGGGAGCGCGAAGCCGACCCCAGCGTCGCCGGAGCGAACCCCCGATGGGAGCGTGTCCACGATGACCGCGTTGAACGACCCGACGAAGAGGACCTGATAACCGATCACCAGGACGAGCGCGATGATGCCACTGATCGAAAGCGAGCGTCGGGCACCACGCCCGATCGCTGTGCCTAACTGGAGGGCCATACGTGATGTGACGAGGGTGGGACGTGTGAAACGTCGTCCAGCGTTTCTCGTTCGGAAACCACGGATCGCCGTGGTCGCGTTCCGCTCGGTGCGGGAACGCCACGCCGCGTCACGACGCTGTTGCAGGCCACGAAACGCCGCGTCAACAGCTTTTGACACGTCGGACTACGAGGAACTCGTGAACGGACATCGCGTACTGGGTCCCCTCCAACTTCCGGTGGCAGCGGTCGGGGCCGGATTGGCAGCCTTCGGCTACCGGGCGCTCGTGGGGCTGCCATCGCCGGGCACGGGCGGGCTGTTCGGTCCGGCGATTGCGCTCCTCACGCTGTCGCTCGTCGTCTGGGCCGGTCTGTTTCTCCTCTCGCTGGGGCTGTTGATACCGCCGGCGGGTGGGTACGGCATCGAGTTCGACGACAGCCAGCGACGGCTGCTCATGAGCACGACGATCACCGTGGCCGGTGGCCCGTTCGTCGGGGTCGGGATGGCGTTCGTGACGCCCTGGATCGTCCCGCAGACGCTGACGCTCAGTATGTCTGCGGCGCTGCTCCCGCTGGTTGCCACCCTTCTCTGGCGTGCCGGGCAGACGCTCCGGTCGCACGCGACATAGGACGACGGCCGGTCGACCCCGGATCGGTACTCGTGGCCCCAACGGGTCCGACCAAGCAGTGGTGTCGGTGTTGCCGACTCTGAAACCTCCACGGGGTATTCATCCGCTATCGCCTCGTCACAGCGTCCTGTGACTGTCATTAGCGCCACGAACCTCTCGAAGCGCTACGGCGACGTACTCGCTCTCGACCGCGTCGACCTGACCGTCGACGCCGGCGAAACCTTCGGCTTTCTCGGGCCGAACGGCGCGGGCAAGTCGACGTTCATCGACATCCTGCTCGGATTCGTCGCGCCGACCGACGGTACGCTGTCGGCGTTCGGCCACGACTGTCGGGACGAGGGCGTCACGGTCCGCGAACGCATCGGCGTCCTGCCGGAGGGGTACGCCCCGTTCGACGGACTCTCGGGCCGTCAACACGTCGACTACGCGATCCGGTCGAAAGACGTCGACGAGGATCCCGCCGACGTCCTCTCCCGCGTCGGGCTCCGTGACGACGCCGCTCGCCCGGCGACGGACTACTCGAAGGGAATGCGACAACGGCTCGCGCTCGCGATGGCGCTCGTCGGGGAGCCGGACCTGCTCGTCCTCGACGAGCCGACGACCGGGCTCGATCCGAACGGCGCCGCTGAGATGCGGACCATCCTCCGCGAGGAGGCCGACCGCGGAGCGACGATTTTCTTTTCCAGTCACGTCCTCGAACAGGTCGAGGCGGTCTGTGACCGGGTCGGCATCCTCCAGAACGGCCGGCTGATCGCGACCGACACCATCGCCGGGTTGCGTGATGCGATCGGTGGTGGCACGAAGCTAGTCATCACCCCCGACCGTGTCGACGACGAAACCCTCGACGCCGTCGAACGGGTCGAGGGCGTCGAGACGGCAGTCGAGCGCGACGGCACCATCGAGGCGACGTGTACGAACGACGCGAAGATGGACGCGCTGGTCGAACTCCACGACGCAGGCGTCGAGGTCGAGAATTTCCGCACCGAAGAGGCGTCACTGGAGGACATGTTCGTCGAGTTCACCGGAGGGGAGCGGGCGTGACGTGGCGCGTGATCGCCCGTCGGGACTGGCGGCTGACACGCGAGGCCCGACTCACGAAGGTCGCGCTCGTCGGCCTGATCGGCGTCGTGTCGGTCGCGGCGTACGTCTACCCCGTCGTCGGTACCCCACCGATCACGACGAGTCGGTTCGGCGCCTTCGTCGGTGGGTGGCTCGGGGGGTTGCTGGCTCCCATCGGCGTGTTGTTCGGATACGGCGCTATTGCCCGCGAACACGAATCCGGCGCGTTGCGGCTCGCGCTGTCGATGCCACACGGCCGATCGACGCTCGTACTCGGCCGATTCGCCGGCCGAGCAGGCGTGCTGGGAGCCGCCATCGTCGTCGGGATGGCGATTGCGGGTGTCCTAGTCGTCTACCCGTTCGGAACGCTGCAACCGCTCCGCTTGCTGGCGTTCGTCCTCCTGTGCGTCGCCCACGGCGCCATCTGGGTCGGGATCGGCGTTGCAGCATCCACGCTGGTCGCGACGAACCGCCGGGCACTCGTTCTCGGCGTCGCCGCACTCTTCGTACTGGTTATCGTCTGGGACGCCGTCACTGCGGGGGCCGAGGCTGGTCTGGTGGCGGCGGGAGTCACCGACGGTCCGATCCGTACCGCGGTTCGGGTCAGCGCCCAACTCGACCCCGGGAGCGCCTTCGAGACGCTCGTTACCGCCCTGACTGCGAGCGATCGGGGGACTGGCGCGTGGTACGACGGGCCGACCCTTGCGCTTCCGGTCTTCGTCGGCTGGCTCCTCGGTCCACTGTCGGTAGCGATACTCCGGTTCGAGTGGAGGGACCTCGCGTGACGTGGCGCGACGTCGCCCTCAGGGACGTTCGTGCCGCCAGCCAGTCAGTCGGCATCTGGATCGTCGGCGGGGTTCAGATCCTCCTGTTCGTCGGCGTTGGCGTCGTCGAATTCGTGCTCAACGACGGCTCGTTCCCGACGTACATCGATAGCCTCACCGGGGTCGTCGCGGTGACGACACCGCTCGTCGCACTCTTGCTCGGCTACAAGTCGGTCCTCGCGGAGCGGACCGGCGGACAACTCCGACTCGCACTCTCCGTCCCACACTCCCGTCGTGACGTGGCCGTCGGCAAATTCGTCGGCCGGAGCGTCGTCTTCGCCGTGCCGACGGCGCTCGCACTCTGTCTCGCCGGCGGCGTAGCCATCGTGCTCGCCGACGGCGGCGTGCCGTGGCTGTGGCTGCCGTGGTTCGTCGGCGTAACGGTACTGTACGGGGTGGCGTTCGTCGGGCTGGCAGTCGGCGTCTCGTTATCGACGGCGACTGGTCGACGCGTGACCGTCGGTACCATCGGTGCGTATCTGGTGTCGGTCGTCCTCTGGAAAGACCTCCATACGGCGGTGCTGTTGCTCCTCCATCGGTTCGACACGGCGGTCACGAACGACATGCCCGGCTGGGCTCTCTTCGTCCGTCTCGCAGCGCCGAGTGAGTCCTTCGACCTGCTCGTCAGGGCTGGATTCGCCGTCAATCGGGCCGGTCGGTACGTCGACAGTGGCGTCGCGTACGTCGCTTGGCCGGCCGCCCTTGGACTGCTAGTCGCGTGGACGGTCGTTCCCGTCGCGCTGGGCTACCTCCGGTTCGAGACTGCCGATCTCTAGCTTCGGAGCCGTTTGTGACGGCCCTATGCGACTCCGTCGCAATTCGAGGAACCGTTGGCAATCGACGACGCGCCGAACAGGCGTGTCTCTGGATGTTCGCCGAGGTGATCGGCTCTCGGAGTAGCCTGCGAAAAATAAGCAGTTTGATGTACTGCTCCTATGCGGTCGTTTGAGGGAGCTATCACGCGACGGCAAAACAACCCGTAATCATCGTCGCTCGGATTCGCTGGCTCGGAGACAGGGCGAATCACGCCAAGGGTGACGAGCCGCCGATTGGGGGAGCGCTCGCTAACGCCTGGTAGCGAAAACTGCCTTCTGACGCTCTGATCCGGAATCGGCTGGGGTAGGTCGCGCAAGCACGGACTGCCTTCGGCTACTGTCGTTTCACGACGACGGTGTCCGCAACGAAGTCGACGACCCGTTGGTTGTCGTCGGTAGCCAGTATCAACACCATCGCAACCAGATTCGCCGTCGGGAGTGCGTCGACGATCCACAGCAGGTTTCGCAGTATCGACGCACCGACCGTACAGTTGGAGCCGTCCGACTTGACGACGACCAACCCCAACGGGTACTTCCCGGGCGTGTACCCGTACAAGCCCTCGAGCAAAAAGCCGTAGAGCAACGTTGCGACCAGCCCCACGACCACCAGCAACAGGGTCCCGGTGTCGCCGAGAGCCGTCCCGGCGAGTACGGCCACACCCCAGATCAGCCCCATGAGGACCGAGTCGATGACATACGCGAGTACCCGATGCCAGATCACTTCTCGGCTCGTTTCGAGTTTGGGAGTCGGATGTTTCTTCATGTCGCTCGCGTGTTAGAGGTCGGTATACAGCTTGGTCACGCCACACTCCGGGCACAGGAACGCGTGCAGTGACGTCTGCTCCCCAATGCCGAGGCGTTCGAGTACACTACCCTCTTCGGTTTCAACGTACAGGTTGCGGTACCGTCGGCGGTTACCGCCGCTTTCGCCGTACGAACAGTCGGACACTGGCGCCAGTCCATTGGTCTCAGCTCGGTATTGATACCAATTCCTCAAAGATCACATTCGAAATTTCACGCTTGGAAACACTGATTGGGCCCGAGGACGGTTCGAGTTCGTGAATGGGATGGGCAGTACTCAGACACGCTCTGTGCCCCGATTCTGTATAGCGATATGAAGTTTATCAGTTCGCATTCCACGTGACGACGCTCGTCGCCGCCCTCGCCGGTGTCCGCCCACCGGCTTCGCGTGCGGCGGCGACTAACTGACTCACGCGCGATCCGGCCACGCTCGGCCGTCCTCGGCGCGGGCGAGGCCACGACGCCCGAAAGAACAAGATTTTATGCGGCCGCTGGGTAGTGGTGTCCACTATGGGCAAGAAATCGAAGGCGAAAAAGAAACGCCTCGCGAAACTGGAGCGACAGAACAGCCGTGTTCCCGCGTGGGTCATGCTCAAGACGGACCGACAGGTGACGCGCAACCCCAAGCGGCGCAACTGGCGTCGGAACGACACGGACGAATAGATGAGCGCGAACGACTTCGAGGAGCGTGTCGTCACCGTCCCGCTCCGCGACGCCAGAGCCGCGCCGTCGAACGAGCGCGCCGACGCGGCGATGACGCTCGTGCGCGAGCACCTCGCGAAACACTTCTCGGTCGACGAGAGCGAGGTTCGACTGGACCCCGGCATCAACGAGGCCATCTGGGAGCAGGGCCGGAACAACCCGCCGAGCAAGCTTCGCGTTCGTGCCGCCCGATTCGTCGAAGAGGGCGAACCGATCGTCGAAGCCGAAATCGCCGACTAACGTGTTACGCGCCTCCTTCGCAGGCTCGTCCTACGTCGGGGTGTTCGCGCGGGCGACGGACGACTGTCTCCTCGTGCGCCCCGATGCCGACGAGGACACTGTCGCCGACGTGGCGGCGGAACTCGACGTCGACGCCGTGCGGACAACCGTCGGCGGCTCCGGCACCGTCGGCGCCCTCGCCGTCGGCAACGAATCCGGCCTGCTCGTCTCGGGCCGGGCGACCGGCCGTGAGGTCGACGCCATCGAGGAGGCGACGGGACTGTCCGTGACCGAACTCCCTGGCCGAATCAACGCCGCCGGCAACGTCGTCCTCGCGAACGACTACGGCGCGTACGTCCACCCGGATCTGAGCCGCGAGGCCGTTCAGGCCGTCAAGTCGGCGCTCGACGTGCCTGTCGAGCGCGGCGATCTCGCCGACGTCCGTACTGTCGGCACTGCAGCCGTCGCGACCAACGAGGGCGTGCTCTGTCACCCGAAATCTCGCGAGTCGGAGCTCGAAGTCGTCGAGGACGTCCTCGACGTTCGGGCCGACATCGGGACCGTCAACTACGGAGCGCCGCTGGTCGGCTCCGGGCTCGTCGCCAACGGCTCGGGCTACGTCGTCGGGACCGATACCACCGGCCCGGAACTGGGCCGCATCGAGGAGACGCTCGGCTACATCGAGTAGGAAGATACTTCCCGCTTCCCCCCGACCGTTCGGTACATGAGTCAATTCGTCGTCAGCGGGCGCTTTCAGGATCGACTCGGGCACCGGGATTTCGAGAAGACGATCGACGCACCCAACGAGAACGTGGCGCGCGAGCACACGCTCTCCCAGCTCGGCAGTGAACACGGCCTCAAGCGGACGCAGGTCGAGATCAGCGAGGTGAGCGCGGCATGATGGGTGGCGGCGGTCAGCAGCAACTCCAGCAGCTCTCCCAAGAACTCGAAGCGATCGACGAGGAGATTTCGGAGCTCGAAAGTGAGATCGAGAATCTCCGAACCCGTCAGAGCGAGATCGACGAGGCAACCGAGGCCATCGAGACGCTCGACAGCGGCTCGATGGTGCAGGTCCCCCTCGGCGGCGGCGCGTATCTCCGCGCCGAAGTGCAGGACATCGACGAGGTGATCGTCGACCTCGGTGGCGGCTACGCGGCCGAGCAAGACCAAGACGACGCCGTCGACGCACTCGAGCGCAAGCGCGACGTGCTCGACGATCGGATCGACGACGTGCAAGCGGAGATTTCGGAGCTCGAAGCCGAAAGCGACGAGATCGAACAGCAGGCCCAGCAGATGCAACAGCAGATGCAACAACAGCAGATGCAGCAGCTCCAGCAACAACAAGAGCAGGGCGACCAGTAGCGACGGCCGATGTTCGACGGACTGAAAGATAAACTGGACAGCTTCCGGAGCGACGTCGAGGAGAGTGCAGAGGCCGAGAGCGACGCGTCGGTCGAGGATGAGACGCAGGCGGACGTGGATGTCGACGTCGATGCGGAGACGGACGCCGACGTTGAGCCGGACGCCGACGCCGAGACCGACGAGGACGGCCCCGGTCGCCTGCAGCGAGCCAAGGCCTTCGCCACCGGCAAGGTCGTCCTCGAGGAGGAGGATCTGGAGGATCCCCTCTGGAACCTCGAGATGGCGCTCCTGGAGAGCGACGTGGAGATGGGCGTCGCCGAGGCCATCCTCGACGACCTCCGTTCGAGCCTGATCGGCGAGACCAAATCCCAGATGGCGAGTACGGGCGACCTCGTCGCGGATGCCCTCCGTGATGCCCTGCTGGAGGTCATCAGTGTCGGCCAGTTCGACTTCGAGGAGCGCATCGCAGAGGCGGACAAGCCCGTGACCATCGTCTTCACCGGCGTCAACGGCGTCGGCAAGACCACGACCATCGCGAAGCTGGCGCGGTATCTGGAAGCGCGTGGCTACTCGTCGGTGCTCGCCAACGGCGACACCTACCGCGCGGGCGCGAACGAGCAGATCCGCGAACACGCCGAGGCCCTCGGTAAGCGCCTGATCGCCCACGAACAGGGTGGCGACCCCGCGGCCGTCATCTACGACGGCGTGGAGTACGCCGAGGCCAACGACGTGGACGTCGTCCTCGGCGACACCGCCGGCCGCCTGCACACCTCCAGCGACCTCATGGCACAACTGGAGAAGATCGACCGCGTCGTCGATCCCGACCTCACGCTCTTCGTCGACGAAGCGGTCGCGGGACAGGACGCCGTCGAACGCGCCAAGCAGTTCGACGATGCCGCCGAAATCGACGGCGCGGTGCTGACCAAGGCGGACGCCGACTCGCAGGGCGGTGCCGCCATCTCGGTCGCCTACGTGACCGGCAAGCCCGTCCTCTTTCTCGGCACCGGGCAGGGATACGACGACCTCGACCGGTTCGACCCCGAGCAACTGGTCGACGACCTCGTGGGCTAGGCGATACGCCTACCCGTCTTCCCGTCCAACCGTCCTCCCATGAGCACCGTCCTCGGCGTGTCGTGTGCGGGCGGCGCCGTCCTCGCGGGTGACCGCGTGGCCACGGCCGACGGCCACGTCCGGAGTCGATCCCGCAGGCACGTCTACGACTTCGGGAGCGTCGGCGCCGCCGTCGTCGGCGACGTAGACGGCTTCGCCGCCCGGCTGGAAAGCGACGTGCGCGCCTACCGCACCGAGCGCGGCACCCTCGATATCGAGCCGTTCGCACGCCTCGCGAGCGACCTCACCGACGCGTTCGACGCCGCGGTGCTGCTCGCCGCGCCCGACGACGATCGGCCGGCGCTCCGGGCCGTCGCCGTCGACGGCGGCGTCACCGACGACGACGTGGCGGCGTTCGGAAGCGGTGCCGCCGTGGCCCTCGGCGCACTCGAAGCGGGTCACGACTCCGACGCGACCCTCGACGACGCGGAGACGCTCTGTCGCGAAGCACTCGCGGCGGCGGCCGAGCGGGACGCCGGCACAGGAGCTACCGTCGACGTCTACCGCCTCCCGGTCTGACTGCTTCTCGACGGCTCAAGTGCCGTGATGGGACCGGATCGCCCGTCGGTTTCGAAATCCTTTTGACTCAGATCCTCCTCGTCGGAACTGCGCCGCCTTAGCTCAGACTGGGAGAGCACTCGACTGAAGATCGAGCTGTCCCCCGTTCAAATCGGGGAGGCGGCATCCCGAATTTCCTCGGACCCAATTCGACAGACAGCGACGCCTTACGGCGATTCTCTGCCTCAGAGTCCGATTTGATTTGACCATGGTTTCACTCGCGCCCCGACGCCATCAGGCGCTTCGCCTCTCATTTGACCGGGGAGGCCCTTAGAATTACTCGTGCCTCCGTATTCCCGACACGCAGGCTCTGAAAACGGGAAATTCGGAGATTTGGCGAATAGCGACCTTTCCAATAGGTCAGAATTAATTCTAAGCGGCCTGAGCGCGGCTGAGAGCGATTTCTTGCCTGCTGGCAGAGGGAATCATCGGATTAGATATTAGCGCGGCTCATATCGCATTCTACTCGCTCTATGGAATGGTCCATGATAACACTTAACATGATCCGGCTGTATATTGCTGGTGATGCGCTACCCATACCCCGCACAAACCAGGCGGAACGCGTCCAGCAAAATGAGAATTACACCAACAGCAAGTGAACAAAATGATCCAAGATCCATCACAGGTCAGAAAGAGGCTATGTCGAATAGGGAAAACCATCCTCCGACTCTGGAGGATATTAGTAAACCTCCTCCATAGCGTTTGTGAGCCGGCGGGTAGAATAGGCAACGCGGTAATGCAAAAATTCTCTAACAATAGATTTATGACAGGATTTGTCCTGTGTGCACTCGTAATATTCGGTCTCCCGCGTCTGTTTACCAGTATATTATCGATTACGCCGGAAATATCGCGTCAGGCTACCTACCTCTAATGTCCTTTCCTTCCTAGTCGTGAAGCTAATTGACCGCTTGGCTTCACGAATCAAAGACATGCGGTCTGAGGAATAGGTCGCTCTACGGTACTTTTTTGAAGGCGGATCGACATGTAGCGAGAAGTGAGTGATAACATGTCTTCAAAGACGAAAAAGGCTGAGATGAAAAAGACTGTAATCAAAACTTTGTACGATGATGGTGCGATCGCAAATGATATTGATGAGCTGATTAGGCGAACAAACTTCTCAAAAGACGAATTTGAGGAGAATTTCTCCGATATTCAAAAAACACTTGGATCACCTCTGGCAGTTATTGATCCGAGATATCTTGGCTACTCATTCCCTTCCTATACCTTCGTTGAGATGGAGAATAATCTAGAAAGAGGATTTGAGGCTAGTCGTTCTGACTTTAATAACCCGAATAAAGCGATGTTACTTGGTTCTGTGCTTGGTGATATTGACCTAATCCATCGAAGAGTTGATGAAAACAAGTGGGCAAACGCTGACTTTGCTAAATGGGCCAAGGGTAGACTGACTTACTTTGAGAAGTTCGAGACATACCCTGTTTTTCAAATTGCCCGATGGCATGGGAAAGATATCCACGAACCCGTTAATCAGGAGCCCTCCTTACTAAACCAATCAGAGAAAGACGTGATTACAGCCCTCCGTGAAGACCCAACCTTGGTGTGGAAAATAAAGCAGAATTCTAAAAATGAGGATATTACTCTACCTAATGTAATCCAGAAGCACGGTTTGGACTTGACGGAAAATGTAATTGATGAGTTGATGAGTGATGAGATTCTTCTCGGAACCTCCCACACCTTCGATATCAACTCCAGCCCATGGAATATGGCTGCAATGGGACTCACTTTAGGGAAAGAATCTGGGGCGCAAGAGACTGAGCCACGGATGGATCTTACAGATGATCATGACAGAGTAATTAAAAATCTACAGAATTTGGACACGGAATTCATCGATAACTTCCATCTCCCGTTTATCACCTCCGGTGTTGGCCAAGGTTGGGCAGACATTCTCCTTGAAATCCGATTTGAGGAGAATCACCATTTAGAGTCAATTGCAAAATCTATTCGAGATATTGATCATGTTGAAACAACTCGAACATATATTATGGCTAATCAGATATTTGATCACGGTTTAGAAGCGACTATTCAAAATTAGCACGATCTATTATTTCCTCCCGAGATAGAACCTTTCTCAAAAAGCTAGCACTAAACGAACACAAGCTGGCTCGCGGGGAGAGCAGCGACGAGTAACCTGATCACGCCGTATTGGCGAAATTCCGCTTACGAGTAAGACGGTATCCCGTATAAGATCACTCCCGCCGAGGCACGAGAGCCACCCGGGGGCTCCGACTCCAATATTCTGACCTTTCCCTTCGGTCAATTCTAAGGCTTCTGACAGGCTCGGAGAGCGATTTGATGGGGCGAGGCAGAGGAAAGAGTCATCTGAGCTAGAGAATCTTTTCTATTACCTTCTCACTCGATCTGACTGGATTCGGCCTCATCAGCGATGAATTCGCGCCATTCAGTAGTACGACCGGCGCTACCACCCTCAGGATCGCTCAGTACTCCTATCTCTCGAAGATCCTCAAAAATACGATTCAGAATACGCCTCGAAGTGGATACCATCGGATTCACGCTACCGTCATCCAATACCCATCCACGACGCTGAATATCCCGAATAGCTCGGTCATAGCGAATCAGTCGTAATGGTATTTCTCGTGCTAACTCATCGGGCTCTCCCTCAGCTCGTTTCCGAACCGTCTGTTCGATCTCATTAATGAATTCGGCAGTCTCTCTCTCGGCCCTCTCGTCTATTTTCTCTAAGGAGCAATGGACTCCGTGGCTCTTCCTGTTGGTATTGCCTTCCGGAGCGCCACCACCAGCATTTCCGATGGCGTTCGAATTTCCAATCGGTGCCCCACCACCGGAATTCCCGACTGCATTATTGTTTCTGAGCGGAGCGCCGACACTCGATACTTCCTCATTCTCTGCTGACATTATTGTGTTTGAGTTTGAATTCTAGATTCAAAACTCGTCGCTTCGAAGGGAGGCTCCGCTTAGTCGAGAGTGGGATCGAATGTAGACTTGGAAGTCCTAGTATCCATACGGGCATCTTGATTTATCCATCTGGAGGACTTACAATTAATAGACACTTGGTGGGTCGCTGAATCAAACGAAAGGAACGGGGGGAAGCCTAAGGAGGGGAACCTTAGACATGAAGAAAAACCAGAGCGAGAGAAATAACATTACCGCCGAGAGCGGTGCTGAGAGTGTTTTAGTCCACCGACTGCGGGATGCAGGTCTTTCTGACGAGCGATTCATCGACCTCCAAGATGGAACGAAAAAGAGTATTACGGACCACACCAACCCCGCTAACCAATTCAGTCCAGAGGTAATCGAAGGGAATTGCGGCGTGATGGCTGGCGACGGACTGGTTATCATCGACGTGGATTACCCTGACACGCTCCCTGACTGGCTATCGCGACTCCGGACCCGAAACCCGACGCTGATGACCTCATCCCCTCACGATGAGGAGGGTAGAGGACACCTCTATTATCGCGTCGATGGAGAGATAGGCGTCAATAAGGCGCATCTCAAATTTGACTGGGGCAGCGTCCTGATCGAACGAGCCTATGCAGTCGCCCCGGTTTCCGTCCTTGACCATGATGGCTATTGTAAGGAGAACTGCTCTCTGACGGGTGAAAGTGCATACAAAATGGCTCACAGCCGCCCGATAGCGAGGACTACCGTTGAGGAGATCCCGGTTCTCCAAGCTACGGAAGCAGGAGCGCCAGACTCGACTGATGATGTTGTCGAGATGGAGTCGACGAACAACGACGTAGACCTCCCTATCGATCGTCGCGTTGGAGTGGCAAAGGAGAGTGCCCACGGGGAGAAGTTTACGTCACTATGGGAAGGCCGCTACCGGGACGCCGAATTCGACAACCGCTCCGATGCTGAAGCCTCACTCGTTGCATATCTCGCGTTCTACTTGCAGGGCGAGAAGAAGGCTGTCCGGCAGGCAATGAATCTGGCCGTCAATGAACATCCGAGGACGGCCGACGGCAACCCGCGAAAATGGAACGACCCAGAGGCGGGGACGACCTATCGAGAGACACTCCTCGAAGTGGTAGAGAACGTGGAGAATCACTATACACCCCCGAGTTCACATATTCCCGGAACTCCCCGACCACCAACGAGCGCAATCACCAGAACCAACGCCCATTCCGTATTGATGGACCTCGGTATTGCTTCGACGGCTGAAATTGCCGAGCATGAGAACTTCGACAGGGGACAACAACAGGCCCGCCGAGCGATCAACCACTATATTGACGAGGGACTCGTGGATTCCATCAGAGACGGGCGACGAGTTCTATACTACCTTGACGGCCTTGAGGGACTCATCCCTCCCGAGAAGCGAGAGAAGTATGGCTTGTAGGCTCATCTCCTTCTATCCTCCCTCCCTGTATTTATTGGTGGAACTAATTACGCAATCTGATAGGTCAGAGAGGAACATCCAATGAGCAAATCCGAGAGCCGCGATGAGGTAGAACAAATCCGACAGGCTCGACAGGGCAACGATAGATCAGACTACGAGCCGGAAGTATATCGGTGTCCTATAGACGACTGCGATAGAGTCGTTCTTAGTGATCCCGACAGCCTCCGTCATCACGTAAGACAATCCAGCGATAAGACTCATCAACATCGAAGATTGAATGAGGACTTGGAAATCGAAACGGAATGGAGCAAGATGGAGTGGGGGTGGGGTGCGCCAAAGTGGGAGTCCTGTATATCAGGGAACTAATACCGTTCCGATAGTTGGCCACGAGTATGCCCGCGCAACAAACATATAATAAAGAAGACGGACTTGAAATTCGAGTAATAGATGATGATTTAGAAAGGAGGAGGTCGGTATACTTCACGAATCAATCTCCGAGTTTCAACATAAGAATCAAAAATACATCAGATAAACGAATAGAAGGCGATACATATACTCGTTTGTCTTTTGAAAGGTCCCCTGACGATTTTGAAGATGGAACTCATCATCGAATCGAGTTTGATCTGAATCCGGGGGAAAAACAAGATTTTGAACATAAACTCGATATGTTATCCTACCAAGGTGGAGCGGCACTTACTGTGGATGAGGTTCATGCTAGGGACCGAGATGACCATATTGAGGTGAACACAAGGGCAGGAACACGACTTTTCCGTCTTTACACATTCATGATTTACGACAGAGAGTACTACAAACTGAATTATTTACGCCCCCGTAGAGCGCAGTACATTTCTGCTATACTTGCTGTTCTAATTATTCTCGTTGGCGTTATCCAAATATGGGCCTCGTCGAAAGTCGCCCCGTGAGTTGGGTCAGTCTCCTTCTTCGTCAGCGATTTGCGCTCCGAGAAGAGTATCATGGAGGATTTTGGCCATCATCGTGGCATTGCTGGCCCATCCCTCAACTTCCTCATTTGTGAAGTCCACCCGAATAGCGTGAGCGCCTGCGTTTCCTTCTTCTTTTAATTCTCGTAAGTCGTCAACCAACTCTCGATCAAGTTCGCGAGAATATTGACGTAAGGTAGGAACACTCTCACGGAGGTTGTCGAGAAGTTCATCAAAGGAGTAATGCCTTTGATTCTCCTGGTCGTAGAACATCTGTACATCGTCGCCAGCATAGTGCGTCTTGAGAATCTGGAAAACCATATCTTCAAAGAATTTCCGAGTGAGGACCATCGTGGCATCGTAGATCCTGTAGCGATAGGACTCGTTGATATCTTCTACCAATTTCTTGTAGCGGTGTTCCTCGAAGATATTGGAGTCAATGAACCGCTCATCTTCGCCCCGAGGAGTCTCCAAAGCGCCATCTGCTAATAGTTCCTCAATACCATCCTCCCCATCGTGGGTCAAAATATAACTACTCCCACTCGCTTCTGAGATCCAGTCTCCTTTTAGACGTGAAAAATAGGAGGACACGCCATTCGTACTCACCGCGGAACGAGAGTTGCGAATAACCTCCTTTACGTCTGCTTGTGTAACGCCATCTATAGGATTCTCTTCCCTGTTTTCCAGATAGTAGATGATGAGTGCGATCTCCTCTTTGTGGCCGGCTTCATCATCGAAGTTATCAATCAGGTGATTTATGTCCATAAACTAGTTCTGCATCTGCTCAGTCAACTCTTCGAGTAGGTTTCTAACATGCTTCTTACCGGAGCCAATAATCCAGATGCATCCACCGCCTGACTCAAACCAGTCTCCGGCATCTCCGCTAAATGCCGAATACATATCTTTTCTCCGTTCAGTTTCAACATCAGATGCAGTAAGGCCCTCGTCTAACCGATCAAATTCCACCTTTTTCTTACCGAGACAGACATCCCAAATATACAGCAGAATCGCGGATGCTTGGGACTGCCGTTGATTTCGGTAGCTACCAAGAACTTCTATACCGTCATCAAAGTGGTATGTGTTTATACTTGGTGTACCTTCTTCCTCATCATCTGGAAGGTTGATAAGGTCCGCAAGCAACTTTTCGTTAATCCCCGTTTCCTGCACTACTTGGGAAAATCGGGGATCATGTTGCACTTGAGTATTGTTGGTGTCCCCCTGCGTTTCAGTACCGTTGTAACCCGTTACATTCGTCTGAGTCGTCTCATTTTTTGACCCCTCGGATTTGGGGCTCCCCTCAGGTACATCAAAATGGCTTAGTGAATCTTCATGTTGTTCAATGAATTCTGCGAATCCAAGGATTTCTTCCTGAATCTCTTCCCGCTCTTCACCCATTATTTCTACGTCAAGAGGCCCGTGGTCAATCGTAACTGTAATTTCCATATGATATGCTATCACTGCTCATCATATCATCATATTTCTTACGCCAAGAAAATGTGATGAGAGACAGTTTAGATCCCGTTGATGTAATCTCGCCTCTGTTCGACCTTCACTTCCTCACTCCGCTTGTCGTAGTGCTTGTCCAGAACGTCCTGTCCCACGTTCATCCGATCAGAGACCACCTTTTCCGGCACGTCCTCGGTCAGAAAGTGAGTGATTGAACCTCTCCGAATATCGTGGGGGGAGACGTTCACCGGGCACTTGCTATATCCACCATACTCAGCCGCTTCGCAATCGTCAGGATCGCGCCCTTTCGGACACTCCTCACCGTAGTAGCAAGGGCGGGAGGCCATGTAGACCGCATCGCGGATGCTCGACCGATTCATTCGCCCGTATCGGCTCGTGAGAAGTGGCTCTCTGCCGTGGTCGTCCTCTACGTCATGGCGATTGTAGTCGCGCCAATCCTCGATTGCGCGGCAAACCTCGGCGCTCAGAGCGACGATACGCTCTCCCTCTTTGCCATTCTTGAGGGGCGTCCCTTGCTCCGGTCGATGGCGGATCGTGAGGCGTTCCGCTTCCTCATCGTAGTCATCGAGATCCAGCGCGTGCAAGGCCCCGAGTCGAATTCCGGTGTGCCACAGAATCTCGATGATTACGTGCGGCCGAGAGGCGTGTTCGAACTTCCGCTGGTATTCGAGAAGCGCCTCTGCCTGATCTCGGTTGAGAATACTTTCGCTCTGTTCGTCCGTCTTATCGAGACTCGGCATCAGCGCCTCGAATTTCTCATGGAGATCGGATTCGACCGCGTCGATAGAGCCGCACCAACGAATGAAGATCCGAAGGGCGTCGAGTTGCCCCCGTAGCGAGATTGGCTTCAGATCACCGTCGTCTCTCCGCCACGTCTTGTATCTCTGCATATCCCGTCCGGAGAGATGGTTCATGTTCCCGATTCCCTCGACTTGCTGGCACCATCGGATGAAGTGTTTGAGCCGATAGTGGTAGCCGTCGAGTGTGCTTTGTGATACCTCGCGCTTTCGCGCTTCGAGGTACATCTCTTTCGCCTCAGCAGGCGATATGGGTTCGAGTTCTTCGCTCATGGGTTGCTCCGAAGCGCCCGTGAGCGTCGGTCGAGCTGTCCCCCTCCCCGCGAGCGGAGCGAGCGGGGGCACGGAAGGCGAGCGCCAGCGAGCCTTCCGGAGGTTCAAATCGGGGAGGCGGCATTTTCCTGCGAACCGACGAGGGAGCGAAGCGACCGAGCTCGTGAGCAGTGAAAATGCTCCCGACACGATTCGAGCCAGTCGGTCGCAGCCCGGACCGTCTGACGCGGTTCAAATCGGGGAGGCGGCATACGCCCACTTTTTGCTGCGTCGGGTGTCCTCGCTCACTTCGCTCGCTGCGGGAACCACTCCTTGCAAAAACGTGGGAAAGACTCCCTGCTGGCTCACGCCGTTTGCCAGCAATGAACCCGCGCCTCGCTCCGCTGGGCTCGGTATACGACTCGCCCGAAGGTCCCGACGCGACGAGTGTGTCGTCCGGCAGCGACTCAGTCGTCGGCCGCCAGTCCCGCCTCGCGGAGTTCGCGGTCACGCTCGGAATCGACGGTGAGTTCGGGCACGGCCGCCGGGTCGCCGTTCTCGTCGACGGCGACGAAGACGAACCGTGAGGCGCTCGTCCGTTCACACTCGCCGGTCCGCGGATCCTCGCGGTCGACGAGCAGGCGGACCCGGACGCTCGTCCGGCCGGCGGCGTACGCCCACGATTCGATCCGGGCGATGTCGCCACGCGGGATCGGTCGGACGAAGTTCAGCCCTTCGACGCGTGCAGTGACACACGTTTCGCCCGCGAATCGCATCGCGGACATCGCGCCGATTTCGTCCATCAGGCGCATCACGACGCCGCCGTGGACGGTGTCGTAGTTGTTCGTCTGGTGGGGCTGGATGCGTTCGCGGTTGTCGATGTGCGTCTCGGTCGGCGTCGGCATACCGTTCACCAGGATCCGGGTGGAGTTGTGTTTTCCCCGTCACGCGTCCGGCCGCCGACCGGCCGCGAACCGCTCGTCGGTCAGATAGACGTCACCGTCGCGGACGCTCACGTCGATGGACGACAGCGAGCGCCCGCGGCACGGACCCCGTGTACAGTAGCCGTCGTCGCGGTCGAATCGGGCGCCGTGCTCGTGACAGACGAGTTGGTCGCCGTCGACGAGCGCGCCCAACCCCCGGTCGAGTTTGACCTCGGGCTCGTGCGGACAGGAGTTCTCCCAGGCGACGATGCCGCCGTCGTCCAGTCGCTGGAGGATACCGTCGACTCGGCGCCGATCGTCGATCGCCTCGAATCGGAGCGTCCCGCGATTCGGTACGTCCTCGGCCGACGCGATGCGCCGTCGCCCGTCCCCATCCCGTCGCCCAGCGGACGTCGCGTCACCACTCGGTTCGGCGTCGGCGTCGGCGTTCGCGGACGCGGCGCCGCCCACGTCGAATCGAAACGTCGCGTCGCCGGCCGTGACCTCGCCCGTGGATCCCCGAATCCGAACGACCTCGTTCTCGTCGCCGTCCTCGACGGTGACCCGTACCGACTCGTGCATGCGAGTGGATTAGGCCGACCTAAAATCAACCTGTCGCCTCGAGCTCGCCGTCCCGTTCACGCTCGTTCGATGTTGGCCTCGACCTCGATGGTGAGGCCGTCGGCCTCCAGTTCGGCGTCGACCTCACGTGTGTCGTCGGCTTCGAATTCGAGTTCGGTGCTGTCGATTTCCACGTCGACTTCGATTTCGACGCTCACGTCGTCGGCCATACTCGCACACGGGGACGTGGGATGAAAGGTGTGTCCCCGTAACTGAAATTCGCGTCTGAGTCTCTGATGGATTTATGCATCCGCCGTGTGTACGCCTGAGTGCCGACGCCCTCCGGACGACCTCCCCGTATCCGGCGGTGGCGTCGGTCCCCGCAGCGTCTCCCCGACCGGATTGACGTTCCATCCGACCTCGCCCCGGCTTCCCCGACCGGGCGAGGGTCGGCTGCTATCACCGCTCGCGACGCTCCCGTACCCCCTCTACGTCGCGGCGCGATCCGACCACGGCGTCCCCGACGATCGTCCGCTTGAGCGCCGCGGTCGCCGCGCCGTCACGCAGTGCCTCCTTTACGCCTTTTCCCCGGTGGCGACCGGAGAGAAAACCGCCGACGAACGCGTCGTGGACGCCGGCCGGATCGCGCGTCTCGGCCTCGAACGGCGGCACCTCGTAGATCGACTCACCCTCCAGACCGACGACGGGATGGCTCGGATCCTCGCGGGTGACGACGACCGTCCCGCAGTCGTACCGCGTTCGGAGACTGTGTCCCGCTGGCACCACGTCCCCGTCGAGGCCGAACACCGCTTCCGCGTCCGTCTCGTCGACGATCAGCACGTCCACGTCGTCGAGCAGGCGGTCGTACAGTCTCTCGGCCGTCTCGGGATCGAGTCCCGTCGACGCAAAGCGCGTATCGAAGGCGCGTGTCGTATCCGCGTCGCCCGCCGCTTTCAGGAGCCACCCCGCCGTCTCCAGAAGCGTCTCGGAGCGGGCCGGTGTCGCGCCGCTGACGAACAACGTCCCGGCCTCGCGAATCACCTCCGTCGGCACGTCCGCCGGCGCCATCGTCTCGACGGCCGCGCCGTCGCGGTCCGGGATGGCGGTCGCCCCCGCGGTTCCGCCGCGTTCGACGAACGCCGTTCCCGTCCGCCCGTCGTCGGTCCAAACGACGCCCGTACGGACACCGTTCCGGCGCAGGTCGCCGACGACTCGCCGGCCGAGCGCCGTGTCGGGGAGCTTCGACAACCAGACGGCGTCGAGCCCCATCGTCGCCGCCGCTGCCGCCACGTTGCTCTCCGGGCCGCCGACGTGTGCTGCGAACGCCCCGGCAGTCTCGATGCGGTCGCCGCGCGGCGGCGAGAACCGGAGGGTCGCTTCGCCGACGGTTACCAGATCGGTCACGGTCGCCGTTCGGCCGAGAGGCGCAAAAAGGTGCGCCCGATCACCCGGGGCGGTGCCCGGCGTCCCCGATCCCTCGGACTGTACGCGAATGGGCCTCGCAGTGCGGGTTTCGAGTCGATCGGGCGTCGTCGGAACACGGTGCGTTCCGGTGTCGGTTCACGTTCGGATTGCCGTTCGCCGACTCGAATCTACCGTCCGTGTCCCGGATAGTCCCGTTCGAAGCGGTCGTCGATTTCGTCCGAGTCGATACGGATCAACACCGGCCGGCCGTGCGGACACGCCCACGGGTTCTCACAGTCGTCGAGCGTCGAGAGGAGGTCGAACACCGACCCTTCGGTCAGCGACGTGTTTCCCGTGATCGACGGGTGACAGGCCATATCCGCCAGCAAGTCGTCGGCCACCGCGTCGACCGTTTCCTCGGCTGCGTGTTCGCCGTCGACGAAGTCAGTCAGGACGTCGCGGATCAGCGTCGGCCCTATCGACTCGGCGACGACGCTGGGGACCGTCGTCACGCGGACGGTCCGGTCGTCGACACGGTCGGCGTGGAACCCCAGTTGGGCGACGGCGTCCCTGTAGGTGTCGAAGGCCGCCGCTTCGCGGGCGGTCAGTTCGATTTCGACCGGTTCCGCCAACACTTGGGTGGTCGTGTCACCGTCGAACTGTTCCCGGAGGCGTTCGTAGTTCACGCGCTCGTCAGCGGCGTGTTGGTCGACGAGAACGAGGCCGTCGTCGGACTCGGTAACCACGTACGTATGGTGTAGTTGCCCCAATACGCGAAGATTGGGAAAGTTGTCGTATTCGGTCGGCTGGGACGCGTCGCCGCCGGTGAGGGTCGTTTGCGTATCCGTCTCCGAATGCTCGATAGACGGAGACCGGTGTGTATCGGACGGCATGGACGACTGTGCCGATCCAGCTGACTTTGACGACCGTTCCGTCGGATCGGATGACTGTGTCGTCAGCTTCCCCGACGAGGACGACGGCGTCTCTGATGCTTCCTCGGACGGCGATGCCGACCCCGACCGCGGCGCCTGCGTCGAAGGCGCCGATCGAGATGGATCTGTATCACTCTGCAGATCTTCGGTACAGTCGGAATCGGCCATACTCGGGTCATCGGGCGCCGATCCGTCGGTCTCGGAGTCGTTGAGGTCAACGTTGGCGGTCGTCACTTCCGTGTTCGACGACGCCGGGTCGATGGGCGTCTCCTCCGGAGCGCTCCGCCCGCGCGGTGCCGACGAGCGAAGGATGCCTTCGTTCCGTAGCGCGTCTTCGACGGCGTTGCGGACTTGACGCTTGACAGCTTCCGGTTTATCGTATCTTACCTCCATCTTCCGGGGGTGGACGTTCACGTCAACGGCGTCGGGCGGCAGCTCGACGAAGAGGACGGCGAAGGGGTAACGATCCGCTGCGAGCTGCCCGTCGTAGGCGTCGAGGATCGCCTCGCGGAGCGTCCCCGAGGCGACGTAGCGGCCGTTGACGAACGTCGAGAGATACTCCCGGCCGGCCCGCGTCGTCTCGGGATGGCTCACCAGCCCCGACACCGACTGCACGGGTCCGGCGTCCGGATCGCCGTCGATAGCGTCGCCGTCCCTTGGCGGACTCGCCGATGCCGTCCTCTCCCCTAGTTCGATATCGATCATCGCCGACGCCACCTCGCGGCCGTAGACGGCGAGGAGCGTCGATTCGAGGTCGCCGCGTCCCTCCGTCGAGAACACCTCGCGCCCGTCGTGTTCCAGCGTCGTCGCCACGTCCGGGTTGGCGAGGGCGTACTGCGTGACCACGCGGTTGACGTGATCGAACTCAGTCGCCTCGCTTTTGAGGAACTTCTCGCGAGCCGGCGTGTTGTAGAACAGGTCCGCCACCTCGACGACGGTGCCGGGCGGACAGCCGGCGGCTGTCACCTCGCCCGCGTCGCCACCCTCGACGACGAGTTCGTGACCCCGGCCGCCGCCACGGGGCCGCGACCGGATCGTCAGTCGTGACACCGCGCCGATGGTGTGGAGCGCCTCGCCACGGAAACCGAGCGTGCCGACCGTCGACAGGTCGGCGCTCGAACTGATCTTGCTCGTCGTGTGTTCCTCGACCGCGCGTTCGAGGTCCGTCGCGGTCATGCCGACGCCGTCGTCGCGGACGCGGATCCCCTCGACGCCGCCGCCTTCGACGGCGACGGTTACGCGCGAAGCGTCGGCGTCGAGACTGTTCTCCACCAGTTCCTTCACGACGCTGGCCGGGCGCTCGACCACTTCCCCCGCGGCGATGCGGCGGACGGTCGCGTCGTCGAGTGCGTGGATGGTCGGCGTCTCGCTCACGGACGTACGACGGACGGAGGGATGATCAACGCCACGGTCGGCCTACTCGACGGCCAGCACGTCGATATCGAACGTCAGCGCCTCACCCGCGAGCGGGTGCTGGAAGCTCACTTCGACGGTGTCGTCGTCGACGTCGGTGACCGTCCCGGTCGCGCCGCCTTGGGCCTGTACCTGCATCCCCTCGGCGGCCTCCTGACCGACCATCGACTCGAAGTCATCGCGGCCGAAATCCCGCGTCTGGTCGTCCGACGCCTCCCCGTACGCGTCCGCGGGCGGGATCGTCAGCGTCTCCGAGTCTCCCTCTTCGAGGCCGATCAACCCCTCCTCCATCCCCTCGATGAGGTTGCCCTCGCCCACTTCGACCGTGAGCGGTTCGAAATCCCGTTCGGGCTGTTCCTCGAGGAGACCGGTCTCCTCGGCGACCGACTGTTCGGTCGTGTCGAACACCGTACCGTCGTCGAGACGGCCGGTGTACGTGATGGTGACCGTATCGCCAGCAGTGATTGCCATACGCGTAAAAAGGGAGTCGCTCGGATAAGGACTTGGATCGACTACTCCGCGGGCTCGTACCCCGCGTAGATGCGATCCATCCGCGCCGCCATCACGAAGTCCGTCTTGTGGAGGCCGTCGATCTTGTGGGTCCACATCTCCACCTCGACTTCTCCCCACGCGAGCGCGATGTCGGGATGGTGCCACTCTTCCTCGGCGAGTTCGCCGATTTCGTAGGTGAACTCCAGGGCGTCACGGAAGTCGTCGAACTCGTAGTGGGCGTGCAGGTGGTGGTCGTCGACGACCTCCCACACGTCCGAGCGCACGCCGTCGAGGTACTCCGCGTACTCCTCGGCCGTGAGTGGTTCGTCGTCGCTCGTGCAGGCTTCACACGGTTCGTCCGCGAGTGAGGACATGGACGTCCGTACGGACGCCGGCGGCTTGTACGTTCGGCCCGAAGGGTTCGGCTCTGCCTACGTCCTCGACCATCCCACCGAACGCCTCGGGCGTGGCGTCCGAGGCGTTCTCCACGCCCACCTACGCGTCCTCGACCATCCCACCGAACGCCTCGGACGCGTCCGCCGGCACGTCGAAGTCGTGGTAATGTTCGCCCTTCTCCTTGCTCAGAATGTTGAGTGCCGCGGCGGCGCCGTCGCCCGCTGCGATGACCGCCTGCCACTCCTCGGCGCGCACCATCGCGCCCGTGGCGTAGGCATCCGCGACGCTCGTCTCCATCTCGACGCCGACGTCGACGACGCCGTCGTCGGTCGTCTCACAGCCCAGATCCTCGGCGAGACTCCGGTCCGCCCCCGTCGCTAGCACGACGTAGTCGGCGTCGTACTCGCCGTCAGCGGTCGTCAGGCTGAACCCCCCGTCGTCCGCCGAGACGCCGGTCACTTCCTCCTCCTGCCGACGGTCGACGCCGAAGTCGTCCACCTGCTGGCGCGTCACGGCGATGAACTCGCTCCCGCCGATGGAACCGATGCCGGGATAGTTGAACAGGTGCGCCTTGTGCATCCACGTCTCGTCCGTGTCGAAGACCGTCGCGTCGAGTCCGTTCTTGGCCGCGAACAGCGCCGCGCTCAGTCCCGCGGGACCCCCGCCGACGATGGCTACGTGCGTCATGTGCGTTCAATCGAGCCGGGGGAAAATAGTCTTGGCGTCCGGCGAACCCCTCGTCTGAACGTCCGGGCGAGCGCCGACTCCAGGCGGCTGTTCCGCTCGTCGTCGCCATCCCGAGAGCTACCTCTCGTTGGTGACGATCCGAATCTACAGGAGCATGTCTATGAGGCGGTCAGTCCTCTAACTGCTGCTGCCACGACTGCACCTTCGACAGCAGTTCGACCGGCGGCGTCTCCTCGACGTTCACGCGCTCGAGTTCGTCGAGCACCGCCTCGGCCTCGGAGGAGACGTCCGGCGAGTCGTCGGCCGTCCCGCCGTCGCCGGCCGTTCCCGTCCGCATCGTCCCCGCCTCCAGATCGAAGACGGCCTGTGTCGTCTCGCCGCCTTCGTCCGTTCCGGAACCTCGGGCTTCGATGGCTCGCTCGTCCCGCAGTCGGGCGAGTACGTCACGCGACCGGTCGACGACTGGCGCGGGCACGCCGGCCAGATCCGCGACGTGAACGCCGTAACTCCGGTCAGTCGGTCCCTTCTCGATGGTGCGGAGGAACGTGATGTCCTCGTCGCCGGCGCCGTCACCCGCGACGGCGACGTGGACGTTCTCGACTCGCGGCAGGTGGTCCGCCAACGCCGTCAGTTCGTGATAGTGCGTGGCGAACAGGCACTTGCAGCCGATCTCGTTGTGGATATACTCCGTCGTCGCCCACGCGATTGAGATGCCGTCGTAGGTCGCCGTCCCCCGACCCACCTCGTCTAAGACGACCAGCGACTCCCCCGTCGCGGAGTGGAGGATGTTGCTCAACTCCTGCATCTCGACCATGAACGTCGACCGCCCGCCCGCGAGTTCGTCGAGCGCACCGACGCGCGTGTAGATGCCGTCGACGACGCCGACCGTCGCCGACCGTGCCGGGACGAAACTCCCCGCCTGCGCCAGCAGGACGATCAGCGCCGCCTGCCGCATGTACGTCGACTTGCCGCTCATGTTCGGCCCCGTGACGAGCAGGAAGCCACGATCCTCCCGGAGTTTCACGTCGTTCGGCACGAAGTCGGTCGTCGTCTCGACCACGGGATGGCGTCCGGCCTCGACGACGAGCGGTCCCGGCTCGACCACCTCGGGGCGACACCAGTCGTGACTCGCCGCGTGGGTCGCGAGCGACGCGAGGGTGTCGACCGTCGCCAACGTCCGGCCCACCGTCTGCAGGAGGTCGGCGTGTGCCGCCACGCGTGCGCGGAGATCACGAAACAGGTCGTACTCCAGGTCGCCCCGCGCCTCCTCCAGGCGGAGTATCTCGCGTTCCCGCTCCTCCAGTTTGTCGGTCGTGTACCGCCGGGAGTTTTTCAGCGTCTTGATCTCGCGGTACTCCTCGGGGACGGCGTCGGTCTCGGATTTGCCGACCTGGATGTAGTAGCCGTCGGTTCTGTTGCGGTCGACCTGCAGGTGGGTGATGCCGGTCCGCTCTTTCTCGCGCGCCGCGAGGCCGTCGAGCCACTCGCGTGCCTCCTCGTACCGGTCGAGCAGGTCGTCGAGTTCGGCGTCGTAGCCGCGGCGAAAGAGGCCGCCCTCGGTGACCGTCTTCGGCGGGTCTGCCGCGAGTGCCGAATCGAGTTCCTCGCGCAGGGTCGCCGCAGCCTCGCGGTCCGGTCGGTCGACGATTCCGGGGAGCGGCGAGTCGGCGAGCCGCGAGTCGGTCACCGCCTCGACGAGCGCCGGGAGGACACCGAGCGTGTCCTGGACCGCGAGCAGGTCGGACGCGTCCGCGCTCTCGCTCGTCGCCCGAGCCGCGAGGCGTTCGAGGTCGTAGGCGTCGGCGAGTACCTCGCGAACTCGGTCGCGGGCGAGCGCCGCCTCGGCCAGCGCACCCACGCTGTCGAGGCGACGGTCGATGACCGTTCGGTCCCGGCGGGGGCGCGTCAGCCACTCCCGGAGGCGGCGGCCGCCGGCGCTGGTCACGGTGTGATCGACCGTCGCCAGCAGCGATCCCTCGCGCTCGCCGTGCATCGTCTCCGTGAGTTCGAGGTTGCGCTGGGTCGTCGCGTCCAGGTCCAGATGGTCGCCCGGATCGTACGCCTGCAGGCGCGTCACGGCGTCGAGAACGCCGACTCCCGTCTCCTCGACGTACGCGAGGGCGGCGCCGGCGGCAGCGACGCCCGCACGGTGGTCGAGGCCCACGCTCTCCAGGGTCGCGTCGCCGAACTGCTCGCGCAGGGTATGCTCGGCCCGACCGGGGGCGAAGGCCGCTTCGCCGTGATCGGTCACCGTGGCATCGGTGCGGTCGCGCACTCGCGCGAGCAACTCGTCTTCCGCCTCGCGGACGGCCGGCCCGGGCACCACCTCCACCGGATCGAAACGCTGGAGTTCGGCGGCCACATCCCCCACCGACGCGGCCGTCGTCACGAGGAACTCCCCCGTCGTCACGTCGGCCAGCGCGAGGCCGTACCGGTCGTCGACGGCGGCGATAGCGGCCAGAAACTGCGCCGCGGGATCGCTCGTCTCCAGCAGCGTCCCCGGCGTGACGACGCGGGTGATCTCCCGGGCGTGGCCGTCGTCGGTCTCGTACTGATCGGCGACCGCGACGCGGTAGCCGCGCTCGACCAGCGCCTTGAGATACGGCGTCAGATCGTCTACCGGCACGCCGGCCATCGGATACGTGGAGCCGTGAGAGGATTTCTCGGACACCTTCAGATCGAGTTCGTCGGCGACGAGTTCCGCGTCCTCACCGAAAAACTCGTAGAAGTCGCCACACTGCATCGTCAGCAGATCCGCGTCCGTCTCGGCTTTCAGGGAGAGAAACTCCCCGACGATTCCGTCGGCGGTCATGCTCTACTCCCATCCGGGCCGTGGGTGGGTAAAACGCTGTGGATCTGACGAACCCGCCGGATTACCGGTCATCGACCGGGTGACGTCGAATCCTATTCGACGGTATCGAGGAGCGTGAACACCCGTTCGCCCAGCTCTTCGGGTGTCTCCGCGACCACCTTGATGATCGCCTCCTTGCCAACGGCGCCGCGGTCGAGCACCGCAGCGGGCGTCGGGGCGTCGGCGTCGACGGCGCCGAATGCCCGCCGAGCGCCCCAGCCCATCGTCCCGCTCGCGTCCGCGGGTTCGGCGTCGCGGTCGTACTCCGTCACGGGGCCGTCGAGTTCCGCTGTCGCCGCCTCGGTCGCCTCGTCGAACCGGCAGTTGACGGCAAAGCGGAGGTCGGGGTCGAACTCCCGAGCCGCGAGCAGGAAGCGGGCGACGTGCGAGGAAGCGCCGAGCCTGACGCCGCCGTTGGGCGCGACCCCCGAGAGCGTGCGCGTGATCCGCCCCTCGACGGCGGCCGTCTCGCCTACCGCCTCGGCGTACTCGGTGGCACCGACGACGTTCATCCCCACCTCGGGGACGAGCCGCGAGACGTCGCGGTCGACGAACCCTTCGACCACCTCGGCCACGTCGGTCATCGTCCGGTGGCGGTCGGCAGCCTCACGGAGCGCCGCGAGATGGTGGACCGCGCCTGGCCCCTGCCCCACGTCGAGACCGTAGCGAATCGCACGCTGCATGAATGCGGTTCCGGCTTCGACGGCGTAGTCGAGCGTCTCCCCGTGTGCGAGGTGAGCGGCAATCGCACTCGACAGCGTACACCCCGACCCGTGGGTAGCGTCGGTGTCGATTCGCGGGCGTTCGAACGTGCGCGCGGTGGGGCCGTCGTCGCCGCCCCGAACCAGCGTGTCGACCACACTCCCGTCGGTGTCGACGTGTCCACCCTTGAGGAGGGCGGCGTCGGCTCCCATCCCGACCAGTTCCGCCCCCGCCTCGCGAGCCGTCTCGCGATCGGTCGGTTCGATCCCCGTCAGCACCATCGCCTCGTCGGCGTTCGGCGTGACGAGCGTCGACTCGGCGATCAGTTCTTCGTAGGCGGCCTCGGCGTCGGCGTCGAGCAGACGGTCGCCGCTCGCCGCGACCATCACGGGATCGACGACGACCGGCGCGCCGAGGTCGGACAGTCGGTCCGCGACCAGTTCGATCACGGGTCCGGTGGCGAGCATCCCCGTCTTCGCGGCGCCGAGGTCGAAGTCCGACCGGACGGCGTCGTACTGCGCCCCGACCTCCCCGACCGGAAGGACGTGCGAGCGCTCGACCCCGCGGGTGTTCTGTGCCGTGACCGCGGTGACGACCGACGTCCCGAAGACGCCGTGGGACTCCATGGTCTTCAGATCCGCCTGAATCCCCGCACCGCCGCCGGAGTCGCTGCCCGCGACGGTGAGTGCGACGGGCGGCGAGACGGGAGCGCGCTGTCGGCTCACGCCGTCTCCCCTCCCGCGACGCTGGGATCGGTCCGTCCGTCTCGGCACGGCCAGTTCGAACCGCCTGCCGCTGTCATGTGCACGCGTATTACGGGCTAATATTTAGCGGTGATGGGAGTCGGCGTCGATCCGAGCGGCAAGACCTATCTACGACCGGGGAAAAACCACGGCTACGCAGATGTGGGAGCGCTCCTCGGATCGCCTCGTGGTGGTCGTCGTCGTGCTGATTCTATCGGCGGCGGGAGGTCCGGCGGTCGGTGCCGTCACCGATCCGTCGTCTTCGACCGCTCAGCTCGGCGGTAGCCCCGTCTCTCAGCAGGGCATCGACACCGACTCCGTCCGACTGATGGTCTCGGTCACCGAGAACGGCTCCGCGATGTGGACCGTCGAGTACTGGACGCGACTCGACGACGAGAACACGACGGACGCGTTCGAATCGCTGCGCAGCGACATCGAGTCCTCGCCGTCGAACTTCTCCGAGCGGTTCGCGACGCGGATGCGATCGACGGTCCGCACGGCCGAGAACGCGACCGGTCGGGAGATGAACGCCACCGGCTTCGAGGTGCGCGCGGAGACGCGGACGCCACCCGACTACGGTGTCATCACCTACTCTTTCCACTGGAACGGCTTCGCCGCCGTCGACGGCGACACGATCCGCGTGGGCGACGCCATCGAGGGAATCTTCCTCGACGAACGCACCCGACTCGTCATCGAGTGGCCGACGTCGTACGCGGCGGCCGACGTCGCCCCCGCTCCCGACGACCGCCGATCCGACACGGTCGTCTGGCGCGGCGCCGAGACGAGTTTCGTCTCCGGCGAGCCGGCTCTCGTCCTCCAGCCGGCGTCGGCGGTCACGAACGGGACGGCGACGGCGACCGGAACCGGGACCGGCGCCGGTCGCGGTGACGGCCCCGGCCGCGACGGCCCGGCGACGTCCGCACCCGACGACGGTGGCAGTTCGACGCTTCTTTTCGTCGGCCTCGGCCTCCTCCTCGTCGTCGGGGCGGCCGCTTGGCGTTACCGCGACTGGTTCGGCGGCGACGCATCGGAGACAGCGACGGCGCCGGTGTCGAGTGACGCGGATGGGCCGGCGACCGACGACGCTTCCGAGGACCTCCTGAGCAACGAGGAGCGAGTCCTCGAGTTCGTCCGCGAGCAGGGTGGCCGGGTCAAACAGCAGGAGATCGTCGAGGCGTTCGACTGGACGGAGGCCCGAACGAGCCAGATCGTTCGCGATCTGCGCGACGAGGGGAACCTCGAAGGGTTCAGGCTCGGCCGTGAGAACGTGCTGAAACTCCCCGACGACGAGTAGCCGTATCGCCCCGCAATCGCCCGACAGAAGTCGCTTCAGGCTGACCCTACATCCGACTTAATCCGGATTAAGGATGCTTGAGATTCGTCGTGGTTTATTGGACCGTATCGCGTACGTCCGTCCGTGATGAGTCCAGACGCTACGAACGTCGCCGTCTACGCGCTGACCGTCCTCCTCACCGTCAGCGTGGTTGCAGTACCGGCATCGGCGCTGGGCGACACGACGGTGCCGGCGACCACCGGTGGGAACGGGGAGACGGGACACGTGCCACAACAGACGGCGGGCGCGGCCGATTCGGGGAACGATTCGCTCGCCCCTGGCCAGCGCCTCGCCGGCGTCGTCGGCGTACAGGGCGCCGAAATCGACGGCGAACTCGAGGAGCGGACGCTGGTGACACGGGTCGACCGCGCCCGCACGGACGAGTCGAAAGCCGAAGTCGTCGCGACGGAGGTCAACGTCGCACGCGACCGACTCAGCAATCTCCGTGAACGGCAGTCCACGCTCCGCGAGGCACGGGAGTCAGGTGCGATCAGCGAGGGCGAGTACCGGGCACGCATGGCGGTCACCACCGCCCAGATCCGGGCGACCCGAACGCAGATCGATTCGAGCGACCGCGTCTCCCGTGACCTCCCTGACGCCGCACTCGAGTCGAACGGCGTCGACCGCGAGGAGCTCGACCGACTGCGCGAGGAGGCCGACGAACTCGAAGGCCCCGAGGTTGCCGAGATAGCGCGAGAGGTCGCCGGCGATACCGAGGGGCGCGAGTTCGACCCCGAACGTGGCCCGGACGAACTGCCGGAGCCGGCGCGGGACGACGATGACGAGGACGACGAGGACGACGAGAGCCCGGGGAACTCCGGTGACGCCGGGGACAGCAACGGGAACGGCGACGAGAGCCCGGGAAACTCCGGTGACGCCGGGGACAGCAACGGGAACGGCGACGAGAGCCCGGGAAACTCCGGTGACGCCGGGGACAGCAACGGGAACGGCGACGAGAGCCCGGGGAACTCCGGTGACGCCGGCAACGGCGACGAGAGCCCGGGGAACTCCGGTGACGCCGGCAACGGCGACGAGAGCCCGGGGAACTCCGGTGACGCCGGGGACAGCAACGGGAACGGCGACGAGAGCCCGGGGAACTCCGGTGACGCCGGGGACAGCAACGGGAACGGTGACTCGGGGAGTTCCGGTGACTCGGGGAGTTCCGGTGACTCGGGAAGCTCCGGTGACTCGGGAAGCTCCGGTGACTCGGGAAGTTCCGGTGACTCGGGAAGTTCCGGTGACTCGGGAAGTTCCGGTGACTCGGGAAGTTCCGGTGACTCGGGGAGTTCCGGTGACTCGGGAAGCTCCGGTAACTCGGGAAGCTCCGGTAACTCGGGAAGCTCCGGGAACGGCAACGACGACGCCGGTGGCGGCAACTCCGGAAATTCGGGGGGGAAGGGGCGATGACCGGCACACCCCGCGTGCTGATCTGTGACGACGAGTCGGATCTGCTCGACCTCTACGACCTGTGGCTCGCCGACGTCGACGTGACGGTGGTTCGGGCCAGCGGCGGCGCGGAGGCACTGTCCCGCTGTGACGACGACATCGACGCCGCGGTTCTCGACAGGAACATGCCTCGCGTCTCCGGCGACGAAGTGCTCGACGAACTCCGCGACCGTTCCCTCGATATCCCCGTCGCGTTCGTGTCGGCGGCGACTCCGAGCGTTCGGATCGTCGACCTCGACATCGACGCGTATCTCACCAAGCCGGTCACACGCGAGGAGTACGTCGACCTCGTCCGATCGCTGATCAAGCGGGAGTCGATCCCCGAGACGGCCGCTCGGTACCTCTCGTATCTCTCGAAGCGGGCGGCGCTGTCGCGGTCGGACTCCCGTCCCGGGATCCGGGACGACTCGACGTACGCAGCCTTCGAGGAGGACCTCTCGCGGCTGGCCGCCGAAATCGAGGACCTCCATCTCGACGACCCGTACCTCCGGCGCACGCTCCCCGATGGCGGCGTCGACCCCGTGGACGAGTTCGAGTTGCCGGGGTAGAAGCCGGTGGTTCGCTCCGTCCGGCCGGAGTATCGCACCTTTTTGTGTGCGTCCGCCGAGCCGTCGAGCATGACGTACGACATCGCGATCGTCCCCGGCGACGGGATCGGACCGGCAGTCGTCGACGCGACGTTGCCGGTCGTCGACACCGCGGCGGCGGCACGCGGCTTCGACGTCGAGACCACGCGCTACGATTGGGGGACCGAACGCTATCTGGCGGAGGGAACGATGATGCCCGAGGACGGCCTCGACCGCCTGGCATCCCACGACGCCATCCTGTTGGGTGCCGTCGGTCACCCCGACGTGCCGGACCACGTCACGCTCAACGGCCTCCTGCTCCCCATCCGCAAGGGCTTCGATCAGTCCGTCTGCAAGCGGCCCTCGGTGCTGTTTGAGGGCGTCGACAGTCCGCTGAAGGGGTACGAGGGCGGCGACATCGACATCCTCGTCTTCCGCGAGAACACCGAAGGAGAGTACGCGGACGTCGGCGGGCGCGAACATCTCGGCTTCGACAACGAAGTGGCGATCCAGAGCGCCGTCTACACCCGCCGGAGCACCGAACGCGTCGTCCGTGCGGCGTTCGAGGCGGCGACCGAGCGCTCGGGACACTTGACGAACGTCACGAAGTCCAACGCCCAGGCCCACGGGATGGTGTTCTGGGACGACGTCGTCACGGCGGTGAGCGAGGAGTATCCGGACGTCGAGGTCGAACGCCTCCTCGTCGACGCCGCGAGCATGGACCTCGTTCGCCGTCCCGACGAGTTCGACGTGGTCGTCGCCTCGAATCTCTTCGGAGACATCCTCACCGACGTTGGCGCCATCGTCACGGGGAGCATGGGTCTCGCGGCGTCGGCGAACGTCGACCCCGGCCGCGACCACCCCTCGATGTTCGAACCCGTCCACGGGAGCGCGTTCGACATCACCGGTGAGGGCGTCGCCAACCCGCTCGCGACGGTGCTCTCGGCGTCGCTCATGTTCGAGCACCTCCACGAGGGCGCCGCCGCGGCGGCGCTGTGGGACGCGGTTGCCGCCCAGTTGGCCGACCCCGACGCGCCCCGAACGCCAGACTTGGGCGGTTCGGCGACGACCGAGGCCGTGGCGACGGATCTTCGCGATCGGCTGTAGGCTGTGCTGGCTACTTACTCGTCGTCCGGGATCGCCCCCTCCTCGCGGAGGCGCTCGATGTCGGCGGCGTCGTAGCCGAGGCCGTCGAGTATCGCTTCGGTGTCTTCGCCGAGCAGCGGCGGTGCCTCGTCGAAGCCCGCGGACGCGTTCTCGTAGTTGAGCGGGTGTTCGATGACGGGGACGGTGCCGAGCGCCGGGTGTTCTATCTCCTCGATCACGCCGCGGGCCTCCGTCTGCTCGTTGTCGAGCGCGGTCGCCACGTCGTAGACTGGGCCGACGGGCAGGCCGTGGTCTTCCGCCAGCAGGTCGACCCACTCCTCGGTCGGCCGTTCGCGGAACACCGCCGACAGCTCCTCCTCTAACTCGTCCATGTTCGCGACGCGGTCGGGGTTCGAGGCGAAGCGCTCGTCGTCGGCCAGCTCCGGCCGTCCGATCGCCTCGCAGAGCTCGGTCCAGAGCTTCTGGTTCGCACAGCCGACGTTGAGGTAGCCGTCCGCGGTAGGATAGGCCTGATACGGCGCGAGGACGGGATCTTTCGTCCCCATGCGCTTGGTCTCCTCGCCGACGAACGCCTTGCCGGCCTGTTTCGTGAGCCACGGCAGTGCGGCGTCGTGCATCCCGATTTCGATACGGTCGCCCTCGCCGGTGAGTTCGCGGCGGAACAGGGAGCCGACGACCCCGAACGCCGCCCACATCGCCGTGATGAGGTCCGTCTGAGGGAGGCCCACCTTGACGGGGTCGCCGTTTTCCGGTCCGGTCACCGACATGATGCCGCTCGTCCCCTGCACGAGGAGGTCGTAGCCCGGACGACTACTCCACGGCCCCGTTTCCCCGAACGCCGAGATGGAGCAGTAGACGACGTCGTCGTTCACCTCGCGCAGGTCGTCGTAGCCGAGGCCCAGCCGCTCCGCGGTGCCGGGGCGGAAGTTCTCGACTACCACGTCCGCCTCCTCGACGAGGTCGTACAACGCCTCGAGCCCCGACTCGGTCTTCAGGTTGAACTCGACGCTCAACTTGTCGTAGTTGATCGTCCAGAAGTAGGGGGACTCGCCGTTCTCGTCCGCGGTGCGGCCGGGACCGTCGTAGCCGTCGTTCGGCTCGACGAAGGGTGGGCCGGAGTGGCGGTTGTCGTCGCCGAGTTCGGGTCGCTCGACCTTGATGACCTCCGCGCCTTGGTTGGCGAGCATCAGCGTCGCGAACCCGCCGGTGACGAACGTCGTCAGATCGACTACCGTGATACCGTCGAGGATCTCGTCCGCTGTGTCGTCGTTCGTTCCCATACGTCGCCCCTCGTCCGACCCGGGTAAAATCTTTCCGAGAGCGAGAGTCGAGGCGAGGGCAGGGACAGGGATCGTCCCGCCGTTCGGCCGCCTGACGGAGCGAGAGCAGATCAGTCCTCGTCGACGTCGATCACTGGGTTCCGTGGCGCCTCGCTCCGCAGGAGGCCGAGTACGTCTTCGGTGACCGTCCGTCGCATTGTCTCCTCGGACGCCTCGGAGTAGAACGCCACGTGGGGCGTGTAGACGACCGCGTCGTGATCGAGCGGTGGTTCGGACGGCGGCTCCTCGGGCAGCACGTCGAGGCCGGCGCCGGCGATCTCGCCCGCCTCGATCGCCTCGAAGAGCGCGTCGACGTCGATCAGCGGTCCGCGAGCCGTGTTGACGACGATGGCGTCCTCGCGCATGCGTTCGAGCGCGCCGGCGTCGATCAGGTGACGTGTCTCCTCGGTGAGTGGGGCGTGGATCGAGACGTAGCGCGCCCGTTCGAGGAGCACATCGAGGTCGACTTTCTCCGCGCCGGCGGCCTCGATTTCCGCCGCGTCGACGTAGGGGTCGTAGACGAGAACTTCGAGGTCGAATCCCTCGACGAGTTCGATCAGTCGACGTGGGAGTTTCCCGAAGCCGACGAGGCCGAGCGTCGCCCCCGTGAGCCGCCGGATGGGTTTGCCGGCCGTCCAGTCCCACTCCCCACCTTTGATCTCGCGGTCGTAGCTGGGAATCTTCCGTACGCACGCGAGCAGGAGCGCGAGCGTGTGGGTCGGTACCTCCTCGATACAGTAGTCGGGGACGTTCACCACGGGCACGCCGTGTTCGCTCGCCGCCTCGAGGTCGATGGAGTCGACGCCGATGCCGTACCGGCCAACGGCCTGCAGATCCAGCGCCTCGAACACGTCCGCCGTGATCTCGGCGTACTGGACGAGCAGGGCGTCGGCGCCCGCTGCGGCGTCGATCACCTCTTCGGGCGTCCGGGCGTGCTCGCCGCGGAGTTCGACGCTCGATCCTTCGAGCGTCTCGGATTCGATCGACAGGTCCCCGAAGTCGTAGTCCGTGACGACGATCGTCTCGTCCATAGCTCCCGTCGCGGCCGACGGAAACATAAATGTCGCGTCGATTGCCTCAGCTCTCGTTGAACTCGTCGACGAGGTCGATCCGTTCCTGGGTGTCGAACTGGTCCCACCAGATCTCCGCCTCGTACTCCCGCGCCGTGTCGAGGTCCGGGGCATCCATGCTGTAGTTGATCGACTTCTTCGAGTTCTTGACCGCCTTCCGGCCGGTGTTCTGGATCGCGTCGACGATGTCGTCGACGGTCTCGTCGAGTTCCTCGCGGGGGACGACGTGGTTGACGAAGCCGATGTCCTCGGCCTCGTCCGCCTCGACCATGCCGGCCGTGTAGACGAGTTCTTTGACCTTGGCCTCGCCGATCAATTGGGCGACGCGGTAGGTCGACCCGCCACCGGGAATCTGGCCGATGTCGGTGACCGGCACGCCGAACTTGGCGTCGTCGACTGCGATCCGCAGGTCACAGAAGGCCGCGAGGATGAGGCCGCCGCCGACACAGTAGCCGTTGATCTTCGCGATCACCGGACAGTGCAGGTCGTAGACGCGCTTGTAGACGTCCTCGTAGAACATCTCCTGGCGGTCCTTCTGTCGGGGGTCGTGTTCCTCGCTGGGCCCCGCGTACTGTTCGATGTCCGCGCCGGCACAGAAGGCATCATCGCCCTCGCCCGTGACGACGGTCACGTCGATGGAGCGGTCGAGTTGGATTTCAGCGAACGCACGCGCCAGATCGAAGTACACCTCCGTGCTCAGAGCGTTGTACTTCTCCGGGCGGTGGAAGGTAATCGTCGCGACGCCGTCCGATACGTCTACCGAGATGCTCTCGTATGCTTCGTACGCCATGTCCGCGGAGAATCGACAGGGCGGACTAAATATTTTCCTGTCGCTCGGCTACTAGCTTCCACCTCCCATCACGGTCACCACGGGACACTCCGCGTTCAGCAGGATCGATTGCGTGACGCTCCCGAACAGGACCTTGCCGACCGACGAGCGCTTTCGCCCCCCGACGACGACGTACTCCGCGTCAACGTCCTCCGCGTACTCGAGGACGCGCTGTGACGGCTTCCCGACGAGCCCGACGATTTCGTCCGCCTCGACGCCGGCTTCCTCGATGGCTTCGGTAGCGATGGTCTCCGCCAGTGACCTGATCTGGTCCATGTCAAGGCTCTTCCCGCTCGTCTCGAACGATGCCCGTTCGAGGTCACGGAAGTCGGTCTCCGACAGCGTATGGACGACATGCAGCGGGAGTCCGTGCGCGCTCGCTGTTTTTCGACCTTCCTCGACGACCCGTGCACCGTCCGATCGATCGACTGCAGCAATGACTACCATCCCTTCGGATTGCGCGACTGGGAAGGGATTAAGTGTTGTGTCGGACTCGACGAACTCCCGCCGATGCTCCCCTCGTACGCCGGCTACCCGTCGATCACGAGACTCGCCCACCCACTTTGCGACCGTTACCCGGCGGCGAGTGCTTCGTCGAGCGCCTCGACGGGAGTGGGTGGTTTCTCGTCGTAGTGGTCGCCCAGTTGGGTGCGACAGGAGGCACCGGGGGCGACGACCCGGTCGCCGCGACTCTCGTCGACCTGGTCGAAGAGGATGCGCCCGATGGCCTTGCTCATCGAGAAGTGCTCGGCCTCGTAGCCGAAGGTGCCGGACATGCCACAGCAGCCCGAATCGAGAGGGTCGACGTCGTAGCCCGCGCGGCGCAACACCCCGACTGCGTGGTGGTCTTTCTTCGTCGCTTTCTGGTGGCAGTGGCCGTGGTAGGTGAGCGTCTCCTCGGGCGCGTCGACGTCGAGGGCCTCGTCGAGTCGGGTGGCGTCCAGATACTCCATGACGCCGTAGGTGTTGGCGGCGAGGGTTTCGACGTCGTCACCGGACAGCAAGTCGAGATAGTCGGACTGGAACATGACGGCGTCGGAAGGTTCGACGACGACGACGTCCCAGCCGTCTCGGACACGGGGTGTGAGCGCTTCGACGTTCGTGGCGGCCTGTTCGCGCGCCTTCTCCAGGAAGCCCTTCGAGTGGGGCGGCCGACCGCTGCCGGTCACGTCCGACGGTATCTCGACGTGGGCGTTCGCCGCCTCCAACACTCGCACCGCGGCCTTCCCCGCACCCGGCGAGTTGTAGTTCGTGTACGTGTCCGGGAACAGCAGGACACGGTGGTCGGCCTCGCTCTCGCTCACCCGCGCACCGCCGCGAGCGTCGAACCAGTTTTCGAGACTCTCGCGGTGGAAAGTCGGGAGCGAGCGATCCTTGGCGATGCCGACGGTCTTCTCCATGACCGTCCGGGCGCCGGGCACCTTCGCCGCCAAATTCGAGACGGGCGCGAGCTTCGACCCCAGTGCGTTCAGCGTGTCGATGTTCGCGAAGAGTTTGTCCCGGAGCGTCGACCCGTGGCGCTCGTGGTACTCGTTGGCCACCTCGACTTTCATCTTGGCGAGGTCGACCTCGCTGGGGCAGTCCTTCGAGCAGCCCTTGCAGCCGATACAGAGGTCGAGCACCTCGTGCATGAACTCCACGTCGGCGGCGTCGTCGTCGAGGTCACCGCTCATGGCCTGCCGGAGCAGGTTCGCACGGCCGCGGGTACTGGTGATCTCTTCCTGGCTGGCGCGGTAGGTCGGACACATCACGCCCCCGGTCGTCTCCTGTGTGCCGCGACAGCCCCCACAGCCGTGACAGAGTTCGGCCATCCCTTGGAACCCGTTGTCGATATCCCAGTTGAGTTCGGGATCGAAGCCGGCGTCGAACTCGTAGTCGGAGTCGAACCGGAGGTTCTCGGTCATGTCCACGTCGCCACAGACCGTCCCCGGGTTCAGGAGCCAGTCGGGGTCGACGGCGGTCTTCAGGTCCTGGAACACCGTCATGAGGTGGTCGCCGTACAGCTTCCAGTTCCACTGAGTTCGCGCCCGGCCGTCGCCGTGCTCGCCCGAGACCGAGCCGTCGTACCGGACCGCGAGGTCGGTCGCGGCGTCAGCGATGGACTCCATCTGCTCGACGCCCTCCTCGGTCTTGGTGTTGACCAGCGGCCTGACGTGGATACAGCCCGGCCCGGCGTGGGCGTAGAAGCTCCCGATGGTGTCGTGGTCCTCGAACACCTGCTGGAAGTCGGCGATGAACTCCGGCAGATGTTTGGGCGGCACCGCCACGTCCTCGATGAAGGCGATGTGTTTGGCGTCGGTCGTCCGCGAGAGCAGGATCGGCGTCGACGCCTTGCGCATCTTCCAGAAGTCTTTCTGGTCTTTCTCCTCGTAGGCCTCCATCCCGTCGAAGGCGCGGTCTCCGATCCGGTCTTCGAGCAGCGCCTCGACTTTCTCCTTGCGTTCCTCGTGGCTGTCCGCGTAGAACTCCACCAGCAGGAACGTGTCCGTCCGGTCCGGGAGGAGGTCGATGACGTCTTTGAACTCCTCTAGCTCGCGGGCCAGGTCCACGAGAACACCGTCCAGCACTTCCAACGCGGCCGGCTCGTGTTCGAGGATGTCGTCGACGTCCTCCATCGCCTCCAGGAGGCTGTCGTAGGTGAGGAGTCCGAGTGCCTTCATCTCGGGGAGGGGTTCGAGCGAGACTGCTACTTCGGTGACGACGGCGAGTGTCCCTTCGCTCCCGACGATCAGGCGTGCGAGGTTGACCGAGCCGGACTCGGCCTCCTCGACCAACACGTCGAGGGCGTATCCCGAGACGTTACGCTTGAGCTCGGGGAACCGCTCGTTGACGTGGTCGCTCTCCTCTTCGACGATCCGCAGCGCCTCGGCGTAGAGGCGCTCCTCGAGCGTCCCCTCGGGGTCGGCGCCCGCCTCCAACTCCTCCAGCGTCACCTCGCCCAGCGTCGTCACCGTGCCGTCCGCGAGCACGACCTCCAGTTCCTCGACGTAGGCGTCGGTCTTGCCGTACAGCAGCGAGTGTGCGCCGGTCGTGTTGTTGCCCACGGCGCCACCCATGGCGCTCCGGTTCGCGGTGGAGGGGTCGGGGGCGAACTTCAGGTCGTGGGGTTCGAGCGCCTCGTTGAGTTCCGAGAGGATGGCGCCGGCCTGGACTCTGGCCGTCCGACCGTCGGGATCGATATCCAGGATGCCGTCCATCGAGCGCGAGAAGTCGAGGACGACCGCCTCGTTGACGGTCTGGCCGGCGAGGCTGGTGCCGCCGCCCCGCGGAAGGACGGGAATCTCGCGCTCGGCGCAGTACTC
>JGI12449J12846_1000004_pt1 | contig 110519 bp, 114 predicted proteins | sample 23E2SouthBayCA_FD_12846 | JGI IMG/M metagenome (IMG submission 12846) | reverse complement strand
CCAGAGAAGAGATTCGAGTTCTGATAAGGGCCACTGCCGAGTGTGGCTTGGCTCATGTGATACTATCTCCACATTTCACTGGCTACAAATAGATGACGGAGCGGTTGGCCGTACACCCATTACACACATTCTCAATCCTTAACCAACAGAGTCACAAGCCAGAGATAATGTTGGTTAACTCAATCGCCAGCTACCGTTGATTTCAAAATCAGAGACTCACGTGACATTGGGCGAAATACCGGTCACAGACGTATGGTCCTACTCGTAAACTCCGAATTGGTAGATCCCCGCAAGGTACGGTCGCTTTACGTACCGTTCCCACACATTCCAATCATCGTGTCGATACGTCTTCTCTCTAACTGAGTTGCCTTCCGGTGAATCGCCTCGGATATACGCGATCACACCTTCCGGCATGTACTGGTCATACACCCCCTGATTATGGCGATGATTGTGAGTGAAGTAGTGCCGGAAATAGTGCGGTGTGACTTTCTCTTCGGTTGGTTGTCCTCTGGACCACCACCCATACTGTTTCAGTACACCTTCCGATGCTCCATTCTCTGTAAGAAGACCGTACACCGATTGTCGGGTGAGACGATCATTATCCCCCGATGCTTGGCGATTAAGGAAGACTGGCCGTGCTTGTTGAGGATGAGAGTGCGCACATCGTCGAGTTAGCAGATACTCTAGCAACGCTGTCTTGAGTTCAGCGTCTATTGGCACAAGCGTCCCGCCCGATCGTTGGCGCTTATTTCCGGCCGTTCTGGTTTCTCCGCGAACAGATGTATTTGCTTGATATTTTCCCTCTAAGAAGACGGTGTCAGGGGATGATCGAATAGCAGAATGGAGGGATATTCCACGTCTCTCAAGCATGGATTGATATATTGGATGTTCAAGATTGAGACAGCACAAATCTAAATTTACAAGTTCACCAATCCGCACACCTGTTTTTAATAAAAATAAGACAATTGCCCTGTGAATCGGTGTGGATAACCACTGTACGAAGGATTGCATTTCCCGAATTTCGATCCGGGGACGGCCTGGTGGTGATAGATCAAACTCAGAGTCTGGAAGGTCATTCAATGCCTTCCTTGCGGGATTTTGAGTGAGTAAACCCTCGTCCTCAACAAGCCATTTGTAAAATTCAACAAGCTCACTAAGGTATCCATATCTGGTCCTATCTAGTAAATCGATGCTCTTCGGCTCCATCGACCGGTTTTTCGTGATTGTATAGTATCGATCTCCTGTTCGGAGGTGCTCGTTAAATGAAGCAACATGCGTATCATCGATGTCACAAAGATGAGACTCAAACTCATTGAGCAAGAAGGACTCAAATTCTCGCAAAACCGTTCGTTTTTTCTTAATATATTCCACTTCTTTGCCATATCTCTGTTTTCGTCTAATATATTCTCGAATCGGCTTTCGCTTGAGTTTGAGTACGTCCATTGAGCTACTGGTGTCCATTTGGAGGATTTGCTCATCGGACCACTTTTGGGAGGTCTCTCTATCCGCCATCTTCAGAGACTCCGATAACCACTCCCGGGGATGTTCTCCACTTCTCCTTCCTTCAGCAGTTCGTAGAGAGAATCGATAACTAACTCTTCAAAAACAGCCTGCTGTAATTCGTCAAGCGAGGCAATCTCCTGAGTAGATAAATGATGTACTATACAACGTTTAATTTCGTCGTCCGAGTCGGGTAAATACTTCCCGTTATTCTCATTCTTCGCTACAAGCTCATCCATCGATTCTTTGTCGATCCGCCCGCTACAGTCCCATAGCTGAACTCCTGTACGCAACCGCCAACGAAGCCATTCTGAACGTGAGGTTGCTCCGGATTCTTCAGCTAACCTAGTGTAGTTCGCCTTTTCTCGTTCTGGTATCCCAGATATGTTGATGTTGGCCACGCTATCATCTACTTTTGCCGGATCTATTTATACCAGAAGTTTTGGTTTCCGATTGGATTCAATTGCTTTGTTAGAATTCATTCTTCAGCGGGACCTTAGCTGGAACAATCAGCCACTGAAGAGTGCGTATTTATCCCTAAGTACCCTCCACACACGGTGTCACTTCCCATTCCTAGAAAGGTGATTTCAAGTAAATTCTTTTACAGGATGCTACCGTCTTCACCAATATGAATAAAATACCACAGGAAGAGATGGTACTTGCCCAAGAGGGCGAATCAGTAAAATTTCGTATAGAGTCACCAGAGAATTCTCCGGAAGACAACCCTTTCTTTCTTCTTGATGGATCGACTGAGAATGTCGGTAATGTGCTTGGAGTAGGTGGAGGTGAGAACGTCACCGAATCCTACGAGGCTCCAGTTCGTTTTGAGGAAAGTGGGGATCGCGTTGTACATACAGTTTGGCACACAGAAGGTACAGATATAGAGGAATTTAATTCAATAGACGAGATCAGAAACGATCCGAAGGGGAAAGTTGTTGAATGGAATGTTTACGTTGTAGATGAAGATAGCACTTTAGATGACATCCGACAAGTGATTGATGATCTGACCCGAATGGGTACCGTGGCTTGGGCAGGAAAAGAATTGAGAAATAAGCTAAAAGATAAAATATCTGATCGTGAAAATGATTCCGATCGTACTGAAGAAGATTCAGCAGACGATTTCCAGGAAGTCCTAACCAATTTTGAATAGGTCCAACTATTGTATTGACCACAATCGGTTCTGAGCGTATCCGTTGTTGAAGATTTCAACATAGCCTACTAACCCGAAGTTGAGTGTGTGGGCGGCGGTAGGCTGGAAACTCCTCACTCCGATGGGTATGTCGTAATTAGCGATCTCTCGGGCATCTTCTCCAATTCCTCCACTGGGAACTGGAATATCCCGAGGTCTTCTTCGATCGTGACGGAGAGAAGCTCGCTGGGGCCGGGTTCGATGCGGTTGTCGGGAATCCACCATACGTTACCTTTCGTGATACATCCGACCAGCATCGAGACTACTACAGAGATACATTCTCGACTTTCAAAATGAAAGGTGATGTTTATATCCTATTTATGGAGAAGTCTTCTAATCTTCTGTCGGTAGATGGATACTCTGGGTTTATTATTCAGAACAAATTCATGCGCGCCGCCTATGGCGAAAAATTGCGTGAGGAATTATCCAACAATAATAGACTACTACGTATTGTTGACCTACACGATTCTCCCGTCTTCGATATCTCAGCATATCCATCAATAATAATAAGACAGAATAAAACTCCGAGTGATGATCACGAAATTAGTTGGATTGACATAAAATCAAACACGAAGAGTCAAACTGAATCCAAGCTACAGAAAGGAGGGGTAGAACGTCAAATCAGACAAAGTGACCTTGGAGGTGAATTCTGGCACTCATTCGCGGGTGAGAATTCGTTTGAGGCGGAAACAGTCGAACTCAGCAATCTTTGTAGACAGATCGGTAAAGGAGCTGTTTCGGGAAACACTTCTGTTTACTTGGTTTCAGATACAGAAATAGAGGAATATGATTTGGAGGAAGAATATATTCTTAGTGTCCTCCGGGGAGGAGATGTTGTTAGATATGAAATAGAGCCTGAGGAAAATCTATCAAATCTAATCTATCCATATTCCGTTGTAGATGGTGAACCAGATCTAGCAGACCCGGACCAGATTCCAAACATCATCTCATATTTAGAGGAAAGCCGCGATGAACTTGAGACTCGGAAAAATTACGGAGAGCGCTTGATTGATCAGGGATATGAATGGTACGAATTAACTTATAATGCGCCGGGTATGTTGAATGAAAAAATTGTTTTCCCAGACATTTCTCCAGAGAATCGGTTTGCTCATGATGAGAACGGTGAATTTGCCTGTCTCGATACGGTCTATTATCTTGTGCGAGAGACTGTTGATGATGGGTTCCACTCCGATTTCCTTACGGCAGTGCTTAATAGTCAACTTATGAATTCTATCTTTGAGAATATATCTCCGAAAGTGAGAGGAGGATATAAAAGATATAAAACCCAGTATGTTGAGAGCTTGCCTATCCCAACTACACGGGAGATCGAGAACACTAGTGGTGATCTCATATACAACATAACTTCAGAATTTGCTAATAACGTGGTTGAGTCCGAAATTTCTGGAACTGATGACCCTCATGACGCCTTAGTCCGTTTCTCTACTCTGATGAAGGAACTCAAATCACAGAAGCGCTTACTGAATATTTCGATACTCGATCATATTGGATCTTCTTATGAGAGACAACCGATTACGGATGTTGGTCTTACTCAGCCTCCTCGCAACGCAGCCAATTCGAAACTCCAGTACACGTCCAAGCAACACCCAAATCTTCGAGTTGGCTCCACCCGCGTCGATCGCGAGTCCCCCAACACTGTCCTAATCAAGGCCACGGCTCGCTACAAGCCCGACGACGAGGATGCCTACGACACGGATCAGTGGGGCTATACCGAGACTGACTACCTGCCCGCGTTCCGGATCACAGATCTCACGAAGACGGAGGCGGACCTGATCGAGCACTTCGTACCGGTCGCTGTCGACAAGGCCGGCGGCTTCGTGAACTTCCGCGAGACGGCCACGAAAACGAACTCACTGGTCGACCGGCTGAAGGCGATCGAGTTACCCGACGTCGACGACGTGGCCGACGACTTGGAGAACTACCTCGAAACGGTCGAGCGCGCAGAGGAACTCGATGAGAAGATCGAGGAGACCGATGACCTGATCGACGAGATCGTCTACGAGCTGTACGGCCTCACCGACGAGGAAACCAAAATCGTTGAGGAGGCCGTGAGCTAACAGTAGCGAATTGGAATTCATCTGTTGTTGAACCGTCGGGTACTGTCAGTTACAATCTGGAATTGTAAGGATGGCAGCAGACGAATAGTCGACGACGTAGCAGAAGATTTGGAGGGTATATAAGCACCCGTTGCGCCCCTCTTGTGACCCTCTCTTAGCAGTCAGGCAGTTATACTTCCACCTTACTTGGTGACAACTTTAGTACACCCAGCGCCAATAAAATCGTGTATGAGCGACAATTCAGGCGGCGATTCCAACAATAATTCCTCAAACGATACTACTGCCTCCGCCGATAGCAAGCAAGACGCACTTGCTGCCAACAAAAATCGAAGTGTGGACGGCGAGCACTATCAAGCCGCCAACAGCGCTAAAAAATCCGGCAACCACGAGACCAAACGTCGCGAGAATGCCGGTATAAAAGACACAAGCAGTACGGACTTAGGAACCACCGATAAAAAAAGTGCGGACAAGAACCCCTCCGGCGGCAACGAGATTCCCTCGGCCGACGAAGTCTCGATCCCTAGTAGCGTCGACCCGGACGCCCCCGCGAACACCGAGGGCGACAACACGGACGGCCCCAACAGCTCAGAGAGCACCGAATAACCTACAAGCATGACAAGCCTGCCGGGAAACGCGATCTTCTACGCCGTCCTCATAGCCCCCGGCTTCGTTGCGGTGATGACAGCCGTCTCACTGGCCGCGATTGAGGACGACATCAAACAGTTCGTCCTTCTCGTCTGGAGCCTCGTCTCAAGCCTGCTCATCGACGCCCTGTTCATCGGAGTTTATCAGATCCTCGTCGAGCCCATTACTTCGTTCTCACAGTTCCAGGGTATCCTGTTCGACCCCGCGTTCCGTATCGGGTATATCCTCATCATCTTCGCGGTATCTCTGTTCGTCGGTCTACTGTACGCTGCTGCCATCCTAATCGACTTCCCCGGTATTCTTAGAGGTATCCTCCAAGCGAAGATGCAGGTCTCGTACTCCCGGCGGCAGCCGTGGGAAGAATACCTCAAACACGCCGACCAAGTGATGGTCAAGACCAGCGACAATCAGACGTATATCGGTGATGTGTCTGGGTGGAGCCGCGCTAACCGCCAGAAGGAGCTCCGGATCACCAACCCGCACCGGTACAACGAGAATATCAAGGATTTCGAGCCGGTTGGAGGCCCGGAGCAGCTCTTCCTGAATGATGATATCCAGCGCATCACGGTACGGAAGACCGATCAGATCCTCTCAATCCGAGAGCGGGTGAAACGGGCGTTAGTCTCGTGTGGGAGCTGGCTCGATCCTAGAGAGAGTTGGATCGATCCCAGGGATGCTGAGGATCCGGAACAGACGGAAGACGATTGAGCCGCATGGGTACGGACATTCGTAGTTCCGAAATTTCGGACCGTTGACCCCTTCGTTCTAGTGGAATCTCTCCCTGAGATCGGCCAATATATCACTCAGACGGGTCATTCGTTTCAGACAATTCTTCATCCGTCCCTTCTGCTCTATCATTCAGAAACGTGTTCTGGTACTCGCCGTCAACGACCCGGTGCGCACGGACCTCATAGTTCAGATGCTCCTGGCCGTACTCTGACCGATCCGGCGGATCATCCACGTACCGGAAGCACTCAATGAAGACCGTGCGTGGATGTAGCCTCTCACGCTGATTCAGCTGGATGACGTCCACAGTGTTCCAGATACCCCAGTCCGTCTCCTCAACAAAGCGGTCGATCAAACCTTCCAGGTACTCTTCGCTAGCCTCGTAGTTAGCCGCCCCACCAAGTTCGGCATCATATGTCTCGTGATGAGCGGCCGGATCATCCAGTCGAGACGGCACCACCGGGGCCGACACACCGTGTTCACATAACGTCTCTTCTACCAAGGACCCGAGCTCATCATCAGCCTCCGGCGAAAGGATGACGCGATTGATCAGGGCATCCATATCCGCAGATAGGTTGGCGTGCGACGGATTGTCCGGTCTGCTTTCAGGTGGCATCTCTTGGCCGTCCGTCCGAATTATCGGGTTCCCGCCTCGGTTGGTGAGCACCCGGAACTCCTGCTCTCCGTCGAACGTTCGATGTTTGTAGAAATACAGGACGTACGGAATCCCTGTTGGCGTAATATCATCCTCGTAATCCATGTACCGGATGATACCCATATACAGTTCCTCTCGATCGGGGGCGAGGAACTCCTCCATCTGGCGGTAGGTAGTCTCGATCGCTATTCCCCGACCATCCGCGTACTGTTCCCAGATATTTGGGTCCTCATCTGTTCCGAGCCGCCAACAGCTCGCGTAGTAATTCTCACGGGCAGCTTCACGCGCCTGTTCGATTCCGCTGGCAAGATCCATCTCCTCGCCGTTGCTGAGTATCATCGAATCAGTTCGCCTCGAACGCTGCCTCTCGTGTTCACGGGCCGGTTCTGAGGCCTGCCCTTCACGTTCTTCATACCCCTCGGCTTGGCCGGCGCGGAATCCGTTTTCAAGTGTGTCGGCGAAGTACTCGAGGGGCTTGTAGCGCCGGATGATCATCTGGTCTGAGGGGATCATCCACTCGGTGTTTTTGCCGGTTACCGGACGGCGGGAGGAATCGTCCGATGTCATTTTATTTGTATTATCCTGTACACTACTTGTAGGCCACGACGATGAGACTTGGTACAAACATTCGGTGTTACGACTTTCAAGGAACAATACCAGTCGAAGAAGGTTCAAAAAACACTAGGTACAAATTGGTAGATAATTTTAATTAAACTGACGCGACACGCGTTGGGAATCTCAGTAGCCTATTATGTATCGACGTTGGCGATCCATCTGTTGAATCTAGCGCACTCCTCCCAACAGTCGCATACCTGGAGTGATCAGGCTACATATCGAGATAGGGGCCGCAACCCCGAAACGTGGCACTACGGTCGGTCGTCCGGTTGGAGTACGAGCGAGGGTATCATAGAACTCTTGCCACAGTTTATTTCTCGGTATTGGCACTGAATTAGCTGTCAGAACGAGCCTGCTTATTGAGCGCGTCGGACAATCGGGGGTATTTGATACGTAAGCATTCACCTGTCAGAAACATCAACAGATATTCAATCTCGGAGGGATTCCCTTGGAACAATGCAACGTCGCACGCTTCTTGGACTTGCCGCCAGCGGTGGAGTTGTCGGCGTCCTCGGAGCCAAAGCCGGGGTTGCCGACCAGCCCTCCATTCCACCAGCCACGTACGCCGAGGAGCCAGTGCCTTCGACAGGTCAATGGAACAGCCCCATTGTGGCCGCTGACACGACGACGGCGGGAAGCAAGACGTACGGTACGGTTCGACAGTCCGCGTCAATTCTCGACCTCGAATCGACAGATCGCTACGCCCTCGTTACCAAGTATCAACTTATCCCAGGATCGAACTATGAGGCAAGGAGTGGGTGGAAAACTGCCTCCCTAACGGTCGAACACGGCTGGAACTCGGGTTCTCTTATTTCACACTCTGGAGACGTTGTTCCGGCTGACGATGGCAACGCCGACTCGAACCTGTACTTAGGAACTGACCGGTCGACGAGACGGTACCGATGGCATATGACGTTTGACGCCGCGACAGGGAATTCCCATACCTTTCGCTTCGCTACTGTTGTGAACCGTGAGGAGCCACCAGAAAAAGGAGAGGCTCTCGCCGAAACGATGTTCGGTGTAGGCTTCACGAAGGGATACCTCAGATCCTCAGAACGGGACATTGTGACGTCACGTCTCACAATACAGGGAACGAACAAGTAGAGCCGAAGTTGCCCACACAAATGTGTCGGGCAAACCACACTATAGATGTCTACCCCTCTCTTCCCCCTTTGCCACTGCGTTTGGATTTCCAAATACACAGTCAGCAGACAGTATTGACCGATCCGACCAACTGGTTTTCTACAGAAGTTTCGAGAAGGTACTGGTTCTCGCAAAACTGTGTAAACCTGTACTGGTATAAATAAAATCGAGCTACACGAGAACACGACCGGGGATGAGCCCCGCGAGCCATAACAGACGAGTTTTTGAGTCTCCTAATGGAATCCCAAACTGGTTAGCTAACCCCCAACTCAGTTGACTTGCCCAATCAGTACCAGGAACCACTCCCGGTGAGAGAGATCTTGTCCAGTGAATTTTCGATATTTACGGGGGTAGATAGCAGCGACCACATCCGACGGACTCACAGATACACCAGCCGCAAACGCCGCAGAGATGATTACAAGAGTCAAAAATGAGATCGAATGAAGGCTTTCAGCCATCAAAAAAACATCCGTACTAATTAGAAAATCAGAGATACTTATATGATACAAAGAAACGATCATCCAGATGAGGTGTGGTGATATGCCCGCTATTCGGACCCCCGGATTCGGCATCATTGAGAGACTATTGAATTCTACTGCGTAAGGGTAGGGTATTTTATACCAAAATGCATAAAGAACACTCGGATCGCCAGAGAATAATTTGCCTGCGGTCCAGTGTACATACTCGTGAAAGTACCAACTAAGATATCCTCCAATGATTAGGGCAGATATCGTAACAACGAGTCTGGAAGCGGGTACCATATTTTATGTCACGTCTTAAGATTACTTTTGACAGAATTAATATCTGACCCGATTATAGCATGTGTGTACGTCCAGAAAGCCGGAGGTATCTGACCATCAAGAATAAACTAGTTCAATAGCTAAAACTCACTCTACAGCGTCTCACATGCTTGAGTCCGTATACGGAGATGCCAGTCTGAAGAAATCAAGATTGCCTCTGAATTGAGCGACAGCGTTCATAATCACCGAATCAACGTCCACATCAGCTGTCACAACCTCGTACGTATTCCCGACAAACCGTTGATACTCATGTACAATCTCTTCTGTCTTTCCACGAAGCTCTCCAACCCCAAGATCCGTGAACTCCCAGAGTAGCGCAAGCGTCTGTGTCGCCATTGACGTAAGATACGTCACAAACTCTTCCGGGGCCCGAAGCCCGGTTGGAACAATGCCTCGGATGACGTAGTGGGTTTCACTCAGTATGAGCCGGTGAAGCCCCTTCAGTGTCGTATCAATTGTACCTGAGAATCCACTGTGCCGGAGTGAATAGAGGAACCGATTGTTCAGATACCTCGTACCTCGCCAAGCGATCTGGTAGTTGATCGGCGTCGCAAACAGAATCGCCTCCATGACGAATAGTCCAATAGCACGATAGAATTCGTGGAACCGTTCAGTAGCAATATCCTGAATTGATTCGACTGAATCACGAGCGAGATCGAGATTGTTCGCACTAATCAGGAGGTTATGCGTCGCAATCACGAGGGCAATCCCGGAACTCAACTGCGCCCCGGTCATCGCAAGCCGGGCAAGTTTGCTGTGTCCAAGTCCGACGTCAAGACTATCCTCGACAACTTCAACGGTTTTTCGCGTTCGCTGGAGGCTCCGATCGGTTGTGCTGAAAAAGGCCCTCACGTCGTCGACTCCATCTTCAGTCGGGAGCTCTGTATCGTCGAGTTCTGCGTAGATTGTAGAGAGATCATCTGCAAGTTGGACTGACTGGACACGTCGCTCGCCACGTGCGTGTACCCGCAGCCCAGATTGGATTGTGGACTGTATCTCAGACAGTCGTTCCGAATCTGGTTCTGCCATAGTTGGGTTGTTGCGCCGGAAGAATTTAAGTATTGTAGACAGGTAAGTCAGATAATGGATGATCTAAATGGGGTTTTTGAAGACATAGATGCGGAGGATATCGGTGAGCAGATCACGCGACGTCGGCTCCTGATCAGTGGTGCTGCTATCGGTGGTGGATCCCTATTACTTGGTCAAGACAGAGAAACAGAACCTTCCCCAGAAGATCAACTTGCGTCAGCTGAGACGCGGTTTGCCACGGTAGCGACAACGCTGAACGAAGCTGATGCCGCAGATCCGAATTCCAACTGGGACCTTCAGAACGAAGTCGAAGCGGGACTTAATGCTGTCAACCAGATTCTCAGCGGAGACTTTCCCGATGATCCGAAAATCGAACAGCGGCTCAACGCACTTCGTACGGCCACAACATACTACAGCACACTACTGACGTCGTTGGCTGCCGCAGATTCTCTCTACATTTCGGTTGGTGACTCCGAACTCGAAGTCCTCAATCACACAGGGCAACTCGACTACAGTCCGACCTCCAAGTTAGACACCGCTTCGTTCGGGCAGTCAATAGCACAACTGGCAAACGCCGAGAAATCCCCAAGCGAGGTCACATCGGAGGGGCGAACACTTCTTCCGGACCAGCAGGCAGTTCTTGAGTCTCTCCGTACCCAACGGGAGGTCTTCGATAGGCATATTCGGGCCCAACAGTCGTTTTTAGATTCGGCTACAACGATTGAGGCTGGTATCCGGGCCTACGAGCAGTCACGATTCGATGACGCAGAGGCTATTCTGGCGGACGCTCACGAGACGCTTCTCTCCGATATTTCAGGGACGGACGGGGACTATCAGTTGTCCAAGATGGGTTTGACACTCGGCCAGTACAGCAAAGTGTTCAATCTCCGGCGAGATGGAGTCGCTAAGGTGCTTGAAGCCAGTCGAGAATCCATGTCAGAAGAGAAGCGACAGTCTGCGATCAATTCGGCTCTTAACACCTTCTTTGAGGCACGTAATCTGATTCCTCGATAAGTTTGATCTTGACTGATGTCGTGGGTTCTGTCCTCACAATCAATGAGAATGAAATATGTCACAATGGATCAGAATAGATGGGTACGATTAGAATCCGGCACAACACCTAACAGCGATCATACACACCCCTCGAATATGCCAACTGAATCGGTCAATGGGGCCGACTTATACTACGAAACGACCGGAGACGGAGTACCAGTTGTTTTCCTACACGGTGTCCTAATGAGCAGCCGCTTCTTCAGCGAACAGAAGCCACTCGCTGAAGAGTATCAGACAATTACGCTCGATTTTAGAGGACACGGTCGCTCGGAAAAGACCGAACAGGGACATACACTCCCACAGTATGCCCGTGACCTGGAATCGTTTCTTGACGCACAGGACCTTTCTGATGTTGTCCTTGTCGGCTGGTCGATGGGATCGCTTGTGGCGTGGGAATATGTCCGCCAGTTTGGGACAGACCGATTCCGGGGCTTCGTGAGTGTCGAGCAACAGCCACTCGATCTTGAACAAGAGGACTACGAGCACGGTGTGTTCGGATTTGATGAACTTCGTGGACTCATGGAACTCGCACAAACCAATCCACATGAGTTGGCGTGGTCCTTCATTGACGAGATGCTCGTGGATGAGCCAGACTCAGTCGAACAGCAGCTCTTCGATGAGATCACACGAGTCCCACCGCCGATCACGAGCGCTATCCTCTTTGACCAATCAGTACGTGACTATCGGGAGGTAGTTCCTGAGGTGGATGTCCCCACCCTCGTGTGTCTTGGTGAAGATGAAACGATGCTCGAGAATGGTGGTGTCGAGTACGTGGCCGACAATACGCCAGACGCAGAACTAGAACGGTTCTCCAATAGCGGTCACTGCCCATTCCTCGAAGAATCTGAGCGATTCAACCACGTTGTGTCATCGTTCATCGCCGACCGCTGCCACTAGAACTGCCCACCACCGACTGGCTGTTCCAACCGCCACGTGTCCTGTAACACCACCTCTTTGTCGTCGGTGCCACCGGTGGTGAGAATCCCGAGGTGATAGAGCTGGTACTTGAACTGGAAGTGAATCCCAGATTTGTAGATCAACGGATCATTCAATGCGGATTCGTTGATGTCACCATTGGCGGTCAGAACGTCATCCCGCCGATTCTGGGTGAAGAACACTTCGACAGCGAGCGGCTGATTGATGTGTGTAGCTTCGAGCGCCACATCAGCGAGCGACGCGGCACGGGTCTCGTGCTGATGGAGGCGTTCAAGCGCGGTGATGATGAGCCGAGTGGGCTCGTATTGGATGGCGACGGAGCGTGCGAGCTGCGCCCACTGCGGGGCGAGTTCGGTGAATCGCGTTGACCGGCCGGTCCACGTATCAAACTCTGCGAGCGCAGCCGTAATGCTCCCGTGCTGCTGTCGGGCGAAGCGAACGACTTCAGCGCCAAGATGCGTGAGTGAATCACCGGTGGGTTGCTCGTCGACGAGCCCCAACAGGATTGCGCCGCGCCGCCCACCAGAGATGGCGTTGATGACGTTGTCGGCATAGACGGTGTCAGTGTCGCCTTCAGCCGCCAGCGCAAGCGCATACCCGAGGTAGTTCTTCGGGTGATTCACCGGGAAGCTACCATCGGTGAGCCGATGCGTGGTTGCTTGGAGTCGCACCGCGTCGATCGTCGTCGAGAACTCTCCAGCCCCAGTGACACGAGCAGGCTCAACCACGTGTGCCGTGTCGGTGCTATCGACGCCAATGACACCGACGTTGAGGTTCCGTGCTTGTGCGCGCGCTGTGTCGGTGATACTGGGGGCTGGTGCGGCAACGTATCCGAGGTTGACTTCGGGAAGGTGCGCGTGTGCCTGGGTGATGCCCCGTTGAATGTCGGCTGCCGCCGGATCGGTGTTGTGGCCTTTTGCCTCGATCACCGTGACTGGTGTCGTGACTGCGTCACCATTCAGCACCTCGGTTGCTGGCATGCCGACGCCGAGTAAATCGGGTTCGCCAGCAGCGAGCCGGATCGTGTTGTACGGCGCAAGTCGATCGCGGATCGTGTCGGGTATTGTCCACCCGCCCCACGTGGATTGCGTGAACTGCGTTTCTGTGATTGCGTACTGATCCGAGCTCATGTCGATATTAGGGTATAGTGCGTCTTTCGCGGCAGCAAGCACTGTCGGTTCCGCCAGCGAGACTGCCATTATCCTATCCACTATCGGGCAGATGATATAATTGAGGGATGGAGACACCCCAACTCACAATGTGCTCGCAGGCACGTTATCAAAGGCGGTTATAGGATCGACAACACAACGACCCAGTATGGAAGTCGGACTCGTCAGCTGTACGAAGAGTAAGCGCGAGGAGGCAGCGAAACCGAAGGATCTGTACCTTGAGTCGGCGTTTTTCAGGAAGGCGCGGCAGTACGTTGAAGCGAATCACGATGTGTGGTATATTCTCTCTGCGAAACACCATTTGCTTGATCCGGACGGAGACCCGATCAAGCCGTATGATGAAACGCTGAGCGGTGCGTCCATAGATACGAAACGGAAGTGGGCAGAAACCGTGTTCAAGCAACTACGCGCAGAAGGCTTGCTTGCTGACGGGAATCAGCTCGTCTTCCACGCTGGACGAGATTACCATGAGGAACTCACACCGTTGCTTTTCGAGACGAGTGTAGAATTCACAGTGCCGACGGATGGGTTACAGTTTGGTGAGACGCTTGCGTGGTACAACGATCGCATTTGAACGCATCGCAGAAGATGACGCCCATAGAGCCCGCCCCACTACCCATACTTTTCCACAAAAGCCGTAGTTGATCTTCGTATGAATTCAGATCGAGCTCGTGGGATCCTCCTCGGGCTAGCCTGTGGGGATGCGCTCGGTCGGCCAGTTGAATTCTCGTCAGCATCCTCGATTGCGGCCGAACACGGACAACTCGACGAGATGGTTGGCCACGGAACGTGGAACCAGCCCGCTGGGACGATCACAGATGATACCGAACAGGCGCTGTGTATCGCCCGCAGCCTTGTTGAGCAGCAAGCATTCGATCCAGCAGACATCGCAGCCCGGTTCGTCGAGTGGTACGATAGTGGCCCGTTCGATATCGGCCGGATGACAATGAAGTCGTTGAGCCGCCTCAAACACGGCGACGACTGGAACGAAGCTGGCCAGCATGTCTGGCAGGCCAGCCCTGAGGGTCAGAACGCGGGTAACGGGAGTGTGATGCGGTGTCCACCGCTCGCGATACCTTACGCAACCGACCGGGAGCGACTCGTCACGGTGAGTCGACACTCGTCACAGATCACACACGCCGATCCACGGTGTACTGACGGCTGTGTCGTGCTGAACCTCACGCTTGCTGGGCTGCTTGAGGACGCATCAACACCGTTGCGGGATGCCCTCGATTACGTTGACGCGAGCGCACCGGACGAACTCACCACCGCGCTCAGCCCGCTCGCCCGTGGTGAGACACCCAGCTCTCTGGACACGTCGGGATACGTGATACACTCACTCCAAACAGCACTCCACGATGGGCTCCACGCAGAGACTGCCGAAGAGGCGATCGTGACGGCAGTGAACCGTGGTGGGGACACTGATACGATCGGCGCAATTGCTGGTGCCGTCGCCGGCGCGCAATTTGGAGCATCACAGCTCCCAGACCGGTGGTTGTCGGCAATTGATGAGACAGATGAACTCGATACGCTCGCGCGGAGATTACAGAGTGTCACCATGAACTAAGCCGCCGTATATCAAATGCTGAGTTGAATGGCCGTCGACGACGATTCCGGATCGGAACCTACTGACTCGAACAAGTCGGCATGGTCCGTCTCTCGGCTCAACGACGAGATCGCTGCCACCCTTGAGGCGGCCGCCGATCGCTTTCCCACCTACGTCGTTGGCGAAGTATCGGACGCCACAGCGAAAGGCTACGGGACGTTCTTCACACTCCGGGATGTGGACGGGGAGGAAACGATCCAGTGTATCGCGTGGTCCTCTTTCCGGGAACAATTCGATGCCGAGATCACAGAGGGTGAGGAGGTAATCATCCGGGCACAGGTTGACTTCTACACCGAGGGCGGGCGGACCCAACTCAATGTGAGAGATTACTGGCCTGTTGGTGACTCCGAGCGCTCACAAGAGTTGGAGGCGTTGCGTAGTAAACTCGACGAGGAAGGGTTGTTCGACCCAGACCGAAAACAGCCATTGCCGCCGTTTCCTTCGAACATCGGTGTGGTGACCTCCCTAACAGGATCTGCCCGAGAGGATGTCCGTGAGTCCGCCTGGGGACGCGCACCGGGAGTGACACTCACCTTCTTTGGAGCGACAGTGCAGGGCAAAAACGCCGCCGCATCGATCGTTGGAGCGGTTCAGCAGGCAGACCGAGACCCCGATATCGACACGATCGTCGTAACGCGTGGTGGCGGCGCAGACGACACACTCTGGTGTTTTAACGAGGAACCCGTCGTCCGAGCGATCGCCGATTGTGCGACCCCGACAGTCGTCGCTGTAGGCCATGAAGACGATGAAACCCTCGCCGAACATGTCGCAGACAAGGTAGCAATGACGCCGACAGACGCAGGGATCGTGGCGACGCCTGAGATGAGCACCATCCGAGAGCGGGTCGACACTATCGAACGTCGGCTCCAGACCGGGTACGAAACAGTCGTCAGCGAGCAGCTTGACGCGCTCAGTCGACGGATCGAAAACGCAGTCGTAGGACTCGAACGGGCGGCAGAAACCCGGCAAGCACGTCTCCAGCGAGCAGCCGATCTCGAACAGCGGATCGATACCGCCTACACGACACTAACAGGATCACGCCTTGATGAGGTCGACGACAGGATCGAGACGGCGGTCCAGGAGATCGAACACACCGCAGAGACAGAGGCCGTTACGGTACGGGCAGCTCAGGCCCGCATTGGCGGGCTTGAGACCCGTATTGATCGGGCGTATGAGACATACGTCGATCAGGAGACCGAAGCGCTCGAGCGCCGGATCGAAGAGGCGTATCGAGACATCGAGACGGATACAGACGTTCAAGAGGCAAAACAGGAAGCCCGGCAGCTCCGGATAGTCATTCTTGTTCTCGTTGGACTGCTGCTGCTTGGTGTCGCACTGTGGGCAGGCGGATTCCTGTGACAAGAGCAGGATATTAAGTTCGTTCCGAGAGAGTATCGGCTATGACTGACGCCGAAATCGACATCGCCGAGACAATCGATCGACTTGAAGAGATCGCCGAAACGCTCGAAGATGGAGAGGTTGGTCTCACCACGGCGAAGGAACTTCGTGAGGAGGCAGACAACCATCTTGAGAAGCTCCGTGACGCGCTGGACGTCGGTGATGGTGACATCATCGAGATCGACGGTGAAGACGCCGAGATCGAGAGCGCTGAGTGAGTTTTCAGACGTTTCCGGAAACCGTGTTTTTCCACAATTAGAATCGGGAGACAGCAAAGCGATAGCAGGATCGATCCAACAGCGTACAGGGCCTTTCCGGAATCCACCCGGTCACACTTTTATCACTTCCCCAGAGAATAGCTACCCATCGACAGATGATCCGTGATGCTCGCGTCCTTCGCGCCGGATTCGTTCCTCGGGAAGTCGAGCATCGCGACACCGAGGTCAACCACCTCTCGAGCGTTCTTGAGCCGATCACGAACGGCGAACCGGCTGACACAGCCATCGTCACCGGTCCGAGCGGTGTCGGCAAAACCTGTGTCTCGAAGTTCGTTACCGAACGGCTCCGCGAGGAAGTCCTCGACGTCGAGGCCACCTACGTCAATTGCTGGCGGAACTACAGCCGCTTTCGAACGCTCTACCAGATTCTGGATGATATCGGCGCGACCATCGATATTCACCGCCAGTCGACACCGCACGACGAGCTCATCGATCGGCTCCAGCAGTACGACGGACCCCGAACCGTCGTCATTCTCGATGAGGTCGATCAACTCGAAGATCCGAGCGTCATCTACGACCTCCACAGCCTGCCACAGTTCGCCATCATTTGTATCGCGAACAAAGAAGAGGAGCTGTTCAGCCGCGTCGACGATCGCCTTGTGAGCCGCCTCCGCTCCAGTGAACACGTTCGAATGGACAAGTATCACGACGAGCAACTGTACGATATTTTGAGTGCTCGCACGAAGTGGGGACTTGAAAAGGACGTCATCAGCGATGAGCAGCTCTACCAAATCGCAGATGCCGCCGCCGGCGATGCCCGTCTCGCCATCGGGATGCTCCGAAGCGCAGCCAGCACGGCTGATCGGGAGAACTGTGACCGTATCACCGACGACATCCTCGTCGATGCGGCCGAGGACGCTCGAGCCCAGATCAAACAGAAAAGCCTCGATTCTCTCACTCCACACCAACGAGTCGTCTACGATGTCGTTCGGGACCACGGTCCACTCGGACCGAGCGAGATCCACGAGCGTTATACCGAAGACGTCGACGACCCACGGACCAAACGGACCGTCCGCACGTACCTCTCAAAGATGGCCCAGTACAATCTCCTCAAAGCCGAGGGCACGAGTCGGGATCGAGAGTACTCGCTCGTCGATTCGGCGGCGGCGTCGCCAATACAGTAGCCGATCTGGCCGGAAGGCCCATGTTTCAGTATCGCTTTAGAGATAACTAGAAGTGAGACCGCCACCGTAGTCAAGAGGCAATTCTAGCAATGATCGAGTTCATGGATCCTACAGCTGCGAAGATTGTTTTAGCGGTTCAGCGTGGCGATTCAATTAATCGGATCGCGAGCAAAATCGATATCTCGTACTCATGGGTATACGACTGGATTGAGCGGTTGGAAAACGCAGATGTTATCGCTAATACCGATGACGGAATTCAGATCGTCGACCACGAGATGCGCCAGCAGTACACCGAGATGGTCGCTGCGTTGTACAACCGCGATACCATCTCCCAAGAGGAATCCTACGTCATCCCACACTTCGCTGGGATGGAGTTCGCGTACACGGAGATTGACGCCGCGTACGTCTGGACGCATGGCGGCTACCAGATCGCACGGAGTCACGACGATTATCCGGTGTTCATCGAAGTTCACGACCGCGATGTCGACCGTTGGATTGCATTCTTCCAGCAGTTTGGCATCGACACGAGTATAGACGAACGCCCGGACACCAGCGACGTCAACGGGAACGTCCACTACGTGTTGTTCCCGAAGACCAACGATATCGATACCGAGTGGGTCGACGGCAGCCCCGTCATCCCGTTGGGTACCGCTGTCGACCAGATGATGAAAAATCGTCCAGCGTACGAGCCTGCCTTAGAGATTATTTCTGACGAGTACGAAAGGGACATCGACGCGTCGCGCCACAGTGCGACAGAATGAGTCTTCGTGAACGACAGCTCATTTGGAATCCACTGCGAATAGCGACATGATCGCTCCTTTAGCTGTCGTGATCCACTTGCCGTTATCGGATTCCACAGAACACAATAATCAATTGAATAACGATAAGATGAGCAGTCCAGCGGTCGGGCTTACTTGTCTGTAAAGTAGAGCAGTATCATCTCATTTGGCTGGACACAGAGTGGGTTGTATGATTTGACGATAAATGAGCCGTCAGCACGATTAGCTTTTGTTTCACCTTCGAATTCACTGACTTCAAGTTGATCAATGAACCGTTGTAGGTCTATTGGAGAGGTTGAAGAAGCGTCACTAACTCGTTTAGTTCGTCCATCTAGTGTAATCTGGATGCCATCATCTGTGTCTGTGACGGAAAGTTCGATGTCGGATGCGGCTTCAGTGTATGTGGTCGTTTTCGCTGGGCCGCCACTGACCCACAGTCGGAGAGTGAGTGTGTGTGTCGTTCCAACGTGCTGGCCTAATATTGGGAAACAGAGTGTCCCGCCTTGACGAGTTGTATCAAAAATTTCGCGTCTTACTGGGGTTCCATCAACGTATAATCTCGCGTTGATACACTCAGTCACGTCACTAGCTCGCGGCTGTAAGAGCGTATCGCGGTGGACCGTCGCCCATCCAATCAGTGTCTGCGAGCGAATGCGGTCGAGTTGCTGTTCGGTCGGGATTCCGTCTAGCGAAACCTCGGTACTCTCTGTGAAGGGTTGTTCTTTAACGACGTACTCACCGCCGGGCAGCCAGACATTAATTGGGCCATGCTCGCCGGAGAGTCGGACGATACCACGGTAGGTCACTTGCGTCCGTGCTTCCTGTTTTGGAATAGGTGTTGAGATTGATTGAATTGTCCCGGAGCGGAACACACCCGATGGTTTCCACCAGAACGCGAGTTGTTCTTCATCAACTGCTTCAACAAGGTCTGCTGGCGGAGCTACTGTTACCGAAATGTCGGTCGAGATGTGATCTTCGGGAGATGGTTCGTCTTCGGAAAAGAACGGACTGTCAGGATAGCGTTTCTGCTTGAGAACTGGATGGACATTGTCGAGGGTGACCTGCCAAGGGTCAGTCGAAAAGTGCGTCTCAACCTCAACTGACGAGTCGGATTTCAATTCAGGGATCTCGACTTCAGTGCTTCCGTGCTGTATGTATCGACGCAGAAGCCCTTGTATGTCAACGGTGAGCGTTTCACCGCCGTGTTGCGTCGGCAAGTAATAGTACAGTACCCCATCCTCGCTATGTGCTGTGAATCCGATCGGCTGTACTCGTTCGCCTCGTACAGTAGAGAAAACGATGTCTTGTGGGTCGGGATCGACCCTTGGGTGGGTTTTGACACGTACTCTCGGGAGCTCGCCGAGCGGCGCGACTGACTCTGTGGCTGTATCAACACTGTGGAGTAACTGGTCGATGTGTGGCTGGGCATCCGGCTCTAGAATCGCATAGTACGATTCGGCCGTGTCGTGCGTGGCTCGGAGCTGGACGGACTGGATGTCTTCGACATCTTCGAAGGATGCGTCTGTGACAGGTTTGCGAACCGTTCCGTTCCAGATGATTTCGTCGTATGACTGCCAGTCTTCTGGAAGCGGATCGGTAGCCCCTTCGAGACCTTCTTCGGCTCGGAGCTTGCTGATGTCATGAGCAGTGTACTCTAACTCCGGCGGTGCGTGTTTTGTGTCGGCTGCAAGCCGGATGAAGTCGATAATTCGGTTTGGCTGCCCGGCTATTGAGGGGAACGACGCCGTGAACTCGTCATCCGTCCGAGTGAATTCGAGATCATGGCGTGTCCGATCTCCGGTTGAGGTGTCTCGAATTCGAAGCGTACCGGTCAATGACTCGATCGGTGGTAGCGAATCGTTCCATGTAACGCTGACCGAATCGTGACTCAGCACCATTCGGTCTCGAAGCCGTGTATCTAACCAGGTCTCGGTACCGTGTGTCTGGGGAGTTCCAGTCCCGCCAGCCGTCGCTAGGTCTCGCTCGGACGGATTAATGTATGCTCGTGGAAGCGCTTCGGCGAAGAAGCGGTGGAGGCGCTCGTTGTCGAGTGTCCCTTCTAATGCTACGCCGATTTCGAATCCAGTCGATTCACGGCTCCAGGCTCTCTCACTAAGGTTCGCTGAAGTGAGAATTGTTCCTGCCGAGGGAGTGGTGGATTCGGATTGGTCAGTAAGCGTGATTACCTTCAAATGCGCCATCCCGCTTCGAATCTCACGACCATCGGCGAGCTGGTTTCCCTGATCGCCTGGAGCGCGGACGCGGAGCTGGAAGCTACCAAACCGGTCGTCAAGTTCTGTGATTTCAGCGGAAGAAAGGATTTGCTCATCGTCGGCCAGCCGGCTCAGTCGCTTCGTGTATATTTTGAATTCGATGTCCGACTCAGCGACCGTTTCAGGAAGGTACGACATGAACGCTGAAATTCCAGTCCGTGTCACAAATGGTGTGTAATAACTGATTTCGATTGGAGGTTCCACGTCGTGAAGCATGTCAGTGAGCGCTGCCTGAAGCGTATTTGCGGTTAGCGTGTGGACTACCCCTTCGCCAAGGCCGGTATTTGCCACCCACGAGTCGGCTGCGTGCGTATCGTTGCCGGTCATGGACGCTCCCACGATAGTAGCTATTTGCTCAATGATAGGGGACGACGAGAGTTCCGCCGGAGCGTCACCCTTGATGAGTGCCTCCGGCTCCGGGGAGTGTATCAGATCTCCTTCGTATCGAGCGCCCCATTCAACACCGCCGTAGAGCCCGTTGCGAGTGAAATTGAACGACCCGAGATAGGTGACCATTCGTGAGTCGTTGTACAGAAGGTAGATTTTCGCATGTGTTTCACGGTTGTACGCTGATATGCTTGGATGCGAATCTGTATCTCTGACAGTTTCGACAGTCTCGTTAGGGCCACAAATCGCTACTTGGTCATCGGGATCAAACCAGTCTAGGTAACCCGTGGTGATACCGTACGTAAAGACGACGAACTTGTCGAAGGGACCTTCTTCGATGTCTTCTCGTAACTTGTCACCGACACCCAGTATCTCAACGGTATCGTCACTCATTGGCTTGAAGCAGGGTTGTCGTCCAACTGCGAAGCGGGCCGATTCCATAGAAGCTCGCACTGTTCGTGTTTGAGGGGAACTCCCGGATGCGGTAGACGTCCTTCTCGTCGGTTTCGGGCTCGATCATCCCGTTTGTCTCAAGTAAATCGAGAAGGACCTGTGGCGGGGCAGTTCCCTGTTCAAGATTCGCCTCCAACTGCTCCAAGAATCGATAGACGCGGGGCGAATCAGCCGAATCGACCGCTGAGAGTAATCGAGGCAGGTACTTGCGGCCATCGTCAGGGCGTGTCAGGAATTCCTCGAACGTCGCTGTTCGGTCTTCTCCCGCTTCGAAGTGCGCTTCAACGGTCTCACGCCTGAGTACGGGGTCGTCCGTGTCCAGTAACGTCCGGCTGATCGTTTCCCCATCTGCCATGAAGAAATTCAGGAGCCAGTAGTAACTCGTCTCGTCGAGATCTACTGTCACTGTAGACGGGAGATCTGAGAGATCAACGATGTCTGTCCCGCTTTCCAAGACAGTCTCTGGTTCCGATGTGACGATGTCGTGGATACGGCGCATTTCGCGGTCGAATTCGTGCCCCGAGTGCCTGAGCGGGCCGATGTGTGTTACAAATAAAATTGACCGTACGAAATGCTCACCGTGCTCAATGTTTGCGACTGCTTGGAGCAATGCGGTTGTTTGAGTCGGCGTGAATTGGAGGGAAGTATCCGCGAGGGTGGTGAGTTGTGTGTCGTTTTCAGGAATGAATAGCTGTGTAGCGAACTGGAGCGTCGTACCGATGACGTTGAGATTACTTGTTCCCCGGAGTGCGTCGTGCTCTCGAATGAGATGCCCAACTAGCTCGCAAAAATCCGATAACACCTGTTCCGCCTGTGATTGCGGGGCTGTGCCCGCTGCGGCCGGCCGAACATCCTGTTCAATGCGGGCTTCAAGATCAATACCGATGTCGCCACAGCGCGTCACGAACCACGGGGCGAACACCTCTTCGACGAATCGGGTAGTGTCGTACGACTCGCCTTGTGAAGCCATCCGCTGGAGTTCCGCTGCGACACGATCGTAGACATCGCCATCATAGTCGTACTGTGGTTCGAACAGGTAATTTCGAACCGTCTTGACACCGGCCGTGAGTTTTACTGGTGTGTCTTCTTGGAGGCGCGAGTTGAGTATATACCAGAGTAATCCTTCATGATACAGCGGCTTGTCGTCCGATGTTTTCGCATACAGTAGCAACCGTTCTTGGGCAGATAGATCGATACCCTGCTGGTGGAGATGGGCGGCGTGCTTGACCCAGAAGAGTGAATGCATAATCATTCCCACGCCCGGGAAGACGAATTCCCGGAGTTCCCGCGGCCGGAACAGACGAGACCGACTGCTCGTTTCCTGACTAGCCGATAGGAAATATGTTGATGAGTGACTCTCTGCCATGGATAACGAGTTTCTAGCCTGTCAATTAGTGTTTGTCCCTCTCGACATGGGAAGTGTACAGATACGTGGTACTAGTACGGTTTGGGGATGAGTAACACGGACGAAGACTCTCGTCCTGTTCGATCAGGTACGGAAACTCGTCAAGCACGACGATCGTATTCTGGTCGCCCAAATATCGGAACAGGCGCTCCCAATCGGGACGGATGTCTTCGATACTAGGAAACGTGTTGGCCGCAGCTTCGACAAACTGTTCCAGTTGGAGCTCTCGCGTCTTCTGTCGTGCCTGATAGAAGACCACGTTCTTTCGCCCCGCAAGCGCCTTCTTGACGAGTCTTGTCTTTTCCAGCCGTCACCGGCCGTACACGACAGCGAAATCCAGTTTCTCCGAGAAGGCCGTGAACTCTCTAACTCCTCTGAGCGGTTCACGAAGTCTGTCATAGCGCTGAATTAGTGCGTGTGAGATTAACATATTCTGAATAATCATATTCTGGAGTATCATATCTAGAGATGTCATCGACGAGGTACGATACAACGATGGTCACTGAATTAACCAACAAGTTGCCGAGATACACCGATATGTTGGTTAATTCGACGATCAAAGGCGATGGCCACCTCGGAAAGAGTCTTGGAAACAGTCTACCACTCATGGAGATCCGGTGACAGAGTTCGAATTGGCGTCTGGTACATTTCTTTCTGGAAGTTCGGAAGCGCCACGCCGCAGCTTATCGGGACTGTAGACAACTAGTTGAGTATGGGAGACGGCTCAACAGCAAACAGACTGGCAGTGGAGCAACCGACACGAGGTGCAGATCACAATCAGTCCCTTGCGGACCAAGCTGATCCAGCCACGGAGAAGATGCTGCTGCCGTCACTCAACGACGGCATCACGCTGCTCGATATCGACAGCGGCCGTGGCGTCCCGATTCTCCAGTCACTTGTGCTGGACCATCTCCTCCTCCACGACGGCCCTGCTTTCTGGGTCGACGCGAACGGCCACGCAACGACGACGACACTCGCCCAGATTGCTCCGAGCCGGAGATTACTCGATCGACTCCACGTCGCACGGGGTTTCACCGCCTACCAGCACTACGGCGCTGTCTGCGATCTCCCGGCGGCGGTGAATCAGTCCATCCAGGAGTCAACGGCCACCAACCACGCACAAGATGGGCAGCCAGCAGATAGAGACGCTGAATCACCATACACGCCCGCGCTTATCGTCGCGCCGGCCGTCGACGTCCAGTATCGTGCCGACGACACTCTCGGAGATCGCCACGCCGACACCCTCCAATCCCGTACACTCGCCCGGTTGGCGACGTACGCTGACGGGTATGACATCCCGGTGCTTGTTACTCGGCGTACGATCGACGAATTCACCGAATCGGTCGCGACAGTCGCTTCCCACCACCTCAAGTGCGAGCAAACGCGAATGGGGCCGCGAATCCGTGGCGACGATTTCGAGACGCTCGTGTACCCTGTCGACGATGGCGCGTACTATCAGACGACGTTCGCCTACTGGCGGCAGCTGCTTGAAGCCCGCGCCACGCAGGTTGGCGTCGAACCGACGACGCCGGCATCCGCGACATCTGAGGCTGTCGGAACGGGCGTCACAGCGGAGGGAGAGACGCTGGCGGCCACCACGGATCCTCTACTAGATGCGTGGACAGCAACTGGGAGTCGGTAACGATGGGACGTACAAATCCGACATATCGAGACGCTCTGCGGGCCATCGAAGAGCGCTGGACCGAGTTTCGCCGGGCGCTTCGTCGTCGCGACCAGCCGCGATTCGACCGACTGTTCGAGTACGCTCGCGAGCACGCCGACGCGAGCGGGTTGTTGAACCACCAAAATCCGCTGCTGCCGGCGCTTCTCAGTATCGACCTCGAACAAGAGGCTCGTCTGGATGACCACGAAGAGCGTCTGGAGAAGCTTGAACATCGGTTCAACGAACAGAGCGACATCGAACAGGCACCCGACGAGGGGACCAGCGAGACAACCCGATGAGCACACTCGCCACGATTGCGTTCGACATCGAGACGACGGGGTTTTCGACTACCGATCAGCTGACCGTCATCGGCTTCGACGCCGAGATTGGTTCGCGGATTTTCCTCAACACAGATGGCCGCGCATACACCTCAGACATCGAACAGCGTGTGAACGAGCGCCTCACGACGCCAGTAACGCTCTCCGTTCATGACGATGAGGGCACGTTGTTGGACGCCGTCAAGACGTTCGTCGACGCCACGATCGCACAGCGCGATGTCAAACTCGTGGCTTACAACGGGGAAACTTGGAACGGCGGATTCGATCTACCGTTTCTTCGGACACGGCTCAGTCATCATGAACGCGAGTGGCCATTTACGGAGCTGCCGTACATCGATGTGATGGAAGTCTTCTCCTCACGGTTCAATACGAGCGAGAACAGCCTCACTGGAGTATACGACGAGCTCGTGGCCTCTGGTCACGGCACAGTCGATCCGTTTACAGATAGCAGCCAAGCTGTCGACGCATGGCAGACCGGTGATTTTGAAGCCGTAATACTCCACAACGTTTCCGACATTCGGCGCACACGAGCGCTGATGGACGTCGCCGAACGCTACTGCTCGAAATCAGATTTTTCGATGAAATCGCTCGAACCAGTGAGTAATGGAAGATAGATCGTAGAAACTGTCGAAGGCTTCGGTCACGATCACTTGCTGTATTTGTCTTCGAGAGCAGCTTCTTGTCGAGCCAGTATTTGGACACCCTCGCCAATTCCCTCGGTCAACACGATCCGTCCGAGCTCCGTCAGTTCGTAGTACGAATAGGTCTCTTCAGTTCCCGTATTCGGATCGCGTCGGTTCTTGATGAGTGCGACGTCCTTGAGCGTCCGGAGCGGATAGTGGAGCGCATTATCTTCCTCACCGAGTACCATTGATAGTTCGCTGGTACTGAGTTGGTTATTCTCCGCAAGCGCCTCCAGGATCAGATATTGCTTGGGTTTAGACGCCACTTCGTACATCTCCAAGTAATCTTCAAGATCGAACAGGCTGTCCTCAGGGAGTTCAACGTCAAGGTCGAACCCGTTATCACCCTCATTGGAGTCGTCACGACGTCGGAGCGAACCACCGTCAGGAATTGACGTTCGGTCGGGTGAGTTAGTCATATAAGCCAGTTGGTCCCCAACCATCTTAAAAATTTTTACTATGGTTGTGGCGAGACCATCCAGCTATTTGACCCAGCGAGTTGAGTAACAGATAATGGAAGAGCGGTTGATCGAGGCTCTCGAAACAAGCCCCTACCTCAGCGAGACAGAGATCCCCAAGCCCAGACTCCTCGTCTATTTGATGGGGCCCTACAAGTCCTATCCACCCTATGAGTCACTCTCCGCCGATCAAGGTGTAGCCACGACGCGAACAACACTCGATGAAGCAGTCAAAAATCTCCAGGCCACTGAAACTGACTTCGACGCGGATGAGGCACTCTGGCTCCTCATCGAGCTCCGACGACGGCTCCGAAGAGAGCGAGGCGTCAATGCCTTCCTCGCGACAGATCCTGAAATCCCACTCTACGAGATGGACGCTGCCACCCAGAGTATCGAATTCACTAAGGCGTCCGTTGCAACTGTCTTTATTGCACCGGCGATGGGTGACAACCTCGGTGTCGGTATCGAGATCGGATCTGTCTGTGAGCACCTCTCGTCACAGGAACTCCGTGAAGAAGTGCTGTTCCTTGGCGAACAGAACGTCGAAAGTTCGATGATCGATGCGATTTCGGAACGTTGGCACGTTACAGTAGACGAGTTCGATGACTTTGATGGGCTCTATCAAGCTGTCAAAGCTCACATCCGCCAAGTTGCCTAGCGAGAGACTCCGTTTTGGTTGTCAGAGCGTGTTGAAACCCCCAGCGAACGAGAATCCAAATACGTCTAGTTAACCAACGAATATCAGTAGTACAGACATTTTGTTGGTTAACACAGATACGGAGATCCGGATACAAACAAGGAAACGATTCCGGAAAGTGGAATAGAGGAGTGAATTCACGAGAACACGCTACTTCTATCGAGACGATCCTCGTTTCCTGAAATCCGGAATAGACACGCCGGCGATTATGCGAGATTTCGGTGTAGAGGCAGTAGGTGACTTACGCAAATGCCGTTCACTATCGACTTCCTAGATGATGGGCGCATCCTCGAGTGGGACGCCACCGCTGGCGGTGCCGTTGCGACCGAACGCGACGACTATACTCCACGGTTCTACGTCGCCGCACGCGATCCGGATGACGACATCGATTATACGGCACTTCGATCGATCTACGACCACCATCCCCACGTCGTTGCGACCGAGATAGTGAGGCGAGATCCCAGATTCCGTCGCGATGAGGAGCCAGTCCTTGCCGTCGACGTCGGCCACATCGACCGCGTCACCCCACTCGCACAGCAGGCACGGCAGCTGGACACGTATCCAGTCGGAGACCTCGCCTGTTTCAACGTGGACCTTTCGCGAAAGTTCCGGTACTGTCTGGAGGAAGACGTGGATCCGACACCGGCGAGTGAGCTGTCGACGCTCCGACTCAGCGTCCCAGTGACCGAAACGGACACTGACACCTACACCGAGCTGTCCATCGCTGGCGACACTGTCAGTGGCTCACCGACAGATATCCTGACCGCCGTACAGGCAGCACTCGAAGATCAGAACCCGGATATCCTAGTCTGCTCGACGAGCGAGATCATCCCGACGTTGTACGAGATGGCTGCGGCCGCCGGCGTCGACGAGTTCACGTTGAGTCGGTGGCCCGACGTCGACTACCAGCAACTCGCAAGCCAGTCGACGTATGCGAGTTACGGTCGTGTTGGCCACTCGCCGGCACGATACAACGTGCCCGGCCGCGCAATCATTGACGAGTCGAATACGTTCTTCTACGGGGAGACGAATCTTGACGGCGTTCTCGATCTCGTCTCGCGCTCGAAGAAACCCGTCCAGGAGCTGGCATGGGCATCGATCGGCAACGTGTTGACCGCGATTCAAATCTGTGAAGCCCACGATCACGACGTACTTGTCCCGTGGAACTCCTGGCGGCACGAGTTCTACAAGCCAATGGGGACGCTCCACGACGCCGATCGTGGCGGCTTCATCTTCGCGCCCGAGGTCGGGGTCCATGAGGATGTCCACGAACTCGACTTCTCGAGTCTGTATCCGAACATCATCTGTACCCGGAACGTCTCACCCGACGTCATCCGATGTGACTGCCACAGCGACCGCGAGGATGTCCCCGGCCTCGGGTACTCGATCTGCGACGAACGTGGTTATCTCGTCGACGTCCTCCAACCCATCATCGACGCTCGCGACGAGATCAAGGCGGCCATCCGTCGCGAACAGCAGCGGGACGAGCCTGACGAGGACCGACTGGCGGAGCTCGAGGGGCGGTCGGGTGCACTGAAGTGGATCCTCGTCGCCTGCTTCGGGTATCAGGGGTTCAGTAACGCGAAGTTCGGGCGGATCGAGTGCCACGAAGCAATCAACGCGTTCGCTCGCGAGATTCTGCTGACGGCGAAACAGCGGCTGGAGGCCGGCGGCTGGCGGGTCGTTCACGGCATCGTCGACTCTATCTGGGTGACGCCTGATCCCGACATCGACGATGTTGCCCGTGAGGACCTCGAGGCGCTTGCGACAGAGATTACGGAAGAGATCGAGATTCGGCTCGAACACGAAGCCCACTACGACTGGGTCGCGTTCGTGCCGCAACGCGAGAGCGACGCCGGCGCATTAACGAAGTACTTCGGGAAAGTCGCCGGCGACGACGACTTCAAAATCAGAGGTATCGAAGCCCGGCAGCGCTCAACTCCGCCGTTCATCGAGGATGTCCAGCAGGAGTGTCTCGAACGGCTCGATGCGACTCGATCGCCGGACGCCGTACTTGACTGTCTCCAAGACGCCATCAAGCGCCTTCACGCTGGAACTGTACCGGTTGAACAACTCGTCGAGCGGAATCGTGTCTCGAAGCCACTCGAAGGATATACGCAGAACACCCAGAACGTGGCGGCACTAAAACGAGCTCGCGATCAGGACCTCGCTGTTCATCCAGGACAGGACATTGAGTACGTAGTCGTCGATAACGAGAAAACCTCGCGAGAACGGGTCGCCCTTGCTCACGAGGAGATCGAGACCTACGACGCCCCGTACTATGAGACACAACTCGTCCGAGCTGTCGAGAGTGTGCTGTCGCCGCTTGGCTGGGATCGAACGGAGATTCGTCGAGAACTCACGGAGACACAGGTTCCAAAGTTGACGGCGTACACGAACACGGGAGATTGTTAACCAACACGAGAGTCATCGGGAGTGTGTCTGTTGGTTAAACATGGCCCCTACGGGGTCGAACCCCCACACCCCGTGTGCGATATGAAATCAGGAAAATAGTGGGAGGGGGTAGTAGAGGAGAGAGACCTCGAACCACCAGGGATCCACGGTTTCGGGGAGATAGAGTCCTAAAGACAGCAATATCACGATAGACTATATTTCAGGGGAATCTTTACATAGCCACCCTGTCAACCATAGCCGCAATGGGGCTCAAGTCGGTTGAAACAAAACAGTATGTTTTGTGATATAACCGAGCTTGTCTACGGCACTGCTCTTTCGTGAGATAGACGTCTCCGTCAGTTTAACGCCTTCTCGTGGACTCTCTTGCCATTTTCCAACTTTTCAGATGACTCGTCTTTGCCTACCCTCTCACCAAATTCATATCGCACACGGGGTGTGGGGGTAACCCACCGACGAGATCAGACTCCACTTGAGATATTCAAGAGATCTTCTCGGGACATCTAGTCGAGAATTCGTCTGGTTGTACACGGGGAGTACCTCCACCGAACACATCCGTCTCGCCTTGACATCGACAGCTGTTCGATGACCTGATCAGCATTTCATATCGCACACGGGGGGTCACTACGACTAATTGATTTCGCCCACGGTTACAGTATTACTTTACCTCCCCTTCGCGAAAGCGCCTGTAACGTGAGAATTCAGCAAATTTAATCTCGCACACGGTACCCATATTTATTTATAGTTTCGCTCTAACTGCCCAAATATGGTTGACGGCGACGATCAACAGTCCCTCTCACAATCTATCAAAGGACGCCTCCAGGAGGGTGTTCAAAACTCGGTTTTCCGAGATAAGGGTCTTCTCGACCCAGATGCCGTCATCGACGAGGATCGCATCGTCGGTCGTGATGACCAGCTGGACGATATCATCACCTACCTACGACCGGCGGTACAGGGAAACCGCCCACCCAATATGCTTCTCTACGGCCCATCCGGGACGGGGAAGTCGCTCATTATCAACGCGGTTTGTCAGCAGGTTCTTGAACTCGCGAACGCCCAAGACGACCGTTTTGGGGTTATTAAGACCAACTGTCAGACAATCAAATCGCACGATAGGGCCGTCTATCGACTTGTGGAAAACGCCGCAAATGAAGCAGACGTTGAAGTTGGGGTTCCACAGAGTGGCGTCTCGACAGACCAGAAACTCAACCGATTTTATGAGATCCTGAGCAACAACTTCGACTCGGTCATTATCATCTTGGATGAGGTCGACCTCTTGGTAGGGCGACAGCGGGACCCGAACGATGAGCCAGCATACTCCAAGCTGCTCTATCAGCTCTCTCGGGCATCACAACTCGGCCAGATCGAGGGACACGTTTCCGTTGCTGCGCTCACAAACGATCCCCGGTTCATGGAGAACCTCGACGGTCGGGCAGAGAGCTCGTTCAATCCGCAGGATGTCGTCTTTTCAGACTATGATGCGGACCAACTACAGTCCATTCTGAAACGACGTCGTGACGCGTATCGGGACGGTGTCCTTGAGGACGGGATCATTCCACTTAGCTCTGCATTTGCGGCACAGGACCACGGTGACGCCCGGAAAGCGATCGATCTGTTTCGGAAAGCAGGCGAGATTGCAGACCGCGAAGGCGAAGATATGGTTCATGAAGGGCACGTTCGTGATGCCCAGAAAGAAGCAGAACGGGATCGGACGCTGACTCAGATGCAGGGGTTGTCGACCCAAAAGAAGCTCTCGCTTTACGCTACTGCGATCGTCCCCGTTTACTCACAACGCAATTTGAACGCTGTTCCCAGTACGGTTGCATATCGCGTGTATCAGTACCTTACTGACTTACTTGACGCTGATACAAAATCGCGCGACTCCTATCTCCGGTATATGAGTGAAGCGGAGACATACAACTTCGTCACCTCAGAAAAGCGGGGACGCGGCTACGGGAGTGGCGTTCACAAGGAGTACACGTTTGTTGATGATCCGGGGGTGGTTGCTGAAACGCTTCGAGCTGACATCCGGATCGAAGAGGCAGACAATGAAGGCGATCTAATCAAATCTGTTGTCAACGCACAAATAGATAATTTCTTCGAAGGAAAGTAGCGACCAGAGACGTTGCTGTCACAACTGGATTCATTTCGCACACGGGGTGTGATTTCGCTATAATTCCTGTCGCTATCTGTAGGTATGTCTGACAACCGTATACACGATTTCATTTCGCACACGGGGTGTCTCTGCTTGATTCGTCAACTGATTCATCTCTCACACGGGGTCCGTCCCGAATCAGCGTAGAATCATCTCGCACACGGGGGGTGCCAATCAGATCTCTGTGGGAATTTCATTTCGCACACGGGGTGTGTGGACTTCAATATCCGGCTAGCTACCTGTTCTACTCGTCAGGATCGACCGGTGACTTATATTTGGACTTGACTTGATCTCCCTCTCGCCACTGCCAGTAGTAGTAGCGGTTGTCGTTGATCTCCTTGATCGTGATCGTGGCCTTCGACGGGACGTCATCCGGAAGATCGTCTGGTCGCTCGTTGAGCTCTTCTTGATCTGCCGACTCCTCGAGACGGACCTCTCGTTCCTTGTGATCGGCGAGTGCTTCAGCGTACGTCGCAACATCTCGGAGGTGCTCCGGATCCGACTCATTGAGCGTATTGACGATCTCCGTCGGGAGGTTCGCCGGTGGGGCCGGGGGTTCGTGGGACATCGGCTACTCTCGTGTTAACCAACACGACCCACGAAACAATAGTTTTGTTGGTTAAGATGATGGGGGCAAAGCTCGCGACCGCTGTCTGTAACACTACTTGAAACTTCTTTATACAGTAGTTTCGTACTATGTTACATTGTGCTCCGGCGTATCGAACTCGAGGTCCTCGCCACCGTCGACCGTGGCGACACAATCTCCGAGCTCGCGACGAAACTCGATCACAGCGAGAGCTACCTCTCACGTGGCGTCGGCGACCTCATCGAGAAAAGACTCGTCTACACGGAACGCGGCGGTCCCCGAAAGCGGGTTGTCCCATCAGATGCCCGCGCCGTCGAACGCTATCAGGACCTCGTTCGCCAGTACCCCCATATCGACTTTCCCGAGCTGTTGACCGGCAAGGCACTCGAGATATTATACTATCTCGACCAGCCGCGAACCGTTGCCGAGATCGCCGACCGGAGCGACAACTACCGCAATACGGTCAACCGTGTCCTCAAACGATTCCGCGATCGTGGTCTCGTCGGGGCAGACGACGGCCGCTATGACTTCAACGCCGACTTCAACCACCTCCACGAGTTCGCCCGTGAACTCACACACCATCTGCATCGCCAACGCCTCGAAGCCGTCGCCCCGAAGGGGACAATTCTCTGGGAAGACTACAACGAGTTCCTCGCCCAGACCAGGACCGAGATCGACACAGAGGCGTTCCACGAAACCGGCCTCGCTCGGTTCGCCGCGTTCGACCTCCAATTTCTGCTCACCGACCACCGCTACTACTTCTATTCCGAGGAACTCGATGTCCTCTCTCCAGCGGAGCTCTGCTGTCACACGCTACTGATCGACGACGGCAGCCGCTACCGTTCGTACTGTCTCCTCCTGCTCAGACAGGTTGACGTCGACGAGGGCGACCTCCGAGCGCAAGCTGCAAAGTATGACCTCGAAGACGAAATCAACGCCTTGCTCCGCTACCTCGAGACCCACGGCGATGTTACAGACGATAGCCTCCCGGCGTGGGACGAGTTCCAGAAGTTGGCAGCCGAGTACGAGATTAACCAGTAACAAATTTGGTTCTGTTGAAATCCTCAGCAGTCGATAGTTTTGCCCCCTCAACCCGCTCAGTACAGGTGACTCACGGATCGCTTAGCTGTCAGGGTGCGAACTCCGCGACGATATCTTCCGGTGTGAACAACGAGATGTCGTCGCGATCGGTAGCGGTCTGACGCAGTCCTTCGGAAAATCCGGAACGACAGAAGCAACAGTAGTGGTAGTCGGGGTCACCCCCTTCCGGAGGCGTCCAGTCGACTTGCGTGGCGCTCCGTTCGAGGTCTGCGAGGTCACCCTCGTGCATCTCGCGTGTCGTGTACTTACACTCGCCGGCGACCACTGTGCCGTCACTTGCGAGGCCGACGACGTCGAGTTCGTGATCTCTGTGCCACCAGTAGCCGATTCCCCGATACGTCTTCGGCACGAGGTCGGGGAGCGCATTCTGGCAGACAAGTTCGAACATCGGCCCCATGTACTCGGTAAATGAGGGGGCGACGAGCTCGTCGTACGCCTCCGCTCCGAGCTGGGCGATCTTGCCCTCCTGGCCGTAGACGTACCGGAACCAGAAGCGGAAGAGCGGCTCTTTCAGTCGGTATCGGCTCTTCCGTGTCGCGTTCGGGTTCGCCGTCACCGGGATGTCGCGCTCGACGAGGCGAAGACGCCGAAGCTTCGAGAGGTACGACCCGAGCGCGTTCGAGTCGACACCCACGAAGTCCGCGATCTCGTTCGCTGCGCGTCGGCCAGTCGCGATGGCCCGGAGGATGGTGTAGTAGGTCTGTGGCTCACGGATTCCGAACTCCGTCCGGAGGAGGAACTCGGGCTCGTTGTGGAGAACCCCGTGTTCGGAGAGAATCTGTGTCTGGATGTTTTCCGCCAGCGACGCCTCGGGTGTGAGCGCGCGGAGATAGTAAGGCGTCCCACCAAAGACGCTCCACGACTGGACGATTCCATCAGGGTCTTCGGCCGGGTAGAATGCCTGGGCGTCCTCGATGGTAAGAGGGGGCAGGTCAATTGTCGCGGTACGTCGTCCGTAGAGCGGGCTGCCACCGCTCAGTACCTTCTCTTCCATAATGCTGATCGACGATCCGACGAGCACGAGCGTCATCTCAGTGTCCTCAAGGTGAAGATCCCAGACACGCTGGACTTTCGAGGGAAGGGCATCGTCCGACTCGACGAGGTAGGGGAATTCGTCGAGGACGACGACGGCATTCTCGCGACCGAGTGCGCGGAGCAGTGCTTCCCAATCTCGTTGGATGTCTTCGAGGAGCGGGAACGTTTCGCTCGCTCCGTCGACGAAGTTGGCGAGTTGTGCCTCCGAGGTCTCCTCGGTCGCCTGCCAGTAGACCGCGTCGTCGCGGTCACCAATTGCCTCCCGGACGAGCGCACTCTTCCCGAGTCGGCGGCGGCCGTAGATAACGATGAGATCTGCCTCATCGCGCCCGAAGCGGGAATAGAGCAGGTCGAGTTCGTCATCTCGGTTGACGAACTGGGGTCGTGCCATGTGGTCACTACGTTGGCCCACCAGATAACAATATCGACTATCTAAATTATGATTTTACTAATCATGATGTTACTATTGGCCTTGAGAGTTACTCTCGCTCGAACACCTTCACCACCCCCTCCCACCTCTCTACGACACTTGAGCGACACGTCCCCAACCGATATTATACTCTCTAGATCGCTCAATACAGCCCCACAATGAAGCGATCCCCCGTTTCAGATAATTCCAATTCCTTCAAAAATAAGAACGAGCGAGACGACGATCGAAGCGATCATCAAACCGTAGCTGATCTCCTGTTTGGTAATGTTCATAAATCAAGATAGACTTCTTATAATAAATCTCTTCTGTCGGTCAATACGCACTCTTCATCAACCGGCTGTTTCAGGCACGAATATATCTGAAGAATAGGATTTCAACAGAGCCTTGAAATAGTAACGCTAAGAATTAGTTTACAATGAAAACAGATACGAACGGTTCTCTCGCTGATGGTATCCAGATATCCATCGACTTACCACTCCAAGACGACCGGTTACTCAGTGGAGATGCGACAGCCGAGATTCTTCTCTTTTTAACCCGACACCACGATGAGTCGTTTTCGATGACAGACCTTGCCGACGCAATTGGCTACACGCGACCGACGATCACCAAGACGGTTGATACACTCTCTCGGAACGATCTTGTTGTCGAAGAACACGACGGAACCCGCCGACTTGTCCAGATCAACCGTGACCGGCTCACTATCCCAGATGATCCATTCCTCGGAATTCCCCAGTCGGAGTTCCACGTGCCGGTACAGGACGCGACCGATCAACTCCGTACCGAACTTGATGGCGTCCTCGCTGTCGTTCTGTATGGAAGCGTTGCTCGCGGTGAGGCTGACCGCCGCAGCGATATTGATCTTTGGGTGCTAGTTCGAGAAGACCGACCGAGCAACCAACGACAGGCGAACCACATCAGGCAATCACTTGAGGAAGATACGTTTGGCGGGGATCGATACGCATTCGATATTGACGTTGAAGCTCTCCAAGGGATCCCGACGTACGCTGAGGAGCTCCAAGAAATTCTTCGCGACGGCATTGCAGTCTATCACACAGATGAATTTGACACTGTCCGTAGTATGGTTCTTCATGGTGATGGGTGATCCGGGTCCCTCAGAGAGGCCGTTGATGCGGTTGGCGAGACCGTCAACAAGGCGGGATATGAACTCTTGCCACGGGAACACTACTCTATCGAAATCGATGAGCTCTCTGGCGCTCACCAATGTATTTGGTTGTCGCGAGATAGGATCTAGATACATCGAATGGCCGTTCTAGACGATCTTTCCGGGTTCGAATTTGAGGATCTGATCGAGGATGTCTTTCGGAACCTCGGCTACGAGAACGTCCGTCAGGCTGAGAAGACAGCTGACGAGGGTCGCGACGTCATCATGGAGGAGGTCGTCGACGGCACCCGACGCGCGGTCATCGTCGAGTGCAAGCACACGGCGACGGTCGGCCGGCCGGTCGTCCAGAAGCTCCATTCGGCAATCTCGACGTTCGACTTCGACGGTCCCAAACGCGGGATGGTTGTCACGACCGGGCGGTTCACGAGTCCCGCTAAGGAGTATGCCGACCGCCTCCAACAGAACGACGATCCGTATCCGATCGAGTTGCTTGACGGCGAGGACCTTCGGGAGATAGCCGACGAGATCGGCCTGGATCTCTACAATGGTCGCATCGAAATCCTCTGTGACGAAACCCTACGGCCGTACGACCCAGCGGCAGACGTCGACGCACCCGTCCAGGAAGCGTTCCGGGATATCGAGAACATCGAGGCCGCGAACGCCCCGACATCACATTCGGCGGTGACGTTCCGACCGGTGGTCGCGGTTACCGCCGACACGAACGCTGTCTTCGAGACGTCCGTCGGCGTCATCCACCGGATCAACGATCGGATGCAGTTCGTGGTTCACGCTGAACGCGGCCACCCACAGGTCGTCGACGAAGATGTTGCGGCACTGGTCACCGAGAACTTCCATACGAGGATCGAACTTGACTCGGAACAGTTTGGGGAGGTGTTCGACGACGTCGAGGAGCGCCGATTCGGGCAGACCCAGACCGAGTACAAGGAGTGGGCCGTCGAGCGGCTCCAGCAGCACCACACGACGACGGTGACCTACACCGGTGACAACAACGTTACGTACAACAAGACGTGTGAGCCGAATCTCTCGGATATCTCAGTACAATCGATTGAGCCGGTGTATCTACCTGAGATTCAGCAGACGACCGACATCCAGGCGTTCTCCTACCCCTATGAGTACTACGCGGCAGGTCCGTCACGAGTGACTGTTGAGGATGGCATCCATCGGTGCGTCCACTGCGAGACGAGTGGCGTCGACGAGACGTACACCTACTGTCCGAACTGTGGAGCGATCGCCTGCGACAGCCACACCAAAACGGAGCGACTGGAAGCCGAACCGATTTGTACGGGCTGTGCGGCGACTGAACGATTCGCGTTGAAAACGAAGTTCTTCTATAACGAAGATAATCTCGAGGCATTCCGCGAGGAGTACGCCGCGATGCCGATCCACGAGAAGGCGATGGAGAACAAACTCTTGGCTGGTGGAAGCGTAGTTGCGACGCTGCTGTTCGTCGTTGGACTGTTGGTCATCGGCGGCATCATCTGAGCGGGCTCGATGTCCACCCCAGTGTAGCGACCCTATGTGTATCTCAAACACCTCGAAGCGCCAACGGACCGGGGATCGTTGCTTGCTTCCCCTTACTGTGCCGGCACCCATCGCCGGCGCTTGAAAAAACTCCGCCCGATTCGTAGTCGACTTCGAAGTCGGCGTCGAACGCGTCTTCCTTGTAGGCGGCGTGGTAGGTGCGGTGACGTTCGAGCGAGCCAGTCGCGTTGAAGGGGAAGAATACGGCCGCCGTGTAGGTTTGGTCTGTGTTTCGACCTACGACGGATGCGAGGAGAGCGATCTGGGGCGTCTCCGTGTCGATACTCGCATTGAACTCCTTTGCTTCCTCGACGGTTGCTTGCGAATGTGCCAATGTCTTGCTGGTCAACACGTTCACTGAGGTTTATGCCTCGCCGGTGAACAGAACGTCTTCGAAGGTGTGTGTTCTGAGGATTGCGGCGTGGCCTAACTCACAATCTTGGAATGGATCGCCGATGGTTCCTTGAACATCAAATCACGAGTCTACGGCGGTCTCGACCCTTTCTACCCTAGAAAAAGATTGATCAAACTGGCCCCGAGATCGCTGGCGTTGAGGTCTGTGGCTGATTGAAGAGGAAACTAAAAGCCTAGTTGATCACCCCCGACTATTGACGGTAGAGTTGCTACCCGCTCATATGTGCCGTAATGAAGTTTACTGTTGGATGGGATTCAATACAGAGGACAGTCGGGTCCTTTCTGCTCACGATCCACTCGACGCGAGTTCTCGGAGAGTACTCTGCTCACCGTATTCATCACGGTAGTCGTCAAGGGCTTCACGCATCGCTTCCACCTCGATGTAGAATTCAGAGGTCTGCTCGAGGTAATTGTCCGTCACCGCCTCTATGACGTTGTCTTGGCTCAGTTTGCCATTAACAGTGAACCTGTAGAACTTCGTTCCATCGATATCATTTCGCCTGTCCTTAATTCCGGTGATGGCCTCCATTTGTTCCCACCGTTCAAGTAGATGATCTGTCTTATCCGAGGCTTCCTCTGAAACCCCCCGCTCAAAAAGTGTGTCCTCGATGTAATCAACGATCTCTTCTCTGCTAAAGTGAGTCAACGGCCCGTCGTCTTTATCCTCACGCCGTTGGACCACGTGACCGACAATGTGTTCTAGATAGATGCTGTGATGGCTAGTAATAAAGAAGTCGGGCAAAATCCCACGATCCCGCTGGATCGTTACTTCGTCTTCCAATACATCTAGCAAATGCATGTTTGGCCCGGTCTGCTGGAGTTGGCTATCCAAGTCAGCGTAGTAGTCGAGTTTCTTTCGCTCCTGATCGTCGTCTGACCCATCTTCAACGTCGAAGACACGCCAGACAAAGATTTCTTGTTTATACGCGCCACCCTCTGCGTCAATCGCTCTGTTTGTCTCTTCGTCTCGTGACGGGTTAACCACAATGGCGCTATGGATTTCGTCACGATCGGTCTGATAGCCAAAGATGCTCAGGTTATTCTCAACTCCCTCAACCGCTTCTTTCGACTTTTGAACAACCGTGTCTGGTGACTCACGCTTCGGGAGCAGTAAAACCAACAGCGTCTTTCCTTCTTCTGGTTTCGCCAGTAGGATATCAGCTTCTAACTCGTCATCCATCTCGAATGGTTCCAGTTCGCGAAACTCCCAGCCAGTCTGCTGGTAGATGCTGCCGTTGTCTCCGTGGCGGTTAAGGAACGCCCCCATGACTGTGGTTAACGCATTTTTCCGGTGTTGCGAGGCTGATCTCCGATTGTCGTATCGCGTGCCGAACTGCTCTCGCAACTCATCAGCCTCATCATCGTCTTTGTTTTCCAGAATTTCTTCAAACCGATCTTCAAGAAAATCATTCCGATTGTCATTAAAATCGGTTAGAACCTCATACCACTCAGGATCGGGGAGTCCATTCATCATGCCCCCTCCAACAGCGCCGGCTCCGCGTTCTGTTGCGGCTCGGCTTTGTCATCGATCTCAGTTTGAACGAACTCGAAGAACCGGAGGAAAACCTCCATTTCACTCTCTTCGCGGGGGAAGACTCGCAATTTGGTCGATGAAATTCTGAGATTGAAAAACAGGTTCTCATCGCTGTCAAAGACTTTGGCTGAGAGGGTCCGTGAAGATTCATCGAGATACACGTCCAGCATTGTATAGTCGCTGTTATTTATGGTCTCTCTCGCTTCCTTCAGTTCCTGTGTCGAGAGTGAATGAGAGAGCTCGATGGTCGCTGGCTTCGATTCTGGAACATCATATCCATTCCCGACTTTCAGGACCTTGAAGTCGGTCTCGTCATATTCCTCTTTCATCGCAAACGTCTGCGAGATACAGGAATTCATATATCCGAATAAGACACTCATGCTTCCCTGCTTAAGTGTGAACACTCCCTCCTTGTTTACCCTAAAACGGAGTTCTGCGGGAATATGTAACTCAACAGTGTGCGGCAGGACGCCGTACTCTCGTTCCACTTCATCCAGAGCCTCCATTCCGTCATCCCCGTAGTAATTGATGGTCCGGTTGGTATCGGGGCGCTTTCGTGCTCCGATTTCTGTTCCTGGTGTTCGCTTCGCGATGAACGTCGTTACTTTCGAAGACTCCCACTCATTCCTGACCCCGTCACAAAGATCGCGGATGATCCTTGGGCCGATGTATAGGTAGTGTAGACCATCACCGTTCTTCAACAACTTCAGCAACGCCTTATCTATCTCTTCGCTTTTCCGTTGGTCGGTATATAAAAAGAACAGCCCACGGTCGTGGTCGAACGAGAGATACGCCTTCGCAGCCCCGTCCCCGTATTCAGTTTCGATACTATCGATGTGTCCAAATGATTCTGTTCGCTCCCAGCCCTCGGACTCAATTACGTCAATAAACTCCTCTTCGCTGTGCTCGGTGATCCCGGCACAGATGTAGAGATTCCCCTGAACAATGTCGTCGTGATTCTCGGAGAGGTAGCTATGGAAGCTAGAACGTGACTCAAACGTCCTGTCGCCCACTCCGAATATTTCCATTGTTCGCACATAATCGTCAGTCTCCTTGAAACTACCCTTCGTGTAATCATACCCTATTTTATTTGAGTGATGAGATAATAGCTCACACCTGTGTCAACGTGTGGTCATCAGTTACCTAGGGAACGCCTGCCCCCGGATATCACGCAGATTACCTGTGACCGCGAACGATGGGAGGAAGCATCGGATGATCGATGTGTACTCCATACTGCCGATCGTGTCGAACCAATTACGAAGGTAACAGACGCGCTTTCAGACGCTGAACGCGTCCACGGCCTGCAAATCCCCCGTCATTCGCTTCCAGATGGATTTGAACTTAGTGGAGTCCAACTCTACGACGCAGATCTACAAAACGCTGAACTCTCAAACTGTACTTTTCAGAATGTAGAAATCATAGAGTCTCGCTTCGAAGGCGCCGATCTGACGAACGCATCGTTCCTGTATTCAGAGGAAGGTGACGAAAACGACGACGAAGATGATGAGGATGGTGTCATCCGAACACGCAATGATATGAAGTCGAATAATTTCAGTGGTGCTGAACTAACTAATACCACATTTCGCGAAATTGATCTCATGGGATCGGTGTTGGAGTGCGACAACATGAAATCCGTAGAGTTTCTGGATTGTTCGTTGTCAGAGCTTGATTTCCATGATGAAACACTACGAGATAGTGATTTCTCGTATTCTATTCTCCGCGAAACTACCTTTGAAGAGTGTGACCTCCACAACAGCACATTTCATGGGAGTCTCTTAGACAGCACGAAGTTCTTACAATCCAACCTGCGAACGGCTGATCTTCGGAACGTGATTCTGAAGACGCCAGAATTTGACTCGGTCCGGGTTAATCATCAGACGCAGTTCGACACGATTCTCGTCCAGGAATATCTCGCGGATCGATACTGTGAGGGGAGCCTATCTGCTGATGTGGCAAGAAATTGTAAGGATTTTCTCCACAATCGCCGAGACGATGCTCCAATGGATTTCGAGGATCTCGGGGGCTCTGAAGGTCGAATTGATGGGGTCTGTAAGTCACTCCGCCGACTCTTCGCACAACGTCCTGGCACTGATGATGGTCCTGACGTCGGTCACCTAGTTCACGCCAGGTACCGTTATCGAGATCTATCCCGCGTGTTTGGCGAGAACGAAGAACCGGAGCGAGCTCGAGAGTACGCGATTCGAGAAAAAGAGTGTAAACGGAAGAATGCGTTCCGGAAGGATGATTCCAGCCGTATCTGGCTTTCTTTGGCGCGATGGATGATGACGTACGGTGAGCGGCCCACCCAACCGCTTCGAGTTGCTTTTGCCCTCATCGTGTTCTCGGCTGTGCTCTATCCGGTATGGGGAGTGACGGGATCTGATTCGGATCAAGTCGTGAGCTACTGCTGGTCATGTGATCCCGGATTTTATCTGAACCTCGAGCGAGCTATCTCCGTCGGGGAACTGAGCATCGTCCGATTATTCACGCCAACGAACCCTGGTGCTGTTCAGCCAGTCGGATTTGGTGTTGTGGTTGGTTTGCTCGAATCGATATTAGGTGCCCTCTTAGTGGCGATGTTCGTGTTCACGCTCGGTCGGCGAGCTACTGAGTAAGACGACGTTCCATGGTAAAATACAGACGTACCAGAGTGTTTTGTTTAGCGAGGTAGGGTAGTCTGAGATAGGAAAGCCATCATGGTAGATATATAAACCCACTATGCGGCAGAAGGTCAGCGTAGAGGGGGGTGTTCCCTGGTAGGTATGAGCAGCTCCTGTCGGTCTCCAACCTGCTCTGCGACCTTCCGTTTCAGGTACTGCCTCGCCGTCGACGGCGTGAAGACGCCTTTGTCGATCATGTCGCCGCCGACGTCTTTGAGGGCCGCAAACTGTCCCTGTAGGTGGCCGTCGCCGACCGGCTCGCCATCGTCCCAGCGCACCGCCGCGAGCGCGCCGTTCCCGACCGTCTCCCTCTGTTCGACTGTCTCCGAGTCGTACTGTAGCCCGAACCACAGTGTCCGATAGGCGGTATCTCGAACGTCGTCGACACCACGAAGAACGCCTCGTGGTGGAGGTAGTCGAGGTGGTCAACAACTATCTCGTCGAGCGTGAGCCCGGTGGCGCGGGGCTTCAGTTCGCCGACCGTCGACGTCGATCCTCGCCGGCGAGGTAGCCGTCGACGGTCTCTCCCTCAGGCCATCGGCCAGCTCCGTCAGCAACTGTTCGCCCACTTGGAGTCGGCGTCTTCGCCACCGAACGGCGACTCAGCCAAGATTCGGTGCTTGAGCTTCAGCTTCGCTGCGCCCTAATGAGTCTAGTGGAGCGTATACTGTCCGTCTGTCCGTTCGTACACAACAAGTGCGCGGTGACCCATTTGAACAATTACCTCGCAGGGCGCCCCACGACTGGATCTCCCCGCACTCCCCCCGAAGGGACGAAAAACAAACAGCGGTGACCGGATTCGAACACCCAACTGGGTTAGTTCTGTCCCGGCGATTATTCATAGTCCTGTACTAATAGTGAAGCAATGTCATTAGAGTCGGAAGAAATTCACCAGCTGCTAGAATGGGCAATTGACTGGCAACATGATCTCAGCCGTAATTCGACACTTGATGCGTTTGAAGCAAGCGAACGCTCGTCGTCACCGTGGGCTCGCCATCGTTCAAATTATGCGTTTGAGAAACTAGCACAGGAGACTTTCCCGCTCTATGACTTGGGAATTGCTCCATCTGATATAAAGTCAGACGTGCTAGGTATCATCCAAGACCTGGCATTCGAATCGGATGCTGAGGTAGACTGGGACGAATATCACTATCCTGTTGAGGAATCGATTGAAGAAGATGGACTGCTATCGACGTACGAGGCAAAAGTCAATCAGGTCATTGCCGAAATCGGGCAGGGTGAGCAACTGGAAACTACCTTTTATTTCCCGTTGAATATACAATGGGCTGGCTCTCCTCCAGAAATCGAGATTTTCAATATTACCTTCCAGCCAATCTCTGAGTCTGAATGGTCTGAGCAGGTTTCAGAATTTAGAAGGTATCCCGACACATTCGAAACTGGAACGGTGGAGTCACTGTGTGAGGATACAGATTATAGCTATTGGACGACGACTATTCAATCGAAAGGACGTAGCTATGCAGCAAATAAGCTCAATACTGCTCTGAATCTGTTGTGTGCGAAGATCAACTATACACTCTATTGTTGGGAAATTCAGCGATTGAGCGAGCGGGATCAGTCCTCTCCAGGGAATCCACGGTGGTCATGGATACAAGAACCGATGGCTGTCCTTACAACTGGCACTGACCATCCATTAGAGGTCGCTATCACGAATCGAAATTCACCTAGCACTGTGGACTTGGATTGGACTACTGGGGATCTGCCGGAGCGGTTTGAGGAGATCCCGTCTTTCAATTATGGCGCTGATGGACTCACAGAGATATTCCAAGATGCACTTTTAGAGTATCAGCGGGCAATGGTCGAGACAGAACGTCAGAATGCGTTTTTCGCATTTTGGCGGTGTATTGAAGAACTCACACTAGCCGGGCACGGTCAAAAAGGCGAAATCGTTGACCGGGCGATGTGGGCATATAGTGTCAGTGCCAGCGAGACACAAGAGATATTTTTCAAAACTATCACTGACCAACTCTATGACAAACGGAATAAATGGGTCCACGAAGCAAACTGGGGAGATATCTGGGCAATCCATGAACGAGTGGCGAAGTACTTAGCTGATTCATTGCTTCAGTTATATATAGACGATTTCTATGGCTTGGATCAAAACGTGGTGGCAGAGGCCTTCCGATATGCCCGGATGGAAGAGCCCCAGCGAGAAAAGAAGCAACGCCAGGCGGAACAACGTCTGGAGGCACTAAATGAACTCAATAACATCGAGCAAGACTGCCCATAGTTAATTTCGCGGTTTACCGGTTGGGCCAGTAGTGTGCGAAGATCTGTAGAGACCGCTATAAGGGAATTCGAGTCTTTCCTGATAGGCGCTCTCGCTGTCATTTCTACATTGTCTAATTAGTTGTACTGTATGATCATGCTAACCAGTTGTACTGATTAGTACAACTAACCATACTAACTGATTTGTCTGACGCAAATTTATGACGAATGGGTCTAACAGGTAAGACATGCTCACGTACACGACATACAGCGAAGCTGGCGGCGTCGGGAAGACGACGCTCGCGTCGAATCTTGCTGACGCGCACGGCCAGCACGATCGCGATGTTCTCGTAATCGATCTTGACCCACAGAACGGCTCGTTAACGTACTTACTCGGCGTTGACGCTCAACGAGAAGATAGTAACGCAGACAACATCGCGCGCCACCTCATCGACCGACCAAAGGGCGCATTCGAGGACCTCATCCTTAAGACGCCATTTGGATTCGATCTTGTTCCAAGCCACAATATGCTAGAAAATCTCGCCGATCTCCTTGCTCGCGCTGCCTCAATGGCAGAAGACCTCGGCGAAGAGTTTGAGCGCCACGATCAGTTGCGACAGGTACTCCTCAACGCGGATATCCCCGAGAAGTACGATACGATCGTCGTCGATCCGCCGGCAACCGCTGGCCCCCATCTCTACAACGCAATTGGCGCAACCCGTTCGCTGGTGATCCCGCTGGAACCGACAGGGAAAGGGATGCAATCGATAGAGGGGCTACAAGATGTCGTTCAGGGCTTCGAAGAGACGGTGGGTGTCACCGTTGGTGTCCTCGCGGTTGTGCCGAACGGCGTTGGCCGGACGACGGACCAACAACGTTACCTGACGCGTATCCGCGAGCTGGGGTACGACGCGCCAGTCGCAATTGGTGAGCGATCGTCGCTATTCGAAGGCTGTTGGGACAAGCAGACGACAGCGTTCGCGTACGTCAATGAGTATCGATCTCGGAAACGCGACCATGAAATGGAGACGCTCGAGCAGTTACACGAACTCGCCAGCCATCTTGAGGAGGTGAGTGCCTAATGCCGAACGGCATGAAGTCCGGGAGCGGCGATGATCCGTTCGCCGAGGATGACAATGTCGACGATGAGCCTGTCGACGATGTCCCAGATACGGACACAGATGCTGGTGATCCGTTCGATGAGCAATCAACAACGCCAGAACCGGATCCGACGTCGACGACGCTACCAGGCATCCCTGACCATCCTGCTGACGAATCTTCCCAGCTGCCGTGGATCCACCGACGCGATGGAGTGAAAGACGATCGGGACCACAAGACGATCCACTATACGGAACACACGGTAAAGAGGGAACGTCGGGAGCTCCGGCCTGCGCTTGAGGAACAACTTGGGGATGATGTCGAACTTACTGATGCCCGAGAGGCGGCATATCTCGTCGGAATGGACCACATAGACGAAGTCGCTGACGTGCTTCGAGAGTGGGGCTACGATATCGAGTGACCGGTATCGGTACGGCCCGTGCTATCCCTCCAGAGGAATATCACCGAGCGCGCCCCAATTGGGGACGCCGAACAGTTCACCTCGCAGGGCTCACAAGGTGGAATGTCCCACCGGTGTGTCGTCGATCAGCTTGGCAGCGAGCGTATGCTCGCCGGACAGCCCATCTGAAACGGCGTGATCACGCCAGCGTATAGCGTCGGTGCCGCCGGAGCGCATAGCGGTAGGAACCATATGAAATACCGCCCGTCAACAGCAGATACGTACCGAAGAGCACGCCGAATACAGGCGTCAACACGACGTTTCCGGTGACTGCAAACCACGTCACGAACAGCCCGAGAACCGTTCCGCCACCCACGACGAACAGGTACACCATCATGACGAGCGTCGACGGGACGACCGTTTCTGTCCCCCAAAACTCGCGCTCCTCGTAGATGGGGTACGCCGAGCCGATGCCGACCGCGAACATTGACGCAGCGAGACACATTACAACTCCGACGGCGGCGGTCGCCACCGCCTCAAGCACCGTTATCCCGAAAAGGATCGAGACGAACGAGCTGAGAACAGCGATCGGCACTCCAACCGCAACACCGGCGAGGAGCCTTCCACGGACGAGAGCCGCGGATGATGTCTCGGTGAGAAGGAGGAACGGTAGTTGCGGCCGATCGTCACCAAGCGGGTTCAACCCAAAGGTTGCGCCTGAGAGGTATGTTGCGAGAACGACGCCGCCTCCAGTGATGAGGGGTCCGAGGGCGTCGCCCGAAAACTCGAGAAACATCGTCCCAAAGGGTGCGATAAAAAAGACGGCAATCAAGAGATGACTCAACTCCGCCGGATCACGGCGACCGCGCACGAGAATCCCCCACGCGATACGACTGGGTTTAGTCCATGCGAACGGCTGTGGGGCAGAGAATCCGCCACTCGATCGCCGCACCTGCGTCGACTCGTTGTTACCGACTGAATCGGTGAACCAGAGCGTAGAAACCTGCTTGGTCGAGACGGCGAGACCGACCGGCGTGAGAGCGATTAACGCCGCGAGCACCGCCACCGCCCCTAGGGAGGTCGGTCTGGAGACTGGTGTTCCGACGAACGCGAGTGCAACGTATTCCACGAGGGGATCGAACGCTACTGTCGACAACAGCCGTTGCACTGAGAGGTCGGATTCAACGATGAACTGCCCGGCGAACTGCGACGCGACGACGAGTCCGACCATCGCGAGGATACCGACCCCTTTCAGGAGACGGCGAAGGTTTGGAAGTTTCCGCAGGAGTCGCAGCACAGCAATTCCCCCGGCGTACCCCCAGACGGCGGCACAGCAAACGAGCGGCAGCGTGACCGCCCCGCCCAAAGCAACGAGCAGCGGCGAGCCCATTCCGAGTGCGAATGTGACGACCACTGCCCCGATCGGGATCCCGAACCACAGGGAAAGCCGTCCCACCTCCGCTGTGATGAGCCCGATAACGACTGCTCGCGGGTGAACCGCCAGCAGGACGAAATCCGCACCGTCGATGTGTCCGAGTCGTTCGAGGGTCCGAAACACCGATACCGACAGGAGACCGAGAGGAACGAGCGTCGCAGCGGGCGCAAAGAACGGGACTGCCGCCACGGAGCGCGCGGTTTGCCCGAGCACATACGCCGTTGGCAGCGCGAACAGGAGTGCGCCGCCGAAGAACAGCGCCGTGAGCAGGAGTCCAAGGACTCGACGAGGGTTTCCGAGGTACCCACGGAGGCTTCGGACGAACTCCGCTCGCCCAATTCGGAGCCCGTGGCGAACGTCCTGTCGGACGCTCATTCTCTCCGAGAGGCCGCGTCCGTTTCGGGTTCGCTCGTGACGGCGAGGAACGCGTCTTCGAGGGATCCACTCTCGCCAGTCTCCGCACGGGCCTGTACTTCAGCGGGGGTCCCCTCGGTGACGAGTCTTCCGTCAAACAACACCCCGACTTTGTCAGCGACGGCTTCGACCACCGGAAGAATGTGTGTTGAGAGGAACACCGTGGTCCCTGCGTCGGCAAACGCGATGATCGATTCCCGGATAGTGCGCGCCGCTCGGGGGTCAAGCCCCGATGTCGGTTCGTCTAAATACAGGACATCCGGTTCGTGCAGGACGCTCTGTATGAACGCAGTCTTCTGTTTCATTCCCTTCGAATACCCGTCGATCCGCCTATCCGCGTCACCGGCTAAGCCGAATTGGTCAAGGTACTCGCCGATGCGCTCTCGGGCAACGGACCGCGAAATGTCGCGAAGATCGGCGACGTATTCGAGTTGTTCGCGGGCGCTGAACTCGTCGTACAACGGCGGCGTCTCAGGGAGATAGCCGACCCGACCGGCGATCGCACGCCGGTCGCTCGGGTCGACGCCACAGACGCGTACCGATCCGCTGTCCGGATCGCTGAGACCGGTAAGGAGCCGCATCGTCGTCGTCTTCCCCGCACCGTTCGGGCCGAGAAAGCCGTAGACGGTCCCGTGCGGGATGTCGAGCGTGAGACTGTCGAGGGCGACTTCTGAGCTGTAGGTCTTCCGGAGATCGGTCGCCAGAATGGCGGATTCGTCGTGGGTGGAGGGCATACGTAACGGATGTCATTTCCCGAACCGATCCTCTATGCGTTTCGGAATCATCTTCCGGTCACACGTATGAGGTGATGCCGCATGGGTAGATAACGACGCGAGTAGATGGCGTGATCGCTCCGTCGGGCCCTGTTAAGTTGCGAACGACACGAAACGTTCACGGCTTCATTTTCTCACAGCGGATGTCTAATAAAACATGAAGCGATATGCCAAATACCAGTAGGTTACATACTAATCTACTCGTGTACCTCATTGATGGCGCGGTTCCACTTCACCGAGCTTGTGAAATAACAGCTTCCATTTCAGATACGAACGACATGGAAATCGGAACTGCGTTAAATACTTTATTTTTGAAATAAATACAGAAACATAATTTTCTAAACTTTTTAGGAACGCCGAAGCTGATCCGCTAACGAGTAGCTTAGATCGCTCGCATTCGCGTGAAATTAGCTTATCTGGACATTACCTCCGATTGGGCGGTGTTCAGATAAGGTTTGAAGAGTGAGTCGGTGCGTATTCAAAGTGTTCTATACCTGAAAACCACCGCCTCAGCGGCTGTTTAGACGAGATCAACTTATAGTTTGTGGAGCGACAAGCAACACCAAAACTGTTGATGAAGCTCAGTATTCAGCTTCATCTGGCTGTATTATCGCTTTCGAATACTGTTTTGTTTCTTGAGGTATTTGGTATTTATCGGGTTCAATATACCGTTCACAACTGGGTTCATAAGGCCGATCTTCAGCCAGAAACTGGTCGTGCTCCGAATCACGTTGCGGTTGACGAGACTGTGATTCAGCTTGGCGATGAACAATATTGGCTGTACGCTGCTGTCGATCCTCAATAACGATCTACTACATACAAAGCTTGAGCCAACAAGAAACAACGTGGTCACAGATCAGTTTTTCGCAGAACTCCGCGACAAACACGAGGTAGATGACGCGATCTTTCCTGTTGATGGCGCGGTTCCACTTCACCGAGCTTGTGACAAACATGACCCCGATTTCAGATGCGAACGACATAGAAATCGGAACAGCGTCGAACGTATCTTTCGCGAGGTAAAACACAGAACTACCAGTTTCAAACTGTTTCAGCAACGCCGAAGCGGAAACAGCAAACGAGTGGCTCAGATCGTTCCCCTTCGCATGGAATCAGCTTATCTGAACACTACCTCCGATTGAGGGAGAGGTTTTACTTGTCCTCAAACTATGTTCCGCCATGAGCACTCAAGAAAAACACCTTCGGACTGCCGTCGAAAAACGAGAGACTGTTCTCAGATATCTGTCGAATACAGCAACTCGCAAGCCAGAACTAGTGAAATCGCTATCGACATCACGCTCGACGATTGATCGAGCTGTAAGTGACCTCATTGAAGCTAACTGTATCGTTGAGCGAGCAGGCGTATATAGCACGACCGCAACAGGAGAACTCGCACTTACCGAGTACGAACATTATGTGGCAGGTACAGATGCGATCGAGAAATCAAGTGAACTCTTGAACGATCTTCCTAAGGATGTTGAAGTTGATTTAGCTCTCCTTCGTGATGCTTCGATATCAGTTGCAGACTCACATGCTCCGGATCGAGCAGCAGCCGCAAGTGCTGAACTTCTGGAAGATGCAACTATGATGAAAGGACTTGCTCCGACCGTCTTGAAATCGGATATCTATACGGTTGAAGAACATCTTGATGATGAGTTTAGTGCTGAAATTGTTGCGGAAGCAGAGGTGATTGATGTACTATCTGATTTCCCCGGAACTCCTGCTGAGTCACTGCTATCACATGAATCATTGTCGCTCCTTCAATCCGAAAGCGAACTCCCATATGCTCTTTGGATTATCAAATCCCCACATGAGGAGTGGGCCGGAATTACAGTTCATAATTCGACAGGGAGTGTTTCTGGGGTAATTATGAACAATTCAGATATAGCAGTTCAATGGGCTCAAAAGAAGTATGAAGAGTTCTACGATGAGGCAAGACCGATCTCGAGCTCGGTCGAATCGTAATCAGTACGACGAGATAGGAGGTAATAGTCACTGTCTGGTAATTTTATCAGCTCTTGATTAATCTATCACATTACGGCCGTACTATTGTAATGGATGCTCTAGATCTGTCAACAATCCTCAAATCACTCACCGTGTACCACCTTCGAGGATACCTCGTTCCGGGGACTCCGACATTGACGAAACGATATATGCCAGCCCGGCTCTGTTGAAATCATCAGCAGGAGGCATGTTCTGATTCGATCGCGGTCAATACAGGCAATAAATCTGGTAGCAATTGACCACCGACAGCGAGAGCTCATTGTGGATCGGTCGGGTCAACAGAATGGCCCAGAACGGTCTAGAACCAGATGATTTCTGGATGTGGCCCCCAGATGATCCACTGGGAATCGATTTGGAATAGTAAAATCGCCATTTTGACTGTTCTCCCCTTATCTAATTGAACTTCATACAGGACATATGCGTGCTCCTCAAAATCATACGTCTCCTGTAATGATTCCTCGACAGTTGCTCGTTCTTTCGCAACCGTCTGGTTGATGAGGTCGTCGTCGATCTCGTCTGGACCGGTGAGGTTGGTGTCTGGAGACTCAGATAGAACTCGGTGCCACATCTCCCTCACTGCAGTTTCTCTGGTGATTTCAGTGAGCTCAACGATAGTGAGAGAGTTTGCGAATAGAATCGCACGAAGATGGGCATTGTCAGGGGATTCATCAGGGATGAAATACTCGCCATCTTCGTGAGCATACTCGTTCGCCGTTTCTGGATCATCCTGACCCAGCGATGTGAGATACGTCTCGACAACGTCCACGGGGGCTGATTCAACCGAGTCATTATTCAGAGTACAGCCGGGCAGCGCAACGGACAACACAATTCCAGTTCCAGTGAGCATCGCTCGCCGATTCATATTCGATGTTATCCAGCCTGCTATAACTCCCTTCTGTAAACTAAAAGCGGCTGTTTATACACGTTCGTGGTTATCGGTCCGCACTCTTCGCCGACCGGCTGTTACTATCAATAATTTGTATGATAAATAGGATTTCAACAGAGCTCAGGAAATTTTATAAATTTGCTATTGCGAAATCAGATATGAACCGGAGAACGCTTCTCTCGGCAGCAGTTGTCAGTTTGTGTTCACTTTCGGGTTGTCTTTCAGTGCTTCCGTCATCGGACTCGAACAGGCCGCTGCGGGCGGATCCAACCGGAGAGTGGACACAGTACGGTGCTGATGGGGCAAATACATTTTCGCCGAGCGTCTCCGCCCCGTCACGAGGAGAGATGGCTTGGACGTCGGAGGCGTTCACACGCTGGCAGCCCGTTGTTTCCGACGGGACAGTGTATATGACGAACTTCGATCCGAGCAACGATGGGAGCGCGATCGCACTCGACGCACAGGATGGCAGCGAAGAGTGGCGAACTACCCTCAACGCTACTGGGGATAACGGAACTGCCATCGTCGACGATCGATTCCTCGTAGCCTACGACGCGGAACTCGTTGCACTTGATCCCCAATCGGGCGAGCAAATATGGACAGAGCCGATAAGTGGGTTCGGCTTTTCGGAGCTGCTTGTCGCAGATGAAGCGACTGGGACCGTACTGGTTGGGTCTCGCACCGGTATCGAAGCATTCAGCGCAGCGAACGGGGAGAAACAGTGGGAGATTAACACGGTCCGGCAACTCACTCGTGCGCCCGCAATATACAACGGGGAAGTGTTCGTTGTTGGGTACATAGATGGGACGCCGTTCCTTGTTGCGTTCTCACTAGCAGATGGTTCAGAGCTCTGGCGAAGCGAACTCGGTGCCCTGCCGGAATCCACTCCACCTGTTGTGACACAAGACAGAGTGTTTGTTTCCGAGGATCGAGTGCTCGTGGCTTACGATAGGGATACTGGCGATCGACGCGGTGAACTCTATTCGTTCTCGTACGACGACGGGAACTATGAGATCAAGGGAGTAGCTGCTACTGACGGTACCGTATACGTCACTAGCGAGGATGGTGTTGCTGCGATCGATAGCGAAACTGGAACTGAACGATGGCGTCGTGACGCGATAGCTGGGCACTCAGGGATCTGCGTTGGAACTGAAAGAGTTGTAGTCCCACTTCGAGATCCCGAAATCGCGCCTAACACGGAGACGATCAGCGCACTTGATCGTGAATCGGGGGAGTTGCGTTGGAACTACTCATTCGATTCAAGCCCCAACGTCATGGTACCACCAGTACTGGTTAATGAAGCTGTGTTCTTCACAGCCAGCAATATGGACGGGCTCGGGGCGCTGGGTGATGTATCTGGGGACGATAGCTAACACATGGTTGTTTGTCCGCCGCTTTTCGATGTCACCATTAAGTCCGGGAGAGAACGCTGGTATTGGAATACCCACAAGACACTTTATTCATGTGAGGAAAGCGGAGAATATGAGACATTGTTGGAGGAGTCACACATGACACGAGAGTGTCCGGTTCGGAGTGTCTCCGTTAGTAGTAGGTGTATTTGTCCTGACGATGGTCAGGACGTATCCAGGAGGAATCCCGCTAAGAGAGGGGCAGCAGACGGTACAGGAACAAAACAGGATCTAGTGAAAACGGAGGCCTGCTGAAAATGGATAAAACGAATATTGTAGCGGTCGGGATGGCGCTGATTGCTGGATATATCGGTTACGGCGTGGTAGACGTACAGTGGGAATCAATACTCCCATTCCCGATTGTTGCCCTTCTCACGTTCGCAATCCTGGTGCGGAAAGACTCTCCGAGAGAAGCTATCGGGACGGGTCTGTATATTATCGCCGCACTGCTTTTCCTCTTGGCAGTTCACTACATCGTGTATTACCGAGATGTCCTTGTCCCCCTTGTAGGCTTCAACATCCTATTTACAATTGGTGTATTCATCATTGGCTGGATTGTGTTGGCAGCTGTTGCTGTCGCTGTTACAGGCAAGAAGTTGAATCAAAGTGTGGGAGAGTGAGTGAAAGGATTCCTCAAGGAGATCTTCTGAGAGGGCTCGTATCGGGCAGAAAGTATTTATCATACAGAAATTGTTTTCGACTATGAGCAATACAGCAGCTACTAATCACAGACGTATCGACACTACAATCGCTGCGGTCGCCATTCTCGGTGCGATCCTCGCTATCGTTGAAGGTCTGGGAATTCCCAAAGGAGGAAGAGTGTTCCGCGTTCTCACGGTGGGGTTTCCCGCAGTCATCGCGATACTCAGCTACCTTCATTACTACCGCGGTGAAAGACCAGTGGTTGTCGTCTTCCTCGGGCTATGGGGCATCATCGCCAGTACAGTCGCTATCTTCGGGACGTTCTTCATCGTCATAGAAGATCCAGCGTTAGTCCCAGATGCTCCGTTAAGGAGGTCAAGGCTCGTGAGTTCGATCGCGTTTTTTGTTCTTCCTGTGGTTTCACTTTCAGGACTGTATGCCCTTGCGGGCCACTACAAGTCACGCGCGCTCGCTCTGGTAGCTCCAGTGACGCAGCTAATTGCGTTCGTCATAGCGGCGCATGTCGTTCCATGGGTGGCGTAACCGATGACTGATTTATTCAATAATTCGTTTTCTCGGCGGACCGTTGTCACCGGAGCTGTTGCTGGAGTAGCTGGCAGTCTGGCTGGTTGTTTGTCCAGTACTCCAGAAGGATCATCAGATCTGGTGTTCCTCAATCATAACGAAACCCCGGTGACTATCGATGTCACGGTGACTGACGAGGCCGGTGAAACGCTCGTCGAGAAGCAGCTTGAGGTTCCGGTGGTCGAGCGGAATACGGAACCAAACGCTACAATCGATGATGTCTTCCAGAGTGACGGCCAATACACGGTCTCAGTAAACGTTATAGACGGCCCTTCAGCGACCGAACAGTTAGACGTCACCGGTACAGAAGACGATTCTGAGACGCACTCAGTATCTATCGAGGGCGACGAGATTATTTTTTCATGAAAAGCAGAAAAGCAAATAATTTTTGGTTTGAGAGGCTTCGCTCATATGTCTGATCGAGGACAACTGCGTGTTAATTTTGGAAGATACGTCAACTCCAGCAGGTTCCGAGTACAACGTCTCCAGATCCGTGAGGGAAGCTTCGGTATCGGAATGTCAGTACGGTGTGGCGGTTGGTTTGATCTTGGTGAACTGCTCTGTTGCCCACTCTCGGAGTGGTAACTGAGCTGGGGCGGCTAGCACGGAGTGGGTCCGCATCCGGTCGTCGAAGGTTCCGAGGAGGACAGTGTTATCGACAATTCCGAGCGCGTACTCAGGTACCGAATCAGATTCGTAGAGAGTGATGTTTTCAGATTCGCTGACTGCGGTGAGTGTCTCGTCGTAGTCCGGGCTCGCAGAGTCGTACCCTGTGGGAGGTGCGACGACCTCGAGTGTTAGATCCTCGCCGATACACTCCTGGAGTGTATCGAGGTACAGGGGATTGATGGTCGGGACGAACCCCTTCACAGTGGTTGCGCCCATGATGTTGCGGCGAACGTGATAAAGCGGTTCGAACGGGGTGTCGGTTGTCGATACCGTAACGTCACACGATGCGAGTTCATCCAGCTCGATCGGGAGCGCAGCAGGGAACCGCTCAACGAACGGGCCGATCGAGGCCCCAAATTCGATCGTCGAGAGTGCGTCCCCGATTGCTTCACACGCAATCTCGCCGGTGACGGTGATCTCGTATCGATTTTCAGTAGCGGCGTAGGAGATGTACCCTTGGTCTTCAAGCGCAGTGAGGTTCCGGCGAAGCGTTGAACGTGGGAGATCGAGCTCTTCGCCGAGTGTATCAGGCGACGTCGCGCCGTCTGAGAGTGAGCGCAGGAGGCGGTATCGGTTTGGAGACGCGATCAGGAACTCAAGCCGTTCCAGCGCAGTCTCGCCAGAACGATCCATATCTCACCACCATCGGAATGACACTTTTGCGTTTCGGTGTGTCGTGTTCACCCCCCGAACAGCACCCACCCCCTGAACGTCTCCTACCAAGTAGCTTCATAGGCGTACCGGGCTGTGTTGGACTTACGATGGACTACGAGGCCGTATTGTTCGACTGCGATGGGGTTCTCGTAGAAACGCCTGACAAGACACAGCTGGCCGAAGCGATGGCTCGCGTTCAGCGGCAGTTCGAGCTGTCTGAGCCACCCGAACAGATGGTTGCCGACTTCTTTCGGGGCAATCTCTCGTCGATTACCGATCGGTGTGAATCAGCCGGGATCGACCGCGAGACGTTTTGTGCTGAGGCTGCCCGCGAAGCGGTTCAAGCCCAATTGACTGAGATCCGGTCGGGGGTCCGGGCAGCGTATGCTGACATCGATGCCGTTCGGAAGGTGACTCAGCCAATGGGCGTGATTAGCGACAACCATCCACGTGTGCTCTCGTTTCTCTTGCGGCGGTTCGACCTGACGAGCCAGTTCGAGACGGTGCGAGGCTGTCGGTTCACGCCGGCAGATCTTGAATGCCAGAAGCCCAATCCACAAAATATCCAGGCTGCGATGGAGACGCTGGGCGCGGAGAGCGCCCTGTATGTTGGCGACCGAGAGATCGATGTTGCGGCAGCGCACAACGCCGGTATCGACTCCGTCCTTCTGCGCCGCGAAGCCGTGACAGAAAGCGAGATCGACGTTGCCCCGACACATGTGGTGTCCTCGCTTTGGGACCTTCTCGATATCGTCTCTCGACACCGTTGATCCAGCAACCGGCTAGCCGGGGCTGTTGTGGTGTATCTGAAGGGGAAGAGTTCAACAGGGCTAAATGAACAACTACCGAAGGACTGTGTAGAGAGATGAGACAAAGTAGTCAGGCAGAGGATAGCAAAACGATACCTGGAATGCTCAGCGAGTCCCGCGATTTCGTATTGGGGTGTATGCTGAACGCCGGACTGATTCTTGGGGTGGTTGTATTTGAGTGGAGCCTCCTCGAAATCGGTGTCATCTATCTCATCGAGATAGTGATCATCAACCTCCTGTTCTTTTCTGTCGCGTTGTTCACGCCCAAGCCCGTGGATGATCCCGATGGGAAGTCTTGGGAGGAGGAACCCACTCCAATTCAACCGATCGGGCTACTTCCGCCGATATACCGGCGGAATATCAACTTCGTTCTGCGAAAGGCGGTCATCCCAGCGTTCATTCTTGCGGTGATCATGAGGGTTATTCTTCCCGGTCTTGAGTTTGATTCAGGACTGTCCCTTTCAGTCGGGCTCGCAATTGCCAGCATTGTTTTCTTTCAGGTATCGCGCGTCTGGCGCTCTTTCATCGTCAACCGGTCATATCAAGATAAATCGCCGGCAGACGCGGTGGCCTTCGCGTTCAGGCCCGTCTTTGAGTTGTTTCTCATGTTGGTCTTTGTGGTCGCTCCCGTCAGCTTTGTCGTTATCGGGACGGGTACCGATCTGGATTCACGGACCGTGTGGTTGTTCTATCTAATTCCTATGGGGGCGATTAGGGCGTGGATTGGGATTTTAGACCCTCAGACAGACGATTTTAGTGTCAAATAGCGGAAAACGTTGAAGTGGTTACCGAAGAGATACGATAACGAAATGAATCCACTTGGAAGTGTTACCGACAAGTTGAATGATCTCTCACGGTGGTGGGTTGGGACCTTAGCATTCACTGCGCTAGTGATCGCGTTCGTGGTTTCACGGGTGGGACTACTCGGTCCCCTTCTGGCAGTGATATGGATTCCATTTGTCGGGGTTGTAACCATGTGGATTCTCTTCGACTCGAGAGAACAGGGCTTCAAGTACCCCTCAGTGATCGCACTGACAGTTGCTATTCTGCTGCTTCTCGTTGTTCCGGGGATTGCAGCACTCGCAACATATTACTACAAAACTCGGCTTCAGCACTAAGCTCACCCACGATCGGAGTTTTCCTGACCGGGATCTCCACCGAGCCAGCTCAGTCGAAAAGGGCTCGTTCGAGGTCGGCGTGCTCTTGGACAGCTGCTTCGATATTCTCGTGGTTGTCAGGGCGGTACACACCAGTCGAGCCTAACGACTGGATGGTCCACACGACGTCGCCGGCGGCGGTCATACTCAAGAAGATGTCAACGGTCCCACCGGGGATTCCGAATCGGTCGGCGTGGTGGAAGGAGCGAAGGCCGTCGCCTGATCCGGTCTCCAAGGCTGCGTATTGCTTCGCGCGAACGAACTCCTCGACGCTCGGAACAGCGTTTGCTTTCGTCTCGTACTCACAACTGGGATTGGGCAAATGATCAGAGAGTTGAACTACGGGTCGTCGATCGGTTCTTGTTCGGCCTCAACATCTTCCAAACACGCGTGGCAAGTGAAGTTTACATTGGCAACCGTCTTTTTTCGTCGATACTGAGACGGAGCTGGTACTCAAGCGCTCTCCAGTCGTCGTCTCTCGAGTACCGTGAGGCTTGTCCATCGAACTTCTCCACGATGTAGTATGTCCCCGCGTTTGGGATGTCGTCGCCATGAAGTTCGTATCGTCTGGTAACACTCTCACCGGCGTCAAGCGGCTGGGTTATCGGTGTCCCATCTACCGACAGTGACGATCCGCCACGGTCGACTTCTACGCGGTCGGTCGTTTCGTATGATGGAGAAAACAGGGTCGTCCTCCTCGTGTCTTCACCAGGCGTCGGAGACGGAGCAAGTGCGAGGACACCGAAGGGCCAGCTGCCGTAGCTACGGATTCGAATCGGATCGTCGGTCGTGTTTTCCAGCGTCAGCGTGAGTGCGGCTGGACGTTCGATCGTGGCATCAGCAACCGCGAGGCGTGCGGATAGTGAGAGCGGGTCCAGAGATGCCTTGATAGCGGTGTTGGTGACTTGGTATTCAGTATCACCGAGACATCCAGAGAGACCAGCGATAGGCAAGACACTCGCCGTTATGAACGTTCGGCGCTTCATCGCGTCTCACCCCCGTGGTTGACGCGGGCATCAATGAGCTCCATGAACACGTCTTCTATCGTCCCGTCGTCAGGTGAGGCAGTCTGATTCTGGAGTTCATCGAGGGTGCCCTCGGCAACTAACTGTCCCTCATGAAGGATGCCGACCCGGTCACAGACCAGTTCGACCTGCCCGAGAACGTGACTGGAGAAAAACACCGTTGCGTCACGCCGAGTCTCCTCGTGGACGATTTCCCGCACCCGCTGGACACCGTGTGGATCGAGTCCGCCGAACGGTTCGTCCAAGATGAGCAGTTCAGGGTCGCCAACGAGCGCCATCGCGAGCGCCAACCGTTGTTCCATTCCACTGGAGAAGTCACCCGCATCGTCGTCGACGGCATCTCCAAGCCCAACGCGTTCGAGGAGTGCTGCCGGATCATCGTCGACGCCTTTCGTCTCTGCGACGAACACGACGTGTTGACGTGCGGACCGATCGTCGTAGAGGCTAAATCGATCTGGAAGTACCCCGACTCGGCCGTGAACCTTGACAACGTCACGTCGTGGATCGTGCCCGAGGACGCGGACTGTTCCCGACGTCGGTCGTAAATAGTCAAGTAACAGTCCGATCGTCGTCGATTTGCCGGCACCGTTCGGGCCGAGAAATCCGTACGTTTCGCCGCGCTTGACCGTCAGATCGAGACTGTCGACGGCACGAACGTCGCCGTACTCCTTGGTCACCGCGCTGGCTTCGATTGCGAGCTCTGACGTGTTCATAACGCGTCACCTCTGGTGAAGACACGGCGAGCGAGAGCCACCGGCACCACCACCCAGAGAAGAAGGACAACCAGACTTAGTGCGGGATGGAGATACCATGGACCGCCGCCGTCGAATGCTGCCTCGACAACAAAGGCGTTCACAGAGACACCTGGAGCGAGTTTGGTATAGACAATGTGAAACAGCTCGGTCGAGTTGCCGACGTCGAGAAGCCAGTTCGTTAGGACGTTGTATGCGCCATCAGGAGTCAATCGAAGTACGAGAAAGAGCGGCCCACTCGCCGGCGCGTCGTATGGATCGACCGGAATGCCGGTGACGGCAGTATAGAGCGACGTGACGATTTGACTCCAAAACAACGTCGCGAACAAGTACGCGAATACGCCTGTCGCGGCCGTCACCGTTCGTCGAGTGACTGTTGAGATGAACACGCCGATGGCGACCATCGCACTGGCGAGTAACAGCGTCGCGATGAGCGTCCCGAAGAAGGGAACCAAACTGAACGGACCGTGTTCGAGCAAGCCGATGCCGGCGAGAACGAGCGTTGCCGCGACGATCGCCGTCCCGACACCCACGAACCGCCCAACCGTCTTCCCGAAGAGAATCTGCGTCCGCGTCAGTGGCAACCCGAGGAGGAACTTGATACTGCCCGTCGTTCGCTCACCGAGGAGTGACTGGTACGACAGGAGGAGGGCACCGATCGGGAGCAATAGATTGACACCGGTCTGGATGTATCCGATGGTGATATTTCGTCCGACCGCATCCCAGCCGGCGTAGGTCGGTCGGAACCCCCAAAGGACGACGAGAAGAGCGAGTATCCACGCTCCTTTGGAGGTAAGCACTGTTCGGTATTCGCTGCGTACAAGTGGGGACCACCGCATGGATGGGGAGACAAAGACTCCTCATAAAAATCCTGTCGTTGCGCGTGGTGTCTGTTTGTCCAAGCAAACTGAGAGATGGATCGCACCCATCGAATAGTTATTCCCCGCTCTGTTGAAATCCTATTCTTCAGACATTTTCTCGTCTGAAACGGCTGGTCGATGAAGACTGCTTGATGAACACTACGACCGCCGCAATCAGCGTGAAAAGATGGAGCAGTAGCGAAAGTTCCTCGACACATCTGATTTGGCGTAACTGTTATTGCTACACAATTTCAACACAGTAGCATGTCCGAAGCCAGTTCGCCGCCCGAGAAAACGACGGTCAACATCCGAATAACGGAGACGTTTCTCTCCGACGTCGACGCAACATGGGAAGAGTTGGGGTACAACAGCCGTAGCGAGTTCGTTCGCGACGTACTCCGTGACGCGGTGAAACATCCGGAGTTCAACCGTGCAGATCTCAAGGCGATTGCTGCGAGCGAGGTTGACATTCAGGAAGGTCGAACCCACTCCAGCGAGGAGATCAAAGCGGAGTACGGACGTGACGATGCCAGCGAGCAATGAGCGAGGACTGGGACTGGAAGCTCACTGACCGATCGAAGCGACAGTTCGAGGCACTCGACGAATACGCTCGCGATCGGATCATCTCCAAGCTTGAGGAAGTTGTCACCGATCAGTGGCGAGAGCCGACAGACCACCTCGAACCGCTCGCGGGAGCGCCACATCAGAAGCTTCGGGTTGGACAGTTCCGCCTCGGATGCCGTGCCGATCGTGAACAACGAATACTCTATGTGGTCGCGATCAGAAAACGGGGTGGAAACGCGTACAGGGGTGACGATTGAAAAGGTGTGCGACCAGTATTGACCGAAGCCACCTCAAGTCGTGTCACCTGCTGAAGATTTCAACAAATCCACTACCCCAAAGGTCCACTGACAGTTCAAGCAGGATTAGAAACGGTCGTCATCAATTCGGCGGAAAAGATCTTGTATCTTGGCCGGCAACTCTGTTGGATGTACCCGATTGCCAGCCCGCATATCTTCAGCATACGCTTCAATTGACTCTGGATCATCAACCCACTCCAAGAAATCACTCTTCCGGTCTTCATATTCACGTCTAGCGGTGATGAGTCGCTCGTGGCTTTCTGTCACTCCGAGATGGCGCATCCGCTGTCGCAGGTAGTGGCCCAACGCTGTGAGAGTCCACACACGGCGGACGGAGTCATCTCGGTATGCTTGGTCAGGGACAATGAGCCTGAGATGGACGGCTTCGTCACGGCGATCGTTCAGATACCCACGGCTGACATCCAGTAAATCGTCGATCTCGTCGAATCGATACCCCTCATCATCAAGAAGAGAGATCAACTCAACTGCGCCCTTCTTTTCAAAAAATCTCGATAGTTCATCGTAATCCACATCCTCTAAATTGGGTGCTGTATCCCGGATATCATCTGGCATTACATACTGCTCAGTGATACAGCACTATTCATCTTGTACATTAGTTCAAATTGAACTAGCATATATAGTATACCTAAATACTCTATGTACTACTGTTTGAGACGAACAGTAATATACAAATTTTGTATTTAACTCTCTGTATCGAAGGCTATTCCGGAAACTTCGGAAACGACACGCCAGCAGTTAAGTTCAAAATGAATTTATTATCGATACTAATGTCCTCACTCAACTCAGCTGTTGACAGCTCATTTTTGTCTATCGGCGGTGAGAGCCGATGAGCAATGAGAGCAGTCGAGTTCAAACTGGACTGACAAAGCAAGTTGATGATGTCCTTACCGCGGATACGGACTGGATCACACTTGCGAACGAACTTGACGTGAGTCGCTATACGCTACGAGATGGACACCCTGAGTGGAGTTCATCGCTTCCGTTTCGGCCAATGTTTCTGGCGTATCTGTGGGCAACTGTCGAGCGTGAATCTCTGTCAGGAATCCCAGATCGCCTCTCTGACCGCCCGGAACTCGCCCGTGCATTTGGGTTTGAGATGGACGATCTCCCCTCAGAAAGTAGCTGTAAACCAGTTCGGCTTGAAAACCGATTCGGAACGTTACAGACGGTCGTCGAATCAGGTGCTGAAGAGATCCGCTCGCTCGCGGCTGAACGGGGCGCACCGATCGGGAATGATCTTCTCAAAACAGCGGACGGCGAGGACGAACAGTCGCTGTCAAACCGAACCATCCAACGCTTGCTTCGAAAGAGGGGTCACGAGGTGCTCGATGAGTTGAAATCTGTAGCCATTCCTTCAATCTCACTCCCTCGGCCGGATGACGCGATCTACGACGACGATGAGTTACTCGTCTTAGAAGCAATCGCATCGATCAAACAGAAAGCAGCACACGATTCGGGCCAGAAACTGGGCGACGTGAAAAATCCAGACCCAGATATTGATGACCCGTTCTACGAGGACGGCCCATCTGGTGAGACGCTGTTAGAAGCGCTCAAGCAGATGTCCATTGAGGAGATCGCGACTGTGCTGAATTTCGCTCTCCGGAAAACCTACACACGCGCGAAGCCCCGAATTAGGGAACTTGAACACGGGAACGGCTCACGGTTTGGGACTCGTGCGAAAGTCGCACTGGATATGACGTACGTTGCCTACTATGGTGATCGTGACGAGATGGAATGGGTCCAGGGCGCACCAGAAGGAAAAGAATACAGCTGGTGTCACAAGTTTGCGACGGTCGTGATCGTCGGCGAGAACACTCATTACGTCGTTGGGGTGTGTCCGCTCGGGAGTACGGATTACGCTGCGACAGATGCCTATCCCGGTAAGGATAGTTCCTACTACGTCGGGGATGTTGCACGGCGACTTCTCTCGATCGCCGAAGACTATGTCGACATCAGAATGGTGTATGCCGATCGTGAATTCCACGCTGTAGATGTCCTTCAAACGCTTATTAACAAGCGGTTGGATTACGTAATCCCTGCCAAGAAAGATCAACATCGGATTGGACCGATGTGTGACCAGTTTGACCAACTCAAGCGGTGATATCACGAATCGAACGACACCCCGCTGTATGTCGAGGAAGATTTCGTCATACACGGTACAGTGAAGAACGGCGTCTCAAACCACGCAGTACATACGAACGTCGTCGTGTTACCCCCCGCAGAAGATGATGACGTCCATGAAGAGGGATCGCCACAGCCCTTCATTACGAGTCTCGACGCGAGTGACGAGGTCGCATTAGATCGGCGCTGGACGAAAAAGCAGATCGAACAGTACAGTGACCGCGGAGCGATCGAGAACTCATACTCGTCGATCAAGAACGCAGCAGCGTGGACTACCTCAAAGGAGTTCGGAGTCCGGTGGTTCCATTTCGCCTTCGGGTGTGTGATCTACAATATGTGGCTGTTAGTCGATTTCCTCACACAGGAGCGCATTGGGGTCATCAAAACCCGGAAGAAGCCACGGATAACGCTCAGCCGGTTTCTTGATTGGCTGGACAGGGAGCTGATCACACTCATTTAGAGTTCGGTCTGGGTTAGCCCTTCGAGAGAGGCATCACTGGTTGCTGAGGTATATTTCACTAGGTAAGTTTAGATATTGTACTAATTCTAGTTATTCGATAGTTATTAGAGCGTAATCTCGGCTGTTTCTATCGGGTGTTGGCCCGAATAGCGTCGATCCCGTGAACGTTTTCACCGCCATTCGCAACTCCACGGCCCTCATTTTGTATATCGACATGTGATTTATTACTATAGAACATTCTCTGTCCGATAAGTTGCTTATTTCGCGTGTCTCCAATAGACACGCGCATAACCAATACTATTATACTACTGTCAGATAGACGCTATCCTATGAAATCACCACGCTTAGAATTACTACAGGGGGCAGCACGCGGGGTTCTCCCCCGAGATTTTCGTGAGTGAGCAAACCTACAATTGGTCGAGGAAGTCACTCGACGAACTCGTCGATTTCTACGAGCAAGAAATCGCTCCTGAACGGCAGTGGGAGGGACACGATCCAAACGAGATCCCCACCTACCAGTGGCTCGTTGACCACGGTTATAGCGGTCTCCAGTACGCTGTCCGAGAGCATCATGACATGACACTCTCAGAGTTCTTCGAACAGGCTGTTGGGCTCGGGGACGACGTCTCACCCGAGACTCCAACGTGGCCGATCGATAACGAGCAGATGATCGAGTACCTCGAACAGTACTTCCGGTCACAACAACGGGGGTCGGCTGCGGAGACCACCCTCCAGTCAAAGCGCTCGCGGCTCGGTCAATTCCTTCGCCACTACGAAGACCTCCACGGGACGTCCGCAATCGTCTCTCGTATCTCGGATATCGCTGACCAACCTGAAGAGATTCAGCGCGTTACTGCTGTATTCGATGTCCTTGATGAAGAGCTCGAGAGTAATGATTCGAAGCGCCGATACCGGTCTGACATTGACGACCTCTACAGTTGGCTCGTCGATCGCGGCTACGGTGTGTTCAACCCTGTTCGATACGAACACGAGTGGGATGTTGCTAAGCGCGATAATCCCGCGCTTGCGCCCGAACAGGTCGGATCGCTTTCGACTGCGACTGAGAACATCGAAGAGCGACTGATCGTCTTAGGGCTGTGTGCATGGGGGTTACGACGGAGTGAATTAGCAACCCTCCATGTCGATAACGTTGAGCTCCAGGCTGAATCACCGTATCTCTCGTTCAACACCCGGAAAAACGGTCCTGGAACAGTGGCGTTGATCTACGGCCAAGATGTCCTCGAAGATCGGGTCGTACGGCTGTCGGATCGGCAGGGGTGGGATGGATATCTGTTCTCCTCACCAAATGGTCGCCGCAACCATGTGACCGGGGAGACGCTCAATCGGCGGTTCAAGTCGATTGCCACGCGTGCGGATGTGCGTGTTTGCGGTGAGCTTCCGACTTCCAAGATGGGACGTCGGTTCTGGTACAGCGCATACGCTGACGCCGTTGAGATTGTGATCGAGCGCCTCCAAAGTGTCGCTCACGAACAGGGCAGCAGCGATCCGATGGTCGTATTTCGGAACTATCTCTCCGAAGGGAAGCGTCGTGAGTATCTTCGTGATGCGATGTATGACCGACTTGCTGAGGCGTTTGAGGATTAGGATCTTTTGGCTCTGTTGAAATCCTTAGCAGGTGATATATTCTGACCCGGTCGCGGTCAATACAGGAGACTTAGAACCCGGTCACCGCAGACAATACTGTTCCGAGAAGGGTCAGACAGGCGGCACCGACCAACACTAGAAGGACGATTGGAGAGGCAGCAAATTCCTCCGGGTCGGTTTGTAGTGATTCATAGCCGGCAATGGCAAGCATTCCGCCTCCACCGATTGCCATGAGCAGTATCGGGATGCTTCGATCGCCAGCAATGAACGAGCCTGCCGCTGGCCCTCCTATTGAAGGTCCGATTACTACGAATGAGCCGGTGTAGACGTATAGATCCTCCATAGCCAGTTCAATGACGCGTGACTAATTGTTGCTTGGATGTGAAATTAACCTTGCTCTCTTCGCTGTCTCCATCAACCGGCTGTTTCAGCCGAGAATATATCTGAAGAATGGGATTTCAACAGGGCCGATCTTTTGAAATCCTATTATTCAGAGATACTATCGTCTAAAACGTATGGTCGCTGAAAAGTGCGAATTCAGCAATAGGCCATACTAACAGGACCTAGCGGCTGGCCATCATCCAAGTGTACTATCCCCTGCTTCACTACAACAAATCCCGTCTGAAACTGCTGTAATTGTAACGAACCCTGTGTCAATACACTACTGACCAGAGTGCGAAATATATACCCTATACTGAGCAAAATGAGGCTCAAATATATCCTTTATAGGGGATTTCAACAGATCTGACTTCACACAATCAAGGTAAATGTCTCGGCGTTGAGCCCCCGAAACAGTTCTCACACTGCGTTTGCTATGTAGAATACGTCATCGACGTGGTGGCTGTAGGTTCTTCATGTTGAAATCCGACCGGGCAACAAACTGTCCGGCAAGTTCGGCTAACTTTCGGGTCCGCTGGATATCGGCTAGATTGTGCTGACATAGTGAAAGCCACTCACCCGTCTCGAATGCGTCAACAGCTTCAGCGCTATCCTCAAACGGATCACACGTTTCCTCTCCAACAAGGACATCATACACACCAACGAGGTCACTGTGGTCGTGTGTATTGAACCGATCAACCAACTGTATCATATCGGCGTATGCGATGTCGTCAAAAGGCCACCGTAGTCCATGTTGAAGAAATCGGGTGCGGCAGAAGGGGAGATCGAATCCACCGTTCCACGTCTCTCCGTTGAACGCAGTCACATAGTGGGTGTCCCCATCAAGTTGGTCCGCAACGAACGAGGAGACAGCCTCGAGGAGTTCCACTTCGTCCTCAACGACTTCGAGTTGGACGGCTCCAGTTGACTCCTCATCGAGCGACGTCACCAAGGCTTTGCGATCAACTGCTTTGTGCCCGGCAGTGTTGAGAATAAGCGACTCACCGAGACTGTGTGCGAACCCAGCAACGGTAATGACAGCGTCGGTATCGAATCCAGAGGTTTCGATGTCAAACGCAACTGGAGTAAGTTGTGAGCTACTCATCTGTGAGGTCGATAATATGTTTGTTTTTGAACCGTTCTTTCGAGACGCCTAATCGTTTCAAGAGAAGATGCCACGATATCTGACGATTTTCTTGCTCACCCATCGTCACATGGTCTTCCAATATCCAGTTGTCAAGGACGTCGTCAACCATCTCAACAGGCACGATCAGCTTCCCGACCTCCTTCTCGATTCCATCTACGACTGAGTAAACGACAAAAAAGTAAACTGACTGTATTGAACTTCGATGTGAGTTTTTAGACATTAGTCGATAATGATGAGGCTTCCAAATCCGGAACTGCCCATATCGACCCAGCTCCTTGGTACTACTTTGGTACCGATTTACACAGGATTTGACTTCAACGTCGTAGGACACCTCACCAGAAACAAACGCATCGACGTACGGTTTTACTGACCACCGGAAAATTACATTAGACTCGTTAAATATAGCGTTAGCTAATCGCTCAGCATTGTAGCCTCGACCAGACGCAGTCGATCGCCCACGCCCTTCACAGTTGTTGGCATCTACTCCATTACGGACATCCTCTAACTTCATCTCTGGATTAACTACAGATGGGGTGGGAGAGCAGTTCTCCGTCATTTTAGTCTCGTTGCTGCTGTATCGGACTCCGCCTCGGTGTGTAGTTGCCCAGTAGCTCCTGGACTCATTCGTTGGATGAGTTCAATCTGTACCAGTCGGCTTAGGGTGTTACTGTATGATTCCATGGCTTACAAGTCACCAATATGTAGAGAGAATATAAAAAACTCATTGATTAATGAGGTTTAGCTCATCAAATAGTTATCGCATCTGATATATCGGTCGGAAGAATGGTGCGGAATAGGGAGAAGTCGAGTGAGAGATCCAGCCCCGTGGATGCAGATGCCAATCGACGACCGAATTCTCGAGGCACTAGCAACATCTGGGCTAATTTTGTCACCCTCGGTAATCGCATTCAACATCGACAAGTCGAGAAGTGAGGTGAACCGTCGGCTCTCAGAACTTGATGATCATGGTTTCGTTGAGCGCGTCAAGCGCGGATACTATGAGATTACCGAGACCGGTGAGCAGTATCTTGCTGGAGAACTAAACTCTGATGAGTTTTGATCGAATTTTATCTTGTAGTCTCATTTAGTCTTGATATGCTTGGTTTAGACGCAGTAATACTTGTTAGAGAATATCATCTATCTCAATCTGGAAGTCGCTGCTTGCCTGATTACTGGTAGATTCATCTTCCCTTTCAAGCATCTGTGATTTAACATTTGGAAACCACTTATTTCCGCGTTGTTCGATCCAATCCTCTTCTTCTAGTTGACAGAGAACTCGGTAGACAGTCGAGCGACTTGGAGGCTTTTCTGATTTCTGTCCGCTATACTTCATTTCAAATTTTTTGATTATTTCTGATGTGTGGAACGACCTTCCCTGTAGAGATAACTCAATTCCAAAGCTTGCGATCGCAGTAGTTCGATGGACCATAATACGTATACGACGGCAAGATGTTTTAGTATTGGGCCATTATTATTACTCGCAATCAAATAGGTAATATATTCACCTACTATCGATCTATATCCTGGATAGAACAGCTGCTACGCCAAATTAAAAATCTTACTCGCGAATAGTCGGATAAGACAGAGTAAACTCTTAGTGACCCCCACACGTGGCCCCAAACGAGGCAGATTCAGAACTATGGCCGACGCTTCCCCAAACAGTCGCTCCAGCCGGATCGCCGCGTCCGCAGCGGTGTTCCGACGGCACAACCCCCACACTCTGGATGCCCAATGACGGGTCGTCGCTCCGTCGAGACGCCGATCGAAGACACGTTCACCAAGTACCTCACGGACAAAGGGAAGGGCGACGCCGGCAAAGAGGGCGCGTACCGAACGGACGCCGAGCGCGAGCTCCACCGATTTCGACGCTGGTGTCTCGGCAAGACGGCCGACTCCGCGAATGCCTCACCGCCGGAGTTGTGGGCGGGCGTCGTCGACGGCGACACGGTGCAGTTCGTTGACCTCGACACGACGGTCTTCTCAGACTACGCACGGTTCCTCTCAACCGCCGGGTACGCCGCCGGGACGGTCCTCACCTACTACGCGCACGTTGCGTCGTGGTGCGGGTGGGCACACGCCCAAGGCTATCTCCCACGGCACTACGCCCGCGAATCGGACGCCGAGGACCCCCTTCCCGAGAATGACGGTCGCAGACCGGGTGACCAGCAGGCGTGGGAGCCGATCCACCGCGATCTGATCACGCAATTTGTCGATCGGCGCGTCTCCGAGGCGTTCGATGCGCTCGGTGCGATTGAGGTGTCTCACGCCGATCGAGGTGACCCGGAAAGCAAAACGTGGCAGGCCAAACAGCGCGCCCGGTTCGAGGCCTATCAGCGCTGTCGCGAACAGGCGCTCGTGTACGTGGTTGCATACACCGGCCTGCGCGGGTCGGAGTTCCTCTCGGCACCGAAAGAGGACCGAGAGGGCCGCAACGGGATTCGCTGGCGTGACGTCTCGTTTACGGACAGCAGCGTCACGGTGTTCCGGAAGAGTCGCGAGTGGAAGGAGGCGTCACTCCCCGAGCCCGTCATCACACCGCTAAAACGGTACGCCGAGATACTTGACGTCCCAGAATCGTGGCCGGTATTCACGACCCTGCACCGGCCGTCGCTCGCCGCACACGTCACTAATGGACTCGCCACTGTCGGTCTTCACGACGACGCAATCGAGCGTGTTCGGACAAGCGCACCCGACCTGATCGTCGCCGCCGAGCACGATCTCGACGCACCAAAGCCGCTTACTACGGACGGCGCACGCTCGATCATGGAGCGCATCTGGAACGACGATGCACTCGCCGAGCGTCGCAACGAGCTGGACCTCTCGCTTGACGGCGACTACCTTGAACTACACGGTGGCCGGCGCGGTGTCGGCGAGGTCCTTGTTCGACAATTCGGCTACGCCGCTGCGGCGCGGTATCTCGACAACAGTGAGGAACAGGTCCGCGAGGCCTACCAGCACATCGAAGCGGCAGAGCGCGCCGATATGGCGACCGAAGCGTTCTCACAGACGGATCAGAGAGTGAGCGATCGGTAGCCGCCCCAAAAATCCGACCAGCGTACTCTGTAGAGGGTAGAACAACCAATAATTGAGATTACTCGTCCTCGTCCGACTTTGAGTCGTCGGAATCATCAACGACAGAGTGATCTGCTAATGCCTCTGTTGTCTCGATAGTCGGCCTTTTTCTTTCTTTTTCCTCTTCATCGTCCGGCGGATCCTCATCTGACTCCTCACTCATTGTCGTCGTCTTCTGAGGTGTCTTCACTGAAATCGCCCTTGAAAGCGACTTGTGTCTCAATCACGGGGCGTTCTCTGTCATCCTCGTCTTCCTCTGGTTCACTCGCACTCATGCTTTCTGATTCGTGTTTCGCCCGTATGAGTCTTACCCGCACAGAAGATTAATTTCATGTTTCATCTTCTCTTGGAATTCTGTCTCCCCACTGTTGACACCAGTTTGTAAACCGCTTTCGAGGAGACGTTAGGCGCTTCCAGCGTTCTATTGTGCCGTATAAACCACTCAATTTGCCGAATACTCCAAAGAAGATGAGGACGGGTATGTTCACCACCGGATGGATCAAATTCTCTGAGTAAATATCTAGTAACCCAATTGATATATAACAAATTGCCCCAACAGTAGACATTAGTGTAAGAGTGAAAACTAGGACATTCGTTGCGTTCTTCTTGAAATTCTCATAGATCATATCGCCGTATTTCTTAGCGATTTCTTCTTGAACAAGATCGTAGTCGAAGTCTTGATTGAGTATTGAATCGTTGATCGCGTTCCGAGAAATTCCAATCTGATTTGCAGTAGACGTGTACGTTATTGAGGCGAATATCATCGAAGAGAGAAGTAGCAGGGCACCAGTACCCGTATACAAAGTGAGGTACTGTTCATACCCGCTTCCTTGAGAGTTTCCAACAGCAATCGAAAATCCAGTTACAAGAATACTGGCTGCCAACAAATCAATCCTGAATATTTGGATCGCCTTCTCGTCTATATCCGAAAGGGTCTCTGTTTGCTCAGAAAGCGTTTGACGGCCCTCCTCCCGAGCGAGACGTGACCGCTCAACGCGTTCTTCGTACTCATCTTCCGGCAAGTCGACCATTCAGATTATCTGTACGTATTTTCATTTAAATAATTAGTCTCGGTACGACGGAAACTCACGCCGCCTTTGCTGCGAAGACGAGTAACACGACCGCGATGAGGACCATGATCGTTCCGATGGCACCCCCACCATACGCAGCCTGTTGACCCCCAGCGACAAGAAATCCGAACCCCAGCAGTCCTGCGATCACCGCCACGATGCTTTCAATGAGTTTGCCCATCAGGCCCATTTCGTGTTTGAATAACAACTGGTACGCACAAATTGGTAACGAAACCAAGGTGAAAGTATTTTAGTCGGTGTTTAGCCTCTGTCTGGGATCAAAACACCGATTTTACTTTTACTCCTCCGGAAAGCTGTCCAGCCCAGACGATCGACCACCGACACCGTGGACAGCCATGAAGGCGATCATCCCGACGACTGCTTGGATTACTGTATATACTAACACGGCACCAAACAGCCCGATGAGTCCGAGAGCGGTCTCTTGGATAAAGACGTCACCTGCTGACTCGTATCCAGCGGCAACAGCGAGTACCGCCGTTCCGATCACGATCGCGCCGCCCGCGGGTGCGGGCCGCGTTACGACCCACATGAGATTCTCCCAGCTCAGAAGGTAAGCACACGGCTCTGATGGGATGAAAGCCTGCTAAGTCCCCAGGGTGCGTAAAGAGGTACTGGGGTGGTCAAAGGCCGATGATTCAACAGCGTCATAGAACGCGTGGCTCTGATTGGCCTACTGCCAAGGAAGCACCATCATGGGAGACCGCCCGGATGCTGTCGGCATCCGGGCGGCGAGCCCGAATAGGTGTTGCTCCATTTACGCACACACCACCCATCAGCGCAGCAGTAGCTCGTATCGATCTTCAAGGTGCTCGACTGTATGGAGGAGACTGATCCACAACACGTGAGTTACTGAAGCCCGCCGAGGCGGCGGCCTTCATAGGCCGATCGCGGCAGCTGTGAGCCACAGCTAACGCCTTCACGTTTTGACCGCCTGTCGGCTGGTTCCTGAGCTATCGTAGTGACTGCGTGCGGTTTTCTCCCCGTGGAGAAGATCGGGCCGATCCCGGCGAAAAATATAGTATCGCAGACGTGGTTCGTTGCGCTAGCAGGCTTTCATAGGTGTTGAAATCCTCAGCAGGTGATATATTTTGACCCGGTGGCGGTCAATACAGGGTACATATTTGGAACTCTAGTCAGTAGTGTATTGACACGGGTTTCGTTACAATTACAGCAGTTTCAGACGGGTTTCGGTGTAGTGAAGCAGGGGATAGTACACTTAGATGATGGCCAGCCGCTGGGTCCTGTTGGTATGGCCTAATGCTGGATTCGCAGTCCCCACCGTCCGGTTGTTTCAGGCGATAATGTGTTTGAAGAATAGGATTTCAACAAAGCCGCATCTGCTTGCTCTATCGTTTGTTCGGGGCGATCGGTGGCAGCAGAAATATACTGACGAATTAGATCCATCGTCGCAGAAACGACCGGATTAGAATAGTCGACCTCTTCGAGAAGCTGTACCCAGCCAGCTTCGATCGCATCCTCTATCGGAGGAGTCTCGTAGGGATGTGATTCAGGCGTGAGCTCTTCATAGACTCGTGTGGGTAACAGGAGGACGAAATTCTGCTCGGTGACAGCCCGCTCAAGCAGATTGACGGTGTTGTGCCGCTCGAATCGGATGAAGAGATTTGCGTCAATAATATGACTATCCACAGATGGGAACAGTTGCGCTGGCACGGATATTATTTGTCTAATTGTTCGTCGACAGCAGCGTCAAGCTCCTCAATATTGAGGCTTGTCGAGATGTCAGGCTCAGCCTCCATAATGATCTCCTGAAGTTCTTGGAGGATGGTTTCTGCTTCAAGAACAGGGATATCCTGTTCACGGGCCATGATTCGGGCGTTCATTTTCGACTGTGTGTACGCACGAGCGTATTCGATCGCCGTTGCAAGTCCGCTGACACCGTTGCGGTCGATATAGAGGCCAATATTCTCGTTCGATTGGCGTTCCGCGAGAGCGACCAAGAGCGTCGGCGTGATCTGGAAGGTCTCCCCGCTAGCCTGAATCGTCATATCAACCCGACTCGCTTGATAGCGGTACGGTTGCGTCTCCGTCACCCGCTCCAAGAGATCGATCTCCACGAGATGTTTGACATCCTCATAAATGGTTGTCGTCGAACTCTCGATACCCTCAGACAGTTCTTCGATAGTTGGCGAATCAATTTCGAGGACACGAGCATACAGCTTGGCGAGCCGGTCGTTCCGAATCACGTCAGAGACGGCCAGCATCGTATCAAGCGGGTGTGAATGTGAGACCGCGGATTCTGCCATGTATTTTAATTTCCGCGGAATGTTAAAAAACCTATCGACGGGATGAAGCCGCGCAGGTCCGATCTGAGATACCTCTGGTAGCGTGATAGCTCTCCTAAATCAGGTAGCTTAGGCACCTACTTTAGCTGACTTCGCAGGAATATCTACTGTAGTTATTATAAATAGACGTAGTGGCTAAGGTAGCTGAGGTAGCTACTTTATTTGGAGTAGCTGGCATGGATAGATTCAAGTGCGGCGCAGACGCTGTTTCAGGCAGAAACAGGGACTATGGCAATTGAAAGAAGTGCTCAGCCACCTCAGGTGCCTCAGCTGCCATAGCTACCTTAGCTACTCACCTATGTCTGAAACAGAACCACGGGCGGTCAGCGTCGGCGTATTAAAAGGCGGTTTCGGGAAGACGACTACTGCCATCAACACGGCGCGCGAACTCGCCCACCGCAACGGGAGCGCGCTCGTTATTGACCTCGACGACAACGGGCACATGACCCGCCAACTCGGGTTCGAAGACGAGTTTACAAGTGAGGTGAACCATACACAGCGTGTCCTCGTCGACAGCGAGGAACCGAGCCAGTACATCGCGAACGTCGTCGACGGTCTCGACCTCTTCCCGGCCCATACCGAACTTGAATCAGTCGAGAACGAACTCCGGAACGCAACGATGGGGAGCGCCCGACTCCGCAAGCATCTCGTCGACCCGCTACTCGGTGACAAATACGACTACATTGTCGTCGACTGCCCGGCAAACCGGGGGAAGCTGAACGACAACGCGATGTACGCCACGCGGAACATCATCATTCCGCTCAAACCTGAGAGTGGCTACGACTCCGGCCTCTCGAATACGATTCAACGGCTCGTCGAGGAAGCTCGAGAATACTTCGAGCTGAACATCCTCGCGGTGACGCCAACGGCGCTTAACAGCCGAATCGACCAAGACACCCGCGATCGGGGTCTGCTCGAACAGCTCAACTCCCTCGACATCGCCGACGATATCATTCCTTCTTACGCCCGCATCACCGACGAGGAGTGGGACGCTGTCGACGCCAACGAGTACGACGGTGGGCTTCCGGGGATTCGGTTCCGTGGAGCTATCGACGCTGCGCATGACGCTGCCCTTCCCGTCCGTGACTACGACGAAAGCTGTGACCAGTTGGAGAACTACGCCGAACTCGCTCAGATTGTCGAACAAGGAGGGATCGACCGATGACCGGATTTGATGACCTCAACGAGGCGGGAAAAGACCAATCGACAGAAGAAGAGGAGTTCGAACCCGTCAGCGGCACTGATGAGACGACCGAGCAGGATAGGAGCACGCCGACTGTAGATGACAGAAACGAGCCGGCCTTCTCTTTTAGTGAATCTGTCCAAGCGCAAATCTACCCACGGAAATCCACGCATGAAGAGTTTGAGGATTTCCTCGATATCGAGGTGAAACGCCACCTCCGTGACCGGGATATCCGCAACGAGACGGGACGAGAGTTACATGAGGCGGTGTTGAAAGTCGTGATACAGCACCCTGAGGAGGTCGCCGAACGGCTCGAAAACGAACGGACAGAGTAGCTGCGTCGTCGCTTCTGACTACGCTTAGACCACAATTACGTTTAGCCCGAGGGTGTCATAGAACGGTTATCGTGGGTAGGGTGAGAGAGCGTTTGTCTAGTTGAGTTCAAAAATGGCGTGAAACCGGAGTTACTCTTGGTATAGATCGCCGTACTGCGGGTATGTGAACTGTTCTATGACACCCTCAAAGACGCTCGCTACCGCTACACAACCGAGGTGTAAGGGTTAACTGACGGGCGGGGACAGCGGTTCTCGTGGACTTACCTGAAAGTAGGCGCTAAGGCCCCTTCCTCAACGAACGAGCGAAGCGAGTGGGTAGGGAGGGGATACAGCGCCGCACAGTTCACAAACACGTTCGACGCTCAGCTCACAGGCCCACGCAGTCGTAACAACTATACGCATGAGTGCGCATAGTGCGCATGTAGTGAGACGGAAGAACATCACCATCCGCGAAGATCAAGCCGAGTGGGTCGAGGAGAACCACCTCAACCTCTCGTCGTTCGTTCGCGGTAAACTCGACGAACTCATCGAAGAACGGTCGTAGATGAACTACAGCTACAGGTATCGACTCCGACCGTCCGACGCCCTCGAAGAGCAGTTAGCGTGGACTGTCGATACCTGTAGGCAGGTCTACAACCACTTCCTCCACCGACTTAACCGAACAGACGACACCTCGGCATACCGCGAGCAGAAGCTCCTGCCGAGCCTCAAGAAGTGGTGGGACGACCTGAAAAACGTTCACTCCAAAGTTCTTCAGAAAGTCGTTCAACGCCTGTACGACAACCTCTCAACCCTCCGCGGTCGCAAAGAGAACGGCTACCGCGTCGGGACGCTCAACTGGAAGGCACCGGGAGAGTACCGCAGTTTCACCTACAGTCAATCCGGCTTCAAGCTCAAGAACACGAGCGGTCGGACCCGACTGTGGCTCTCGAAACTCGGTGAGATACCCATCACCTTCCACCGCGACCTGCCCGACGACGCCGAAATCAAGACCGTCACCGTCAAACAGGAACCTATGGGGAAGTGGTACGCTACCCTCGGCGTCGAAACCCCGGACAACCCACCGGAGAAGCCGGAGAATCCCGAGAAGTGCGTCGGCATCGACGTGGGGATTCTCAAGTACGCCCACGACACCGACGGAACCGCCGTCGAATCCCTCGACCTAGGCGACGAGCGCGAGCGGTTGGAACGCGCCCAACGCGACCTCTCGCGGAAGGAACACGGCTCTGCGAATCGGGAGAAACAGCGCCGTGTCGTGGCCGAACGACATGCCGAGTTGAAGAACAAGCGACGGGACTTCCTGCACAAACTGTCGAACTACTACGCCCGAGAATACGACCTCGTGGCCGTTGAGGACTTGGACGCGAAGGGCTTGGTCGAACTACCGGGCAACTCGCGGAACCGGGCAGGTGCGGCTTGGGGGACGTTCCTGCGGATGCTCGAATACAAGTGCGAACGCGAAGGAACGCACTTCGTCGCCGTGAATCCGAGAGGGACGACCAAAGAGTGTGCGTCCTGCGGCGTCTCGACAGAGAAGCCGTTGTGGGTGCGCGAACACTCCTGCCCGGCGTGTGGGTTCGAGGCGGACAGGGACGCGAACGCGGCGTTGAACATTCTTTCTCGCGGTATCAAGAAGCGGTTAGGAGCGGGACGCTCCGAATCAACGCCTGTGGAGACTGCGCTCCCTGTGGATACCTCGGTATCTGCAAAGCGCGTCGTTGAAACAGGAAGCCCCACCCTCAAGCGCGAGCCGTCAGGCGAGCGGTAGGGCGGGGTAGTTCACCGACCCAAGAGTGGACTCCGAAGACACGCCTGTGGAGACTGCGGTTCCCACGGGAAGCACAGTGGTTCCTGCGAAGTGCGTCGTGGAATCAGGAAATCCCTAAGTGAAGGAGTTGCTGAAGGTGGCGAGTAGGCAGGGCTAGTTTGTTGGTTAAAGCGGCACCCCGAAAAAGAGCTACACCAGACTATCTCGAACACTGGCCCCATCACCTCCACGCCCTGCGGTTTTAGTCTTAACCAACGACTGGCAGTTCTACCACCATTTGTTGGTTAACATTGAGCAGAGCGGCTTTCCCGGACCACACAGATCGGTGTGTATGGGCGATATCTTCCGCGTCAACTGTCCGGACTGTGGAGAGGAGAAGGGCCCGATCACGACGCACCCCGGCACCGTCGGCATCCACTGTTCGTGTGGAATCACCGCAATCGTCGACATCAACGCACAACAAATAGACGAATGGTGGGAGCGGGAGAACTGACCTATCGCAACTCCAGTGAGTGTAACCCGGATGCCACTCCAGTGGCAAAGGCAAAAGCGAAAGAGACACCATACCGGGTAACACGGACCGAACGAATGAGTGGCCCGTCGATCCCGACCGGCTACGACGTCTCCGAGCACGTTTCAGCTGGCCGCCGCGACCGCCTGCTCACGGCCGGGTTCGACCAGCACCAGCAACACATCCCACGCTTGCTCGTTCAACTTCATTATCGCGTCGGGACCGACCCAATCGAATAGGCGGCGATCGCACGGATGGATCACAGCGAGACGTCGGAACTCGGGCATGACGTGTACCGCGAGGGACTCCATGTCGACATCGTCCGCCGTTCGCAGCCGACTGTTCACTTCCAACTCGCGCATGCGCCGCTTCCGATAAGTAGAGGAGCAGTTATCCGCAGCTGTGCCAATTACCTCAAACGCGAGCCTGAGTACTTCATCGAGTTCTTTGGAGAGCGTCGGTCGCCGGGCCGCCTGCCGTCGTTGGTGTCGAAGGTGGTGAGTAGGCAGGGGTAGTTCACATACCCACCAACTGACAAAAATCCAACCTTTCCTTGCTACTGTCCGCCATTCTCGATTCCAATCATATATTTATTCTTACCTTTTGCTGGACTCCCACACAATTATAGTTAGCGAGAATCGATGAATGGGCACAGATGATTAACTTGCCCTCAAGCGTTCCGCGCAGGTGTAATTTGTGGGACTGAGCCGCTTTCTAGAGTCTATTCGGCAGTACGTAGGTATGCCTCGCTGGGGTCTACTCTGCCAAAGCAGATTATCAGTAGCCATAGCCAAAAATTTCTACAACCAAAGTATTAGAGAGATTATAAATATCTGCGCGTCCCGTAACCTACAGATAGTCCGTACTCAGGTCCACACGAGCTCGCCTGGCTCGATCGTATCCTGTGGTAGCCAGGGCCACAAAGATGAGATCTTGACGTATAGACAAGGTCATGATCTCTGTGATAAATCCAACCTGCTCTGTGATGTAAAGCATCCAGTAGACGGGGGGAGTGTCTGATATGCAAAACCCACTCCACCTGATCCACGACCATACGCTCCCAGACTGGCTCAAGAACCTCCGGCATCTCCAACTCGGGTCTAGAGAGCCGGGCGCACCACAGATCACCGAAGAGTTTGTCGAGACGCTCAACGACGCCGCAAACTCTTATTCGGGCAGCCTCAATCGGGTCCGTCCACACAAGAAAGAAAACGGACTAGCATACGCCGAAGAACTCATCGCCGGGTTCCACAACGAGGGCGTCACTCACTCAAAACTCGCACAAAAGTACAACCTCGGAGAGCGACCGAAGAAGTTCTCCTTCGAGCTGGTCTTGACCGACGAGACCGTCAACTTCCACTTCGGCCTTCCAGACCGAATCCACCAACGCGAGTTTCGCCAGCAAGTCTCTGGGCTGTATCCGAACGCCGAGATCAAGCCCGTCGACAAGCCATTCCCCGAAATCGAACCGGGAATGTATCTGTCCGGCGGCAAGCTCGAACTGAACAAAGAAAAGTATCGACCACTCCGCGGAACGAGTGGTCCCGACGCGTTCGAGTCCGACCCACTTCGCAGTGTCCTGAGCGAACTCGTCGGCTACTCGAACGAGGTCGCGATCGTCCAGTTCGTCTTTACCCCTGCGAGTCGAAACTGGACCGACGGACTCAAACTACACGAGTGGAGCGCAGACCAGATCAACGACAGCCTCACCTACGGCCGGAACAACGGAAGCTATCTTAACCCCCGATTGGACGATCCGTCAGCAAAGGACCTCCGGGCAGCCGAAGCCGTCCTCAACCAAGAAGGCAAGCAAGCGTACTACCTCAACATCCGCTTTCTCGTCTTCGCTTCGTCGCCGGACATCGCGAAACATCACGCCCACGGGATCGCGAGCGTCTACTCCACACAGTACCACAGCGACGAGACGGGGCAGGCGTTCATCCCACTCGCGTACAAAGGGCGGGGCATCAAGGAACTCGCCCGGCGGACTGCCGCGCGTGAGTTTTCCTACGACCAGACCGCGCTGAACGTCGAAGAACTCGCAGGGGTCGTCCACCTTCCGGGAGAGGAAGTCAACCAGACGAACATCGACTGGACGCGCAAAGGCGTCGGCAACCGGCCTCCCGCACAAGCAAACCGGACGATGAAGCCACCGGACATGCGGGTGAACCGTGACCTGTCCGAACTCGGTGGTGAGGCGTCTGCGATGGCGTCACTCTCTACTGAACAAGCCGAAGAATCGGACACTGTCGGCGTTGACCCAGCAGAAGAAGACTCTGTGTTCATGAAGGGACTCGGAACAGCTCTCCGGTTCTTCTTCGGTGATCAGACGGAGGCCACCGACACGGAGCCCGATACACCCACCGCGACCGTTGACGTCGACTCGACGCCTGAGAAACAAGAAGTGTTCAACGAGGTGTATCGGCAGTTCATCCACGGCGAACTCACCCGTGAGCAGATTAAAAGCGACTACAATGAACACGTCGCGGACAACCTCATCCGGAAGTTCCAGAACCGACGGGCCGAGGAACTCGGAGTCGACCTTGAAGAGCTGGATGAACGCGACGACGTGTTTGACGCCCCCGGTGCCCGAAAGACGCCCGAATCAGACGAAGTGGAGGAGACACCAGCCACGGACGACACCACAGACCACGCCGAGTCCGAGAGGGGGACGAGCGGGCCGAGCGACACACACCCGGAAGATGACGTCGAGGGTGTGGCCGACCTTCCCGCAAAGCCCGAAGAAGACCTCCCGCAAAAGGCGGGCGACGACACTGGCCCGCCGAGCCCGTACACACGCGGTCGCGAGAACCCCGCTCACCACACCCACTACACCTACGATCAGTCTGGGACTGATGTCCAGCTTCGCCGGGAGCCGGGGCTCCAGCGCTACTTCCCGTTCGAGCTCACGGCGACCGCCAGCGGGAACGGCGCCGCCGAGGACGGCGACCTGTTTGCGGGGTTCGACGTGCGCGATCGGCTCGTCCACTCGCACACCCACCATCCAGACGAACCGATTTGGCTGGGATACGACAGCAACCCGATGGACGGCATCCGCGAGATTGGGCTAGAGCCGTTCTCGTGGTTCCGCCACATGACGATCTTCGGCTCCACAGGCAAGGGCAAGTCGACCACCCTGAACATGATGATGAACCAGATTGCTCGGAAGGGCCACGGGTTCGTCTTCATCGACCCGAAGGGCGACACCGTCGACGACCTGATCACGCAGCTGCCCGACGAGCGGATGGACGACATCATCTGGGTTGAGCCGGGCAGCGAGACCTTCGAGAAGGTCGCAGGGATCAACTTCCTCGAGCCCGGCGACTGTGAGACGGAAATCGAATTCGACCGCGAGGTTGAGTCCATCATCAACGACCTGCGGGCGGTCTTGCGTGGCGGCGAGTACTGGGGGCCGAAGATGGAGGGGATCACCTCGAACATCGCCCGTGCGATGATTCGGTCGCGACGGAAGTTCACCCTCGTGGATATGTACTACGTGTTGGCCGACAACGAGAGCCGCGCGAAGTTCTCGAACGTCGTCAGCCAAGAGGGGATGAGCTTCATCCACGAGTACACCACGAAAATCGCGGAGATGGACACCGAAGAGATTGACCCGGTTCTCCGCCGGATTCAAGACTGGGTTGAAGACCCCATCAGCCGGGGGATTGTGGCCCACCGGGATGGGACGATCAACCTCTCACACGCCGTCGAAGAGGGGAAAATCATTCTCGTCCGGAACACGGTGCGGTCTGACGAGATCCGGAAGGTCGTCTCCACGGGGATCATGCGCCGGGTGTGGTCGACCATCCGGAAACGCGAGAAGATTGAGGAGGCCGACCGCGAGCCGTTCTTCGCGATCATGGACGAGTTTGACGACATCGCCTCGGAGAATATGGCCCTCGACAAGATGCTCTCGAAGGCCCGCTCCGGGAAGATGGGCGTTGTGACGTGTCTTCAGAACCCCTCGCAGGTGCGGGAGATTGCGCCCCAGACGCTCAAGCAGATGTTCGGGAATACGGACACGCTGTTGAGTTTCGGTGTGACGGAGGTGGATGACGCCCGGATCATCGCCGAGCGGTTCGACGACGACGACATTGACTCGGGGACGATTCAGTCGCTGCCGGCGTACACGGCGCTGACGACAATCTCCACGATGGACGAGGACGGGCCGATGCGGTCGGACCCGCTTGCGCCCGATACGTTCGCGCCGTACCCCGCGCGGCGGACGCGACAGGAAGCCGAAGCGATCATCGGCGAGAACCTCAAAGAGTACGGCGTCGACGCGCTCGAGCAGAACCTCGACGAGTCGGAACACGCCCTGATGCATCTCGGGGGCGAACACGACTTGACGAAGTGCTTCCTTGAGGCGGTGTGGGCCGAACAGATCCGGCAGAACGCACTCGATACGCTGCCCGGCGCATACGAGACGCTTGAGCCCGCCCCGGCGTTGAATATCAACCCGCCGGAAATGAACGGCGACGACACACTCTCGGTGAGTGTCGAGGCGGCAAACGATGGGTTCCACCGCCGGACATCGACGGACTTCGAGGAGCTGCCTGACGGAATCCTCGTCGATGAGGAATATGTTGAGCTGGCCGACCCCGAGGCTGAAAAAGAGGAAACCAGCGTCCGGGGAACGGGCGGGACGCCGACAGGACAGGTTCGGTTGAACGACCCAGAGACGGAGTTGTCGATCACGGACAAAGGGATTCGGTCGGTTCTTGAGCAGGCAGAAGACGAGTGGCGGCATCAGACGGAGAAGCACAACGAAGTGCTTCGGCGGGCGTTCGTGATGCTTTCAGCGACCGGGATGGAAGTCTCGATCGTCCAGCAGGACAACAAACAACAGTTGCCTGACGCGGTTGCGTATCCGCCTATCGCGACGACGGTCGATACGAAGCGGGCGTCGCGTTTGCTCGAGCAGTTCAAGAAGGACTACCCAATTGCCGCAGACCTCTCTGATGGCGGGGTCATCGCGATTGAAGCAGAGACGTCGACGTACAAGAAGCCGGCCCACACGCTTCAGAATCTTGCCCGTGCCGCTCGGAGTGGCCAGCGAGCGATGTTCTTGACGCCGGAGATGGAGGCCAAAGACCGGACAGCTCCTGCCGCTCGGGTCAACCACATCCTCACCGACCCACTGTTCATTCGGGATCATCTTCGGATGCGCCCGAATGAAGACGCAAGTGACGCCGGAGACCTCACAGAGCGTGAGCCGATGCCGTTGTACTACAACAAGACGGACTACCTCGAGTTGGGGACACCAACGGACGGTGAGCGCAAGCACGCGCTCATCAGGAAGGGCAAACAAGCAGTATGGGTCAACACCCACGACGACGAGATTCAGTTGTACGACGGCATGACCGGCGGTGCGAAGAAAGGGTCGCTCCGGATAGACGAGGGCTTCGGGTCAACGAACGCGTTCGACGTCTGGTGCCGGTACGACGACCACAACAACGAGTGGGTCGTCTACCCCGGTGGCGAAGTCCAGCGCTACCGGACGCTTGGTGACCTTCGCGAGGACTGGCAACTCGTCTACGAGCCGTTCGTCCCGGAGCGTGAATTTGAGGAGACGCCCACAGAAGGTGACTGGGACATCGTCCAAACTCCGCTCCCAACATTCCTCTCGCCAGCAGGTGATGCGGCACACGCTAACTCTGATGACTCACCCGACGAGACTGCTTCTTCCACTGACGGAGATGCAGAAGATGAGGAGTCCACAGGAGACAGTACCTCTCCGGCTGGAGAAACATACGAGAGTATCGAAGATGTTCCAAAACAGGCCGCAATTACCCACAACGAGACGGAAGGCGATGATGACGCATCCAGTATCAACTTGGACCGGGCAGGGTTCACTCGGGAAGCAGTTCCTATTCCCAACCGGGTCCTGACAGACAAGCTCCCGGACAACCCTGATAGCCACACTGGTGAATCCGTAACCGGCGGTCAGCAGTACACGACCATCCCGGAGGAGGCGCTGGAGTCGATGGTTCCTAGAAAGCACATGCCGGTGTACGAAGACATTGGAGGGCTCGACACCGGAAACAACTCCAACGACCCTGTCGGGATCCACGACAACGCAGCCTCGGGTGGGGGCGACACACCGGCCACGGACGACGGCGACACGCCTGATGAAGAGCCGTCCCCCAGTGTTGAAACGACCGTAGATGAAGACGACCCGTTCGGCGCCGACAGCGACACGGACGGACCGGTCGGCATCCTTGACGATGACGCGGGCGCCGAGGAGACGAGCCCGATAGACGCCGTGACGTTCAGTTACGCAGCCGCCATGACAAACTTGAGCACCTACTACATCGCGAATAGCGACACCGTTGATGAGGATAGTTCCCCGAGCGATATCGATATTGACTACGATGCGGTTACCGACCGCTTCGGCGCGAAAGACCCCACCGACGCTGCCTTCTGGCAGGACGTGTGGGACTCTGCGAACGTGAACCAGACGGAGGCCATCTTCCGGGACAACCTCCCCGGTGCGCTTCGGTACGGGTCCGGCATCCGTGGGACGCAAGCGGCCGACGCGATCCGGATCGGGCTCGCAGAAGAAGAGCTCGTGCCTGCGGGAGAGAACGCCGTCCGGCTGCCCGGCCCGCGTGACGCCTATGAGGACTACCTCACCGAAGAGGAAGTCGCAGAGATGCAGCGCCGTGACAGTTGGGTGCCCGTGTGGGACGCGCTCGGTCGCGAACACGACGAAGGGCTGACCGTCCCGCGGACGATGATGGGCCTTCGTGTTGAGTACGAGTTCAAGAAACCGATAGCGCAGGCCGCTATCGGCGCAGGTGTAGAAGCTGGCGTCATCAAGGAATCCGGAAAGAAACTCATTCTCGGCGATCGAACCGTCCCGACGTTCTGGGCTACTGTTCTTGAAGAAGTCGACGCTGACCCGCATGAGCCACTCACGGAAAGCGAGGTAACCATCGGGCTTGAGATGTTCCACGGGCTTGACGGTGAGGAAGTGACCGAGACAATCGAGGCAGCATACAACCACGGGGCCGTGTATCAAGACGCGGACTCTGACCACCTCAAGATCAACACCCCACGCGACGAGAAGGGCCCGGAAATCGACGCCGCAGCGTTCAGCCGGGATGCGTACCCCGTAGGTGGAGACCACTCTGGTGGCGACTCCGACGACTCTGGTGGGGACGACTCCGACGACGGCCCGGACGGTGGGGGAGAGACACCCGCCACGGACGACAGAGAGGATGCGTCTCCCACACCCACGGACGCGAACGGTGAGAGCGCGGAGCCAGACACGGCCAGCACACGCGAGGAAGCCACGACCGACACCCAGACGACCAACGCCTCGTCCGAGAGTCGGAATGGCTCAGAGGGGCACACAGGCGCGCACAGCGAGGCCGGGGATCAGGACGACGCAGACACCACAGCCGACGCCGAGACGGAGACAGCGAACGCCGACAGCGCCGAGGCTGACACCGAGAGCGACACCACTCCGGACACCGAAGACACACAGCCGCCCACAGACGACGCAGCCGGCGCTGAGAGCGACCCCGACGAGACGCGCCGCGTGGGACAAACCGCACCGGACGAACCGCGTGCCGAGCCTAACAGCACGCTCGTCGACGCCGACCCGCGTGACCTCCGGCTGAAACCCACGCCCAACCTCGAAGCTGTCCAAGCCTGCCTCGAGGAAGCCGCCCGCTTCTTCCACAGCCAGCTGGATACAACGATCGACAACAACGTCACGTGGAACGAGGAACAGGCGTTCGAGGCGGGCTACCGGAAACCTGAGACACCACGCGAGTACTTCACCACGCTTGACGAGCCCGACCCGGCGTACCCTGTCGAGCAGGATCCCGACGCGGCTGACGCGATGCCGCCGAACGAGGACGCACAGCCCACCGGCATCCAGTCCACCGAAGACGCCGCTGAACGCATTGCTGAGCCCGAGGACTTCGCTGCTGACGAACAACCCTACCAGTACCTCGGCGCTGACCACCGGGGCTGGAGTGACAATCTCGTCGACGACAAGCAACTCGGATGGGCGCCTGCGTTCGGTAAGGAGTTGTTCTCTCACCTGAAAGAGCAGGGCTTCAGTCACCACACGATGGTCGCGACCGGGTTGTTCACCAAGCCCAACGACGCCTACGGCGAGAACGAAGAGGGCGAGGAATACGTTGATTACACCACGATTGACGATCCTGACGACCCTGCCGACCTCTCGTGTCTCTTCCGGGGCCGGTACATCTTCCCGTACTACGACGAGGATGGTAAGGTCGCGTTCTTCATCGGGCGCCAGCCCGACTTCGATACTGAACACGGAACCCACCCCGAGGACTTCACGAAAGGGAAGTACGCCAAGCTCGCGACGACCAAGAACTACACCATCGCCGACGAGCCGATCTACGGCCGGGAGACCATCGTTGAGGGCGAACCCCTCGCAATCACGGAAGGGATGGCCGACGCGATCACCGCCCATGCGCATGGCATCCCGTGCATCTCTCCGGTCACGAAGTCGTTCAAGATGAAACACCGTGACGTGCTCGCGGAGATCATCAAGCGCCGGGAGATCCCCGATGTGTACTTCCTCCAAGACTCTGACCCGCCAAAGCGGGTTGTCCTTGCGGAGGAAGACCGGGACCACGACGAGCGCCAGTGTGAACGCGATATGAACATTCGGGAACTGTTCTGTATGGGTTCGTTCCCCGGCGACGAGATGTTCACCCGGAAGCTGGTTCTTGAGGCCGCCCGCGACGGGACGCTCCAAGACAAACTCGACGATCAGGACATTCGCGTCGCGCCGCCGGCTGACGCCGACGTCGACGCAAAGGAGAAAACGCCCGTCACGGCCGAAGAAGTCCCGGTTCACCTGTTGGAATCGGATGGGGAATTCCACGGAAAGGGTCCGATCAGCGAGGTCATCGAGATTCACCAGTACGGGCCGGGCGTGGATAGCGCCGTGAACATGGGCCGGGTGCTGGACACGCATACGCCGTCGCCGGACGAGACATTCACGGGGACGGTCCAAGCCGCCGCCGAGGTGTATCGCGAGGAAGTCCTCGAAGGCGACGCCGACCCCAACGAGGATGATCACGAGCTCTGGGAGGAAGTCGCGACGCGGCTCGGGATGATCGATGTCGACACCGAGACGGACGAGACCGCTGCAAGCGCCGACGCGGACGGACAGACGGCGCTGACGCCTGACGAAGGGCTTGACCACACAGACTATGGTGGGACGAACGTGTGGCTCGTAGAGCTGCCGCAGTTTGGCGATGAGAAGCGCGACCTTGATGACTTCCTCCAAGAGGGTTGGCTCGCGCTCACGCCGCCCGCAGAGTGGGCGCTTCGCCTCTCACTCGGCAACGAGCCGACCGTTCCTGACGACGTAACAGCGTCCAACGAACCGGCCCCAGAGTGGATGCAGACGCTTGCCGATCGGGCCGACCCAGTTGGAGAATACCCGACCGGAATGGCCCCGGATACACTCGGGTTCCCCACGGCCAATGACCTCCCTCAAACGGTAGGGGCGATCACCCCCGATAGGATGGTCGCAGACCTCCCAATTTACGAGCCGCATATCATTCCGTCTGACCCCGATGCAGACCGGGGTGAAATGGCAGCGTCTCACCAGTGGCCAATCACCGATCTCAACACCATCCGTTCGAAGGGGAATACGGTCCAACCGATGCCCGAAGCGAACACCGTTTACCCACCCCTCTCGCTGTTCGGATTCATCCCCACAATCCACCCGTCACAACACCCCGCCGCGACGGGCAACATTGGAGGGCTGGTGAACGACGCCAGCACCGCGATGAACATCGACCCACAGGAGATCGAAGACCGGATCGAAGCGGGTGACTACCGCGAGCTCACTGGGAGCCACAACCCCCTCTGGAGTCTCGACTTGCGCGACCTTGGACTCACGCCCGGATCCCGTGGGAAAAACCCCTTCGGTCACTTCGGTGAATCGGAGAACTACTTCGTCGTGATCGACGACGAAACTGCCTACTGCCACAAGCGGGAGGCACTCTATAACTTCCAACACTTTGCGCTCTGTGACATGGGTAAGCGCGACCCGAAGGATTCCGCGAGTGGTCAGAATCTCGATGATTTAGAGTACCTCCATCTGTGGACGTACGCTCGCCAGAACAACCTCGTTCCAGAGCACACGCCCATCCCGCTGAAGGGGCTTGTGGGACACGCGATCGAGAACGATTATTGCGAGCCTGACGACCTCGAACAATTCGGCGAGGCTAGCGATGATTCCGACGCTGACTCGGACGAACAGAATGCCGACTCGACGGGTAGGAACAAAGCTGGGAAGCGCAACCTCAAGCTCCCGGATGATGTGTACTTCCCAGTTCTCAAAGATATCGAAGACACGACAGGATACACGCCCGCACGCCTCGCGGACAGTAGTAGATCCGGGAGTGAGTCGAGCGGGGGCGAGGGTAGTTCGACGACGCCCTCGGTCGACACAGAAGATGTTGCGTTCGACAGTATCCACCGCAAGTATGGCCAGCCGCTCATCGGTGAGGATATGTCCCACCCACTGAAGCAGTTCCTCCGTCGCTACGTCAATACGGAAGACGAAGCGATCACGACCGACACCGACGAGACGGTGTTCGTTCCGAAGGCCGAACTCCGCGATGCGTACAATGCGTGGGCGCAAATTTGCCTCCGGCACATCCGTAATAGTACTGATACGTCGGTGGATGAGGTGGCGATCCAAGAGTACGCTCCGGGTGCGTTCACCGGGCCGCTGAAAACGCAAGTCGACGTCGAACTGAAGGAAGGTCGGCCGCGCTTTGAGAACAAGCCACGGAAGACAGTCTGGTTCGGAATCGAACTGACTGAAGAAGGTGAGACACTCGCAAACCTTGAGGGGAAATTCAACAAGACCGACTAACGAAGGACCGGTCTTCTGGCGGAATTTTTGATAGCTGTCTCTCGATGTCTCTCCAAACTATATGGATTCAGATAAGAATGTACGCAGTGATTTCTCCCACGTGCTATATCTAATCGACGGTCTGTTGGTAGACAAATAGCGAGCAGCACCCCATTGCCACCGACTCTCCTGTCGTCCCTGCGTAGTCGTCCGCAGGACCCATCCACTCCATTCTGAATCCAGTGCTATCTGTAAACCCGATCTCCGTTACATCGCCACGGATTTTGACTTCTATACACACTGAATACCCCCCTTGACCACAATCCAAAACCGCAAGACGTGACGGGTGGTCAGGGGGGTAGGCTCCATGTAGATATCTTCACCAATCCCGACGAAAAATAGTTCGATCCGCGCCGCCGCCCTCTCACCAATAATTACAGGCATCTTTGTTAGAAATATGGTGTTCTGAAAATACCTGAAAATAATAGGACGTAGTGGGTGGTCAGGGGGTCTCAGTGTTTGGCAAACTACCCCCTTGACCACAATCTAAAATCGCAAGACGTGACGGGTGGTCAGGGGGTATTGGCTGACCCCATCATGAGTTTATTACGCTCAAAAGCATAATAATCTGGATAGATGCTAGATTAAACGTGAAAATAACTAGACGGGGGCTGTTTTGGGTCAGATCTACCCTGCTGTAGCCACCCCCCCTTGACCACAATCTAAAACCGCAAGACGTGGCGGGTGGTCAGGGGGTCACCACACCAAAATCACTGCTCAATCAAATATGACTCGCTCGCATACCTGAGCGTGTTCTAGAAAGGCGTTTCAGCCGTTTTCCGAGACCGACTTATTTTCACCCTCTCAGAACACCCCCGATTTTGCCAGCGGCGTGTTGAAAAGGTACGATATACCCCCGTTGGGTGGGGGTGTTCAGGCCAGAAGGCCAAGAGTAAGATGCCTGATACAGCAGGCAACCGGGATCACCCCAGCAGTCCCCTGAAGGGGACATGGAGAGACAAGGTCTCAAACAGAAGCATCACCAGCTGGTCGACCACCGAGATCGAGACTGACTTCAGAAGGCAGTCGACCCGACCAGACAGGACACCACCACACGGCGGTCGGCACTGCCACCGCCTCACCAACACTGTGTGACTCACGAATCCTCTCAGAATCTCGAAATAGTCTCAGCACACTTCCCCGCGGGTCAGGTGGACCCCGGATGTAACACGACTCGTCGTCTCGACGACGGCGATCATCTCGGCAGACTCCACATCTCCTGACGGTCGATGACCACCACCGGGACAGTCCCCTTGGGGACCAGTCGACTGCCGTCGACACGCAGTCCGATCCACAGACGAGAGACTCCCTCAACACATCGACTGTCGACCAGTCTCTCACCGCCGAGTCACGACTCTGGTGGCTGTTTCAGGAACCTGATGTGTCTACCGATGACGAGTCGACCGCAGACGCCGACCGACTGTCACCATCGCCACGATCACACGCCGTGTGGAACGGCTTCGTCCCCGGCGGGATTCTCACCTCCGACGTCCGTGACCGACTTCGCTGATCCCCTCGTCCGGGTGGGCTTGTCGATGCGACTCGACTCGTCGATCTCGACTCGCGGCGTCTCCCGACCAAGGTCACGACGTGGTCACCACTCGGCACCGACACCGCCTCTCCTCGAGACCACAGACGCGGCGACCAGTTGCCGCTTCACCATCGGTGGCCATCGGCTCGGATCCGACGATCAGGATCCACAGCGAGACAGACCCCTCAGTATTCTGACTACGACGCCGTCGGCCGTCACCAGCAACGGAACGCTACCACCACAGACACGGCAGGTGACCGCTTCGAGTCTGACAGCCGACGGGGACCGAACGGTGTCGGGTCCACCCCACCAGCAGTGGTTGCGACCGACACGCCTCGAGGACAGCTGGTCACTGTTCTGTTGGGTGGGTTGCCCCCACCTCGACGACTCCCTCTTGGCGGGAGTCCTCGCCAGCATCCCCACCGGGAATCTCTCAGCAATCTGGTATACAGACTGGCGTCCACGAGCCACCCACCTACGGTGGGGCCTCGTTCTGTCTCAACACGGTGAGACGACACCGTCTGAATCCGGACGGAGTGGCGGCAGGCCCCAACACAATGGTGGCATTATTTCGGTCGGGCCAGCGGTGAGGTTTCCCAAGATGAACACGCTTCTCGCACTCGTCGTTTTCACCGTCTCGTTCGGCACCGCAATCGCCCTGCTCATCGGCATCGTCTTCGCTGCTCTGTTGTCGATGAATGCTCGGAGTGGATCCGAGGGTTGCGACTTCTGTTCGAGTGAGTCGGCCACCCGTCTCGGGGGTGGTGACGTTGCCTGTGGTGACTGCAAACGCCGGGTCCTCTAGCCGGCTTCTCAGCGGGGGTCATGTCCCCCTCTCTATGGCCCGGTGACTGGTGGGTTTGTTGCAGCAGATACTATGTCCGCAACCAGCCTGTAGTGGAGATGGGAAACGAACCGGGTCTGTTCGGGGTCGATCTCGGGGAGTTGCTAGTGGGGGATTTGTCTCGTATCTCCCCACTCATGTTGGCCCCAATGGGACGGCTGGTTGTGACGTTAGCAGAAACTACTAACCCGCCGTTCAGCACGGTGGGAGAGACACCGGCTACGGCCGAGTACTGACCTCGCTTCAGCTACAGCATTTTTGCTTCCCACCAGTAGTGAGGGTTTCCCCCGAGGGGGTGACCTGACCGACAATCATGACCGAAACGCTTCGCGGTTCGACGCTCGAGTCCGAGTTCGTCCTGACAACTGCTGCCGACGACGATCAAGAGTGTGCCTGCGAGGGCTGTCACGAAGATGTCGACGAGGACCTCTCGATCCAGCTCACCTGTGACGCCCGTGGGTCTCTCGCCGACTACGCCGAAGTTGCTTTCTGCTCGTTCGAGTGTGGAATGGAATTCAACCGTGAGGCACCCCACGAAGTAGTCTCCGAAGACATCTTGCTTCACACGAACGATCCGCTCCTCGCTGAAGTCTCGTACCGTGGCACTGAGGAATTCACTCCTGAAGGCGAGACCGAACCCATCAAGTTCGACACCACCTTCGCATTCTTGACCGGCCACGAGTTCGAGCCGCTGATGGCGGATGCTGCGGACGCGATCACTGACATCACCGACTCCCACGACCTGCCGTACGAGGCTTTCGACGTCCACGTCTCCCCGCTGTGACCGGCCTGCCGTCGCGACCGTCGTCCACAGCGACGAGGTCATCGAGGCGGCCGCCGAGATCGTGGTCGCCCTCGTCGACGACGTGGAGCTCTAACCAGCCGGTCTCCATTTTTTGTGCTACCAGATCGACGCGACGCTCTGGTCAGCTCGGTGGGCTCGACCACTCGGGCAGCGACTTCGTGGTGTTCCGCTTGCGACCTCGACCACTCCAGAGGCAACGCAGTACAGCCTTGGTTGGCCGGCCCACAGCGACCGCATTTATGTTTCGTGATGAGTGCGGTCATTCTATGACCGTGTCTTATGAGCAAGAATCATCGACCAGACGAAACAGATGAATCGAAGTTCACTGCGCCAGACTCCGGCCAGACGCCGGTGGACGGACTGGCGATCGCGTACCGCCCGGCACGCCAGCCGTGGCGGAAGATACAGTTCGAAGAACGGTCAGACGCTGACGGTTGGTGGCTGATAGACAAAGAATGGACAGGCTGCTCATGGCGCACTGTCGGACGGGAACCCGTCGGTGATGCCTTCGTGGACTCAAACTGATTTCGCTAACTAGTTCCTTATTTGTAACAACTCACGGAGTCCTGCCGATGGCGACTGAGCCGCGTACGTCTCAGCGACCGCACCAACAGTCGTCACCTGAGCCTCAACGCTAACAGCAGACCCAACCTGTTGCTTTAGTACCCACTGATACGCCTTCGCCTGGAGCCTGTACCGCCGGCGCAACGCGTCCGTCGCCGGCGCAAGTTGGACTTTGAGCTCCTCAACGTGGTAGCTCCCGTCAGGCAGTACGACAACAAGATCTGCCACACCCTGAACCTCAACGTCTACACCGTCAACACGGATGACCGCGTGGAGCGGCTCCTCGACATAGACAGCCGTTGCCCGTTCGACACGCTCCCACAGCTCACTAGCAGCAAGATTGGAGAGAACGTATTCTGTGAGGAAGGTGTAGAGCCCGTTCCATTCGTTATCGCTAACCCCGGCATCGGCCTCGTCTTCGAGGACAGCGGCGGCGAGTTTACGAGCTGCCGGTCCACACAACTCTTTTGCAGGAATCTCCGCATCGACGAGCCGCCCGACAAGCGTGTGGACGAGTTCACCAACCGTCTCGCTCTTGATACTCTCGAACGTCAGTGGAAGGGTAGGGTCGGTGGTGTCAGTCTCTGTGTGGACCGTTTGTTCTCGAAAGGTTGGCACGAGTGTACTATCCGGATCGTCTACGAGCGGCGCCAGCAAACTCGGTCGGAGAAATCGTGGGCACCACGCTTCACCGACGATGTCGGTCGCCGGTGTCCCACGACGCGGACGCTGTGCGGGGACGGCCGCGGCTGACTCTCCAGTCGCGACGCTCGGGTCGAATTCTCCGCTATCGACAGCAACCTTTGTCGGCTGTGTAGCGCCGTCACCGTCCGGCAGCGCCACCGTGTGTGTCCCAGTTTCTGTGATCACCTCCTCTCCAAGCACGTCACAACACACTTGCGCCCAGTGATCACGCTTTGAGAGGAAGGACTGTGTGCGAGGCAGTGGGATGACGAGGTGTTGTTGTGCCCGAGTCAGCGCAACGTGTAGCGTCCGCCACCACTCAGCTCGGGCTGCGACGGACGCCGCCCGCCGGACTGGGAGCCCGCGTAAATCTGCCTGCTCACCTCCATCTGTGGTCCAATACTCCGGGTCCCAGCGCAGGCCGTACTTGCCGGGCGTGCTGTCTCTGGATCTATCGGGGTCGGGATCATAGAGACCACCGTCGACACCCGGTAACGGTGGGGTGTCCGAGCCGACAGCGTTCGCCGGTGGTGCCAGGGCAACGCCGTCAGCGCTTGCGACGAGCGTCTCCAGTCCTGTTTTCGAGGTCCTAGGCGAGCCTGAGTTGGAAGTATCAGCCAGCACGACGATGTCATCCTGATCGCCTTTCATATCGTGGATAGTGCGAAACACGATGTCGACGGCGTCCGCGTCCACGACCGGCTGAGTGGGGCCGCGCCCAGGCGTCTCAACAAAGGGGCTGAGCAACTCGTGGAGTCGTTTCAAGCTATACCGGTCGTCGCCCTCCCACTCTTCGACTAACTCGACAAGCGCATCAAGCGTCGCGACACGCTGTGGACCGTTGGTTGCCGGGTCAATTGTAAGCGGGTCGACTTCCAGACCGAGCTGGTCGATAATCTCACGAACCAACACCGATGCAGGCTCGACGTGACGCATCCGTGTGTCTTCGCGCAGGCTCACCAGTCCCGACACGACACGAGCGGGTGGCCCATCAATCTCGCCGAGTGCATCTTCCTGTAGTGTTCCAGTTTCGTCCTTTACGATCTCGCTGACAGCACTCAATCCGGAACCTGCTCCGGGGTTATCTACAGCAGACGCAGCGAGCGCAGACTCCTCGAGCAGTCGGCGAGTTCGGATCTTGTCGGTCGGGTCGATGAGCCATTCGATCACGTCGATAACTGACTTGACTACAGGCGACTCAAACAGGTAGGCGCTGGCGTCGGCGACGGTTAGGCCATAAGACGCAAAGGCCTCAGCATACGCGTCCATGTGGCGTCGACGGGGGAAGAGGACCGTAATGCCTGTATCGTCATCATCAGCTATTGGGAAGCGGCCAGTATCGATCCCGCTGGCGACATATCTCGCGATGGTGTCTGCTTCTCCAGTCCCTTGCTTCGGAGATACCCAGTCGTCCATGCCGGGTGCTCCCTTCGCATCGAAACTCGCGATATGAATTGACGATTCATCAGCCGCATCGCGGGTCGCTGACATCGCCGGCGGCTCTGCCGTGACCGCTCCAAGGTTACCCCGTTCGTTATGTCCGAGTCCACGCTTGGCGACCGCGTTTACGAACCGGACGATACCTGGGCGTGAGCGGTAGTTCTTTTCTGCCCGTTCAGTCTTGTGAGGTTCCCAGTCACGGTTGAAGTACTCCCCATGCTCAAATGCGCTCGCAAACAGGTCGGGGGTAGCATCCCGCCACTGGTAGATACACTGATCAAGATCGCCCGCTAGTAGGATGCGTGTATCATCGGCAACCAGATGCGATAACGCATCGTGTTGGATCTGACTCACATCCTGCGCTTCATCGATAATTACGCTATCAATCCCCTCACGATAGCGCCGTGTGAGCCGCTCTCGGCGGGCGGATTCAAACCGATCATCACTGAAATACGTCTCAACGAGATGAACACAGTCGGTGTGAGTGATGACACCGCGTTCCCTTGTGAGATTGTCGTATACACCGGCGTACTGCTCAACCAACTTGGCGAACGTCTCGACGAGCGTGCTCCACTCCTCGTGGAGCTCTTGATCCGCCTTAAGAAGTGTGTGTTTTTCCTCGCTTGTGAGCCCGTTCTTGACGTTGGTCGCAGTCGTTTCGTCACGGTAGGCTACAACCGCATCGATGATACCCTCGAAGGAGGTTGTGGACCCGCCACGGTAGTTGGCCGTCACTGCTGCTCGGAGGCGGTCCGCAAGCTCCGCTGACGTGAGTTGTTGCCGACGGGCGATCTCAAGCGCCTTACGCAGGAGTTTCCGCACTGACGCTGTGTCGCTGCTGGTGTCATATGCCTCGCGCACATGGTCAGCGAGACGGGCGCCGGCATCATTTCCAATGACTCTCTCGTATACATCTTGGTGGAGCTGCTCGATGAGCGCGTCGTTGCCAACGGTCGGCATCGAGTCAAACCCCATCTCGGTCACGATTTCTCCACAGACCGTTCTGAGGACACTATCCAGAGTGCCGATTCGGGGTGCCGCCCGTATCTGCCTACACAGCCGGTCAATATCCGAACGGTCCAATGATAGCGGCGCGTCGCCGCGCTCGTAGAGCGTTTCGACCCACGCGACAATAGCTGGCACGAGATCACCAGCGTCCTGCTTCGAAAAAGACGCGATCAGCACCCGTTCATGTGGACGAGGCTCGCCAGCTGCCGCCCGCACAAGCAGGTCTTCCGCCGCGGCCTTCCCGATAACCGAAGATTTCCCTGCCCCTGGGACACTCCCAAGGACTGCGAGCCCTCGGTCCATGCCGAGATACGTCTTAACCATCCGCTGTTGATTGCGATCGAGCTGTGGGAGGTCGTCACTCATTGTCCGTCTCCATAGGTAGGTAGTCACTGAGCGGCTCAGGTATGGCCGACGGTTCTGTGATGAGCCTTTGCTGTGCCGCTTTGGGCACCCGCGTCGTCTCCACGTGCTCAAGAAATGGAGAGGGGCGTTTCTCAACACCGTTGGCAGCTGTCGTGTGACGGGTCGCGACGAACACTTTGGTCGCCGCGTTGGAGGCAACCTCGAACTGATCATGGTCGCGGGCGGTCGTCCACGCTGAGTGCGGACGGACCCCGTCGATGTCTGTAGTCTCGACCACCGACCGGGCGGCCGACGGAACCGGTGACACCGGCGTAGTTGGCCACTCCTCAGCAACCAACCCGGTCGCGATGACGTATGGCACAGAGAGTGCCCACAAGTCGTTTGCCTCTTTGACATCGATAGCGGCCGCTGTCGGGAGCTCACGTTTGCCTGGGACTGTCGTCGCAAACGACTCAAAGAGATTTCTAACGACGCCCCACTGCTTGTCCGTGCGGCTTGTAGCAAGCCAGCGCGTGTACCGCTGGCGGGTCATCCGCACCAACTCCGTCGTCCGCTCAAATCCTCGGAGAGTAGCTGCGAGCTCGCTTACAGCCCTCTGACCCGGCTTTTCTGGGAGACAAGCTTCATCGTACCGTTCAAGTACGGGATTGAGCGTTTCGGTGATCTCTTTGGAGGTGGGCGCGTCGGGCTGTGCGGCGATCCAGTTCAGGTACGCCATCCAGTCCTGTTTCGCCCCGTGCTCAATATCTCCGGCTGCGATGGTGGCTTGCCACTCGTCGATCGGCTGGTCCGTCCCGGCGTGGCCGCGACCAATCTCGTTGATGATCGCCGGCGCAAGTGGCTCCGACCGGCCAGTTACCGGCACCCATCCAACGAAGAGTGGTTCTGTTAGCGTCTGGATATTGACGGCACCCTGAGCGCGCTCAACGAGCAGTCTAAGCGTTGCGTCGATGAGTTCGTACGGAACAGTCCGCTTGATCTGTAGAGGCGTCCAGACCGCTAGTGTGTGTCCATAGCGTGCGGTTGCCCGCGTGAGTGCGTCCTCATACCGATCAACGTCCGCAGTCGCGATCACGATGTCGCTTGGCGAGACGCCCTGTTCCACAAGGCTTGCGGCCGTTGCGACGGCGAGCCTGGCCTCTTCCTGTCGCGTGCGCCCAACGAGCTCGACCGTTGGCGTTGGGGCCGTGTCCGAAGCAACCGCTGATTCGCTGCTGGCGACGTCTTCCGTGTCGCTTTGGCTGCCGTTCCGAGCGTTCATCGCCAGCTAAACACCCCCTGTGTGCCCGGCGCGTCGACAGCGATCGTCTGAGTGAGATGATCGGCAATTGCCGGCCCGCTCGCCGTCCGAAGGTAAAGCTGGACCTCGGTGTCTGTTCGTGTGGCGACGACCCGAAGCAAGTCTTCCAACGGAGCCGTGAGCATGCTCGCGCCAGCGACCACGAGTTGCTCAATCGAAGGATATGCTGCCGCCCAGATGTCCGGGTTAGCCGTGAGTTCGCGGATAGCGCGGGTTAGAACTGCTGTCTCCGAGGCGAGATGTGAAGCCGTCTGCTCAGCCGTAGTGTCCGTAGTGAGGTTGTCAGCAAGGTCGTCATGGAGCTGTGACACGCCGGCTAGCAGGTCCAGCGTATCGATCGTCGCCGGGTCACTTACCCGCTGGGCATTCGACCGCACGGCGTCTGCGACTTGTTCCATCCGTTGGGGGTGAAACCCAGTGACCAACTCGAGTTCGCCTCGCGCCCGCTCGACGGTTTCGACGTGCTGTGAGAGTGGCTGGCCGATGACGGCAGCAAGGCGATCATAGACGGGCCGTTGCGACTCGACCAAGATGTCTGGGAGGTAGGCGAGCCGGTCAACCCGGTCAGCAGCGATGGCTGGCTCGCCAGTTTCTTTGAGCAACTCCTCAGCAACTCCGCGTAATCGCCGGAACATCAGACTGCTCATTGGTCGTGTCTGTTCGCGGAGTCGCGTCTCGATGTTGCGTTGATGTAGCTGGACCGGTGTGACGATGAGCGTCGTCGGCTGGGCTGTCCGTGACGCGTCGGCCCAGAGACTGTCCGGCTCGCCCACAGAGACACGAAACGGCAGCGTTGAGGTAGTAACTTCGTGTTGCATCAGGAGAAAAGCGAGTTACTGCTTCGGTGGGTACCCAAACCGTACGTACCCGCAATACAGGTGTCCCCCACCACGCTAGATACACCTTGGACACTGCCGTAACTGGAGGTAATCGACAACACTGATACTCTCATCGCAATTAGGACAGACAACGTTCATTCTGACATCTACTTCGGGCTCGCTAGGTATTTGATTTCGTTCGCTGTGAGATGCGACTACAGATTTCAGCATCGTCTCAACCCTGTTCTGGATCGCGATCATCGTTTTAGCTGATTCCTCGCAAGAGTTCCGCCGACGTCCCTGCTTTTCGACATCCCGATAGGTCTGCAGATAATTCTGAACCGTCCCGTGAGATATCATATCATTGAGTACCGTTTCACCGTCTATTCCGAGTTTATTCAGCCGGCCTTCGGTTAGCTCACGATCAGTTGCGGTAAGCCGATGACAGCAGTCTTCATACTCCGCTTCTGTGGTCAACGCACCACGCATATTATGATCTAAAATCTTTAGATTGACTTTCTGTTGTAGCTCACGAAGCGTCGCCGGGTTCGGAGGTTTGTACTCCCTCTCAAGCCGATCTCCAAGTTCGGTAAACCCGTACTTGTCGATAATCCGCTTGAGCTTTTGTCCAGTTGACGAGGCATTCTCCGCACAATCCGTCTTTACTACCTCTCCCTCAAGATTCAGCTGTCTAACCTCTTCAGGGTCGGTAGTCTCTTGATGTTGGCTCGGATCCGTTGACATGGGGTGTGGTGCCCCGAAGGTCGGTGTTCCAACCACCGGCCTGTTTCTTCGCTTCAGGCGTCACCTTCGGACATCCACTTATTGATCGATAAGTGGCTTAAATGTTTGCGTCTGAACTCATTTCGAATTCAAGCTCTCCGGTGGAGTCATTTATGAAGCCCATATACATTCTGCCGTGGACGAGGATCGTCGCGACCCAGAGACAGGACAATACACCCCGGATTTCACTGATGATGAGCTCTTACAGGCGCTCAAAGAACGTGAACCAGCTGGGACCGTCGAACTCGCAGATATATTCAATTGCTCGCAGCCTGGCGCCTATCAACGTCTCACTCAACTTGAGGAGAAAGGGCTAGTTGAAAGTAAGCTAGTTGGCGGAACGAAAGTCTGGATGCTCAGTTGACATCCTCCCCGCGCTGAAGCGCGAGGATTTCTCCTTGATTCTCTGTAACAGACGTGACTGTCACTATGGCGGCATCGTGGTGTCCCCACACCGTAGTGCCGCCGCAATTGCTTCGTTAAAGCTCTCTCTAAGCGAAAATCGCGAGTCAGTTGATAAACCGAGATATCTAGCAGATCTTCACAGAATTTCAAGGCGGATGCCACGGGCCTTGACCCCGAGGTTGTTGACTAGAGCCCGTAGCTCCGTGACAGCCACTCGCGAACCAGGGTCATACAGCCGTCCCAGAGAAGTACTTTCACTCCGCTCTCCAAAAGTATAATTCACAGAGCGTACAATTTTGAGGTGAGGGAGCAAAGCTGGGACAGCCTCACCGACTGGACCAGCTCAAAGATAGTGTCACACGCTCCCTCTCCCCCTGAACTCCCGAGATCGTGAGAATGACCCCTGATGACCCAGAGACGATCCGTGGCAGCTGCTCATTCTGTGGTGAGACAGTCACCGATCGGCACGCAATCATTCACTATGAGACGGCTGGCGGTGAACCGGGCGTGTGGGCCGAATGTCCCGGCTGTAGCGAAATTGTCGACCCCATCAATGCTCAGTAAACAGTTTATCCGGCAGATCATCAGGCTCAGCCCCTTATCCATAACGTACCGCGAGTGCCGCCACTGTGGATACAGCGTAGAGAAGGGCGTCGATGAATGTCCACAGTGTGGCGCTGACGAGATTGCGGCCTACGATCTCGAGTAATTGCTGAAAGGCTCACAGTTGGCGGAGAAATTCAATACCTTATGTATCGCCCGAACGCTAATGTGGCTCCGATTGTTACATAAGGTATGGAACAGCCGTCACCACCTACCTCGCTCCCGAAGTATCTTGCAGAGGGGCTCCCCAAACAGAATACGGAGACGCTTCAAGAGATACAGAGCTACGTCGAGGCGCTCATTGAGTATCGCGACCAGTCGGCCGGTACCGACGAACTTCCCGAGACGGCCGAGCCCGTCGACGAGCCCCACAACTCGGAGAACGGAACCGTCGTCAAAGAGAAAGTCACCTGCGGCGACGCGAGCTGTAAATGCGCCAGCGGGGATCCCGCAGATATGCATGGCCCGTATCTCTATCGCTACTATCGCGAGAATGGGACGATGAAATCGGAGTACGTCGGGAAACCCGGAAGTGAGTAGGAGTGGATCGAGACGGTCAGGATCACGACGACGTCGACTAACAGGAGTCGCCGGTACAACGACGTTATAACGCTCGTGAGTTGCGTTCGACGATGCTGGCGAACGTGACGTTCTCTTGTACTTGCTCGATCTCGACCGTCGGCTCGTCACCTGGTTGTCCGCCGGGGACAATTACGACGTAGCCGCGCTCAACCTTCGCAATGCCGTCGCCTTGATCACCGGTGGTCTCGATCGCCACATCGCGTACTTCAATCCTGACTAGCCGGATAACACCCCCACCCCGGATTTCAAATGAATTTACCCAAGAGTAGAAGTTCAGTATAGCCAGTACGTAAGAAGAAGCTGTGGCAGCAAAGTCGTATAATCACGGTATAGAGGCTCTGTAAATAGATGATCATTTGAGATATTGTGTTACTTTAGTTGGCATTCGAGACGAATCACGAATCCCTCACAGTGGAAGGTGTTCTAGTGTGGGGTATATAAATACACATTTAGGAACAGTTACGATACTATCAATATCTGTTCTACCTATCGAAACCGCGTCTTTCACCACTTTGCTACTACTACTACTTTACCTTTATAGTAAAGTATATAATAATAGAAAAGACAGATGATCTCCATACGAAATCTAAAGTCTAATACTTGCGAGATACAGCTTCTCTACCGCACAATTAGCCTTCTTTGGCAGCTAACCGAGTTTCCTTTTGAGCCAACCCGTCCCTTCAATTGGAACCGATTTCATTTGAAATCCGGGGTGGGGGTGTCAGCACCATTCAATTCAAGCCAAACTATACCAAGATTTCATTTGAAATCTGGTGTGGTGGGAATAGCCTCCCCAGATGGCTGGTCACACGAGCAAATCATTCGAAATACGGTGTTACGCAAACGTGATTTTCATTGCTATTCGATGAACTTGGTTGAAGAACGAAGGAGAGGACTGAAGCCGGCATTCGGCCAAATACAAGCTATCTACGGAATAGAGGGAAAGAACTAAGTCGAATTCATTTGAAATCCGGTGTATGGCTTCAAGCGAGGAACAGACGAGAACACTCGGCGATTATGCTGCCGAACACGGAGCCGTTGCCCACTCTCGCTCTAAGTCTCGCGATGATCCGCTTTCTGTCCTCGACGAAGAAGATCCGATTTTTGCCAACGAAGATCTGCTCCGTATCGACCACATCCCAGACCACGACAAAATCGTCGGTCGAAACGATCAGATCGAAACTGTTGCTCGCCGACTCAAACCGACGATCGACGGTGGCTCAGGAAAGGGTACACTTCTCTTGGGCAAGTCCGGATCCGGCAAGACACTCGTCACTCGGTACGTCAGTCGTGAAGTCGAAGAACGAGGCGCGAGCAATGACGTTCGCATTGGACGTACAATTATCGACTGTGCGCAACGTCGTTCGGAGGTTCAGACTATCATTCATCTCGCAAAGAGCTTGAACGACTCCAAAAAAACGGGTGTGGAGATCCCACTGTCGGGCATCGCGACGGGAGCCTACTACGATCGTTTGTGGACGGTTATTGACGAACTCTATGACGCCGTTATTGTCGTTCTTGACGAAATCGACCGCCTCGCACCTCCTGACGATGCCCAAAACGTCCCTCCAGAAGAGGCGGATGATAGCAAACTTCTGATGCAGTTATCCCGGGCTGGTGAGGAGAATGATGTTGAGGCCAGCATTACAGTTGTTGGCATCAGTAATGATCTCAAATACGGCGACCGACTGGACACTCGTGTTGAGAGTTCGTTCGCTCCGGACGAGATCGTGTTCCCAGCGTACGATGCAGACCAACTCGGCGATATTCTGGATAGACGCCGTGACGCCTATCATAACAGTGTCCTCTCGGACGATGTCATCCCGCTGTGTTCAGCGTTTTCTGCACAGGAACACGGCGATGCACGGCGTGCGATCGACCTCTTTCGGCTTGCCGGTGAGATCGCTCGCGACGATGATGCCGAACACGTCCGCGAAGAACACGTCCGCGCTGCCAACGATGATGCCGAAGTGACACGTATTCAGGATCTTATCCGCGGGTGTCCAACGCAGGCGAAGGTTGCAATTGCCGCGCTCGCTGCGATGGATGAATACACGAACCAGTCCCATTTCAAAGCAACCGAAATGTATCAAGTCTATCGCGAATTCGCCAAAGCGATCGGTACGAATGTCCTCGGGCAGAAGCGAATCACCGACCAGCTTCGAGAGTACGAGACGCTGAAAATCATCGATATGACCAGAACGAGTGACGGATATCGAGAAGGAACGTACCTCCAGCTCTCACTGTTGGACGAGGCGAGTCTCTTGCTTCAATCGATCGGCCTTGATGACCAGTGCTCAAAGATCCCTATTGATACCCGGATGCGTCAACACCTCATCGATATTGTCGGCCGCTAGATCAGGAAGAGTAGTTTCCATGACTGTCCATGGATACTCTCTGTGAGCAACCTCAGACATTTAGCACCCGACTGTCTCAGTACGAATATGTCGTTTCGGGTCAGCTGGCACAATCTTCTTGAGCGGTTAGATGACCTCTCAGAAGGAGCGACGCTCCGGACACCACTCTCGAACGACCGGTTTCAGATCACTGGCGTCCAGGAACACCGTGTCATCATCAGATTCACCGATAGCGGTGAGTCGCGACCGCTTCAAAAAGACCAGTTCGAGACACTGTATCGACGTGTCTCCGACTCTACCGATGGGTTCGACCTCGATCGACTCCCACCCGATGCGGATCCATACCCGACGGTATTGAGTCTCCATCCACGATTCGAGGTGAATGACGACCGGGGTGTGATCATCAAGACGGAAGAGCCGACCACCTCGCTGTTACTCGACGAGGACCCGTCCTCTAACTCTGCTCCAGACGAACGGACAGAACCCCATCTCGACGTCTACGCGGATGCGCTTTTGCTCGTCGACGCGCTGGAACGCCACGAGGTGGAGGCGCTCGAAGGGGTCGAGACAGGGACACTCATCGACTTGTATACCTTGCTCTCAGACGTCCAACGAAACGCCAACGACCTCCGGAAGGAGATCGCCGACACGCTCTTAGACCGACTCCATCACGATCGACCCGTCTCGGGCTCGTACGGCTCGGTCCAGCGGACTGCTCGGACGAACCGCTCGCTCAAAGACGACGACGAGGTGCTGGACACGCTCGAAGCAGCCGGGATCGACCGTAGCCGGGTAGTGAGCGTTGATCGTGGGAAGGTTGATGATGCTCTTGAGGTGACTGACGTCGCCGAAAGCGATGTCTTCGAGACTGAAGAAACCGAGTACGTCCGGAAAGCCGAGGTGGACGAGGATCGCAAGGAGACACGGCTCCAAGGGCTGAAAGACCAACTTGCGGCGAGCGACTCCGACGACGCCGACCAGCTTCGCGACGAAATTGAAGAGCTCGAATCGCGGATCGAAGAATTAACCGAATTCAAGTCGGGACACTCGTATCACACGCGCTCGAGTGGCGACCGATGAGTCGGTCTGGCGACGTGCCGAGGTGAATGGACCAGCCACGGTCGATACCAGCTCTGAGATGGGTGTTCCTGAGCTACCGAGCAGCGTGGTAGCCTACTCGGGACCAGTTTTCTCACGCACGAATCGTTTATCAGTGTGATGTGTGAACTGAAGCTATGGGTGGCTCAGATTCACCAACTGTCTCAGTCTCTCTTTCTGCTCCCACGGATATCCCAGCAGTCCTGAATCGAGCTGGCATCGATCACGTTAGTGTCCATGATCGCCGCATCCTTGCGATCTATCAGACGGCGATTTTTAATGTGACAACGGAGCCGGATCCGGTCTCGACTGCCTACTCACTCGAGATCGAATGCTGGGAAGGTCCGATCCCCTCTCGTGCTGATGGAAAATCGTCACAAGAGATTCTTCAGGACTTTACGAACGTGTTCGACTGAGGGTAGTGTGGACACTGTTCTGTGACCACTCAGTCGGTGACTCGCTCGCGAGTCACAGCGATGAGCAGCCACAAGAACAGCCATGCGAACAGAAACACGACGAGGAGCCCAGTTGGAGACAGGGCTCCAAGCGGACTCATGACATCGGCTAACACAGGGAGTGAGAGGAGAAAAATAATGCCGGCCCCTACGCTCCCACCGAGGCACTCAAGGAGTGGCCAGACTGCGGTGTCACCCGTCTCAATACCGCGATCTGGGTGGTGGTGCGACTCTGCGCCCGCATAGCTTGGTGTGGTCATACATACCACCTATCAAAACCTACATGTTCGTTCGTTATAAATTTGTCCCCGAAAGACTCAGAGGGTGAACAGGCTTCTTAGGCTGATTTCGGTACTGAATGAGCCGTTCCGCTCTACAACTGGCGATGTGACGAAATCGATAGACAGGCCAGGGTCGACATCGACATGATGTGGGCTCTGGATTCGCTTGTCCGCGACGGCTGCTTTCTTATGTAACATTTACCGTTCCTTGTTCCCGGATTTCTACATAAGGAATTGGTTTACAATGTCGATTGAACGAAACCGAAAAACGCCCGTTGCGGGTTTGTCGTGCTACCGAGTGGGAGAATTGGCACAATAATCACGACCAATATCATAACAAGTGTGAGAAATAAAAAGAACGATTATAATGGACACACGTTAGCTGTTGGAATATGAGCGCGTCACAGGGTGAAACCGATCTCTCGGAGGACGAACGTGCGGGTCTTGAACTGATCCGCGAGACGGGTGGGATTCACCAGAGCGATTTTTGGAAAGAGCTGGGCGTCTCTTCGCGAAAAGGAAGCCGACTAGTCGAAGGGCTTGAGAGTGCCGGGCTGATTCAGCGTGAGGAAACGGTGTACGGAGGTCAACGGACCTACTATCTCGAACCAACAGCATCTGATCGTGACTTTTCACTGCTAATGGCGGGTGACATGCTCTCGCCATTTATCGGTGAGGAAGAAATCGATCCGCAGTCAGACGCCTTCTCCCAGTGGCTGATGAACCTCACATACGAGGAAGAGTGACCCTGATCTCGAGGGCTTCTGACAGCTCTTAGTCACCGACTCTCATACTTTTGTATTGGAATCTCTCGCATAGGGAGTTCGCTGATTACACCGATAATCAACACACGAGGTCGTTGTTTAACCAACGTAGATGGGGGAACCGTCCAGTATGTTGGTTAATATCGCTCACTCTCATGGAGAACTGCTGAAAAAACGCATCGCCAGTGGAGTCTGTTATTTCACTTGAAGCAGTGGTGTGTGAGTCCAATACTGTCCCTCCACCGTTTCCGAAGCTTTTGTTGACGAGCAATCGTGGGAACCCGCACACCACCATGTCCGAAGCTATTCACTAGAGAACAAGGGACTACTGTTGTGTTGAAATCCGATTTTCCAGACATTCTCGTCCGAAACAGTCGGTCGACGAGGGCTGCGAACCGAACGCTAACCGTGAAACTATGATTTATAACCTATTCGTCAGTAATTTCGCGTATGAATAGCCAACTCAAGTGGGGTATTGGAACTCTTATTCTTGGCGGAGTCGGTCTTGTTCTTCTCGGATTTACTGGTGTATTTCAGAACCTGTTCGGGCCAGATATCCAAAACAGACCGGTCAACTTAGTCGCAGTTGGAGGATGTCTTCTGCTCATCGCGTCTGGAGTCGCAACTATCGTCCAAACTCGCCGCCCTGATTAATACAGTCCCTTTAGAGTGTAAAACTCTCAACTGCTGAGGATTTCAACAACGGCTTGAAGACCAATTCCGAGTTCTTCAAACCGGCGTCAGATTATCCAGTAGTATGGACACAGACGACTCTCACAGCGACGTCGTTCCTGGGAGTGATGAGGAACCCGACACGCCGGATGTTGGTGGCTACGACTTTCGTGGAGAATTTGATTTTGACGAGATGCTCGACGCGTATGGGACAACGGGGTTCCAGGCGACGCAGCTCGCAGAGGCGATCGACATCGCCGAACGCATGCAGGAGGCGGACGCTACTGTCTACCTCACGTTCACGTCAAACATCATCTCGTCGGGGCTGCGCGAGACCGTCGCGTATCTCGTTCGAGAGGGGTATGTGGACGTAGTTATTACGACGTCTGGATCGCTGACCGAGGACGTGATCAAGACGGCAAAGCCATTCAAAATGGGAGAATGGGACGCAGACGAGGCATCGCTCCGTGAGCGTGGGATCAATCGGCTCGGGAATCTCTTCGTTCCTTCTGACCGGTATGTGTGGTTGGAAGAGTATCTGTATGATTTCTTTGAGGACTTTTTCGCAGAGGAGAAAGTGAGAACACCGACGTCGTTCGCACGCGAGTTAGGTGAAACTCTGGAGGATGAGGATTCGGTTCTGAAGCAGGCGGCGGACAACGACGTACAGGTGTACTGTCCAGCGTTGACGGACTCCGAGGTCGGGAACTTTCTCTACTACTATCGGCAAGGGTACGATTCAGAAGTGGGTATTGAGATATTGGACGACTATGACTCGCTAATTGAAGATGGGCTACTCGCGGACTCGACAGGGCTCATCGCCGTGGGGGGTGGAGTACCGAAACACCATGCAATCATGACGAACCTCTTTCGGGGAGGAGCGGATTACGTGGTGTATATTTCAACGGGGATGGAGGGTGATGGGTCATTATCGGGAGCACCGCCGAACGAGGCGGTTTCTTGGGGGAAGATCAAAGAAAATCAGACGAACTACACACAAGTGGAAGCAGAGGCAACACTTGTCTTCCCACTGCTTGTGGCGAAAGCATTCAAACAATAACCTCTCAAACGCCCGTTTCGGGTCTGCTATGATATCGAGTGGGCGGAATTAGCGCAATAATCACGACCAGAGCTACTTACTCGGTAGTTGCTTCTTCGACAATCTCGACCTCCTCGTCGGTGAGGCCGTACAGCTCGTAGACGATCTCGTCGATCAAGTCGTCGGTCTTTGCGATCTTCTTATCAAGTTCCTCGGCGCGTTCGACTGTCTCGAGGTAGTTCTCCAGGTCGTCGGCCACGTCGTCTGGATTGGGCAACTCGATCGCCTTCAGCCGATCGACGAGCGAATTTGTCTTCGTGGCTGTCTCGCGGAAGTTCGCGAAGCCGCCCGCCTCGTCGACGGTGACAGGCACGAAGTGCTCGATCAGGTCCGCCTCGCGCTCTGTGAGGTCCGTGATCCGGAATGCCGGCAGGTACTCCGTCTCTGTGTAGCCCCACTGGTCCGTTTCGTGTACGTCCTCGTCGTCGGGCTTGTAGCGAGCCGTAGCCTCTATGAGAACCGTGTTGGGGGACTTGCGTTCGACGCGAGCGGTGCCGACTCGGAGGTTTGGATGCTCTTCGGACGTTCGTGCGAGCCTGGAACCTATAGGGTCTTGTGTGGGTTGAGTGAGACCCACTTCTGAGATACCGATAGCGTAGTTCTTTTGACCGACATAATCCAGCAGAGTGAGATTGTAGTTCTCGTACCTGTCCTTCCATTGGATTATTTCATCTGTTAGCTCCGCGAGGATGTCGTGGACGATATCCAGTTCGTCGTCATTTATGTGAGACTTAGATTTTTCAAGTAGTGTACTTGCTGCCCCCTGTAGATCCTCTTCAAGATCGTCAGAATACGCCTCAAGTGCCTGATTGACGCTGTCTTTTCGGGTAGATTCCGGCGTGTCAAAGGTGATGTTGCGGATTGGTAATTTCTTGAAATATTGCTTTGTACACGTCACGTAACCTCCACGGAACACGTTACTGAAGGAACGTAGGTGTAGGAACAGCAGCTTGGAATTAATCAGCGAGAGGACGTATTCTGTGGAGTACTCGCTTGTTGGTTTTAATGAGATGCTGAAGCCTCCGCTCGCCATTAACACGTAGTCTGACTGAGGCTCAGGATAGCGGGTGAAGGAGGGTGAACTAGCAAGAAGTGGAATTAGAATCTCACCGTTATCATGTACTTTCAGGTTACGAGGGGCACTGTAGTCGTACCAAACAGAATAGTCGGATCTGTCTTCAAGAGCTTCTCTGTGTTCGGTGAGATAGTCCCACGTGTTCGGGTATAATTCTTCAAATTCAGATATAGAATGCAGTTCATACTCCTCGTTATATGGCCATATGAGCTTCTTCCCTTCTTCAGATTCGAAGGAGTACTTGTCAAAATCTGTCGAATGTATAGGAGTACGTAAAACCGACTCCTCTATTTCAAATGACGACGGATGGGCAGATGACGTACATTGAACTGTATCTCCGTGCTGTTCCTCAACTTTGACCTCAAAAACAGTGTCCTCGCCAGAGCTTACGCCACGACTGATTCCATCAACTAAGTCACCAAGTGGAGTCGATACCTTACTCGATGACTCAACCACTGTTTGGGTTTTCGCTGATAAGAAATTCCACGCAGATCCGGTGAGAGATTCGTTGGTACAGCTAATTTCAGTCCAATCCTCTTCTCCAGTCTTTTCCAAAATTGTCTCGGGATCGCTGTCATCTGCTAGCTCCCAGTAGCTGAACGATTCTGTTCTTGAGCTTCCGTGTAATCGGAGAATAGTCGTGTATGTGGTGGCGGCCTTGGCGAAGACTTGGTTGGAGCCAAAATCAGCGACATCCGCTACTCGATCCGATAAGAGTTCACGCAGCTTGGTACCGTAGTCCACCTGATATATTTTGTTCGGGACAATGTATCCAAACTCACCACTGCTACTAGTTAGATTTGCGCCGTGTTCAATGAAAGGAACATACAGGTCGTAGCTGCCTGACGCCGACTCATACCTATTTGACAGGTATGATGTCATCGTATCAGGAACCAACTGTATACGCGCATACGGCGGGTTTCCTACAACCGCATCGAATCCGGCACCGGTGAGCTTCTCTCCGTCACCATTAAAGAAGACTTCAGGATATTCCAGTTCCCAGTGGAAGAAGTCTTCATCCTCGGCCGTTGCCTGCGCCGCCGTGAACCAATCCTCTCCGCGAATCGTCGCCCAGTCGTCTTCGTCCTCGATTGCACCTGCCATCTGCTCGTAGGCGTCCTCGGGTACGTCGACGCCGAACTCCTCGGCGGTGTGGACGTTCGCCAACTTGAAGAGACGGGTGTACAGCGGGTCGTCGCGGATCTCCTCGTACAGATCTTCCATCGACTTCACGTCTTCCAGCGTCTCGTTGTCGTACGCAAGCAGGTCCGCCATCAGCTCCATCACGTGTTCGAGCGTGTCCTGGCGAACCCGGGCGAACGCCTGCGTGAGCGTGAGCTGGCCGCCGTCCTCCTCAGTATCCTCAGAGAGGACCTCCGTAATATCGCTCCCGACCAGTGAGTTCCCCGTCTTCAGGTGGTGGTCGAGGAAGGCGAGCGGCTGGTCTGCCGCGAGGGTCTCCAGCCACATTGAGAGCTTCGACAGCTCGACCGCCATCCCGTTAATATCGACGCCGTAGATCACCTCTTTCGATATCTCCCGTCGGATCTCTTGCTCGTCATACGACTGGATCTCCTGCTCGCGAACGACTTCCATCACCCTCTCGGTGAGGTAGCCGGTGCCCTTCGTCAGGAAGTGGCCCGACCCCATCGCGGGATCGAGGACTGTCAGGTCCAGTACGCGCTGATAGAATTCCGCGAAGTACTCTCGATCGTTCGGTTCGAGCCCCCTCTCACGGAGGTCTTCGTCGATCTCGTCGATCAGTGGGTCCACCGTCTCCTCAACGATGTACGTGACTACGTAGTCGGGCGTGTAGTACGCGCCCGTGGCCTTGCGCTCGCCCTCATCGTTGACGACGTACAGCCCGCCCTCCTCGACGATCTCGACCGCTTCTGCCGCGGTGACCTCTGAGGCTGGCTTCCACACCTGCCCGCCGTCTTCCGAGACCGCTGCGACGCCCTCAGCGTCCGCAATGCGGAACTCGTGTTCGAGCAGCCCCTCGTAGATCGACCCGAGGTGTCGCGTGTCCAGGTCGGCGTAGTCCGCTGGCACGTGTTCGCCCCCTTCGTTCTCCGTGGTCGACAGCCAGTAGATGACCTCGGCGATGTATGGGTCCTTCACCTCGTACTCGGTCAGGAACCCGTGGTCCTCCCGGCTGAACAACCCTCCGTTGTACGGCGGGATGTCGAGCGATTCCTCGCCTTCGTCGATCAGTTCGAACAGCTCCGAGAGACGCCCCCAGATGGAAGACGAGAATCGGCTATACTCCTCGGAGAACGCCTCGCCAGACTCCACATCCATGCCCTTTACCTCGTCGAGGATCTCCTCGCGCTTCGCTTCGAGGCTGAAGTACTCGTGGTATTCCTCGCTGGCGTCCGGATCGTCGGGGTCGATCAGCCCGCGCGATTCGGCGTAGAGGACGAACATCAGCCGGTAGAGGAGGACCAGTGACTGCTCTTTCAGCTCGTCGCGATCCACCTCGCCGTCGTCGCCGACGTCGAAGTCGTTCGACTCGACGAACCCCTTCCCGAGCACACGTAGCGCCCGGAAGACGTTATCTTGGAGGTCCTCGCCGAGCTCCTGTGCGGCCGTCTCCGACTCAGTCCAGACGTCATCGAGGAACGAACTCCCTCCGTGCTCGACGAACGCCTCCGGCCGGAAGAACGCGAAGAAGTACTTGAACGCCTCCAGGTCCCCGCTCTCCAGAATCTCCGGCAGGTCGACCTCGTAGTAGGTCTGCGTCTCGTAGTCTTTCGTCCCGTAGAGCCGCCACTTCTTCCCGTCGGTGAGTACGCCCCACTTCAAATCCCCTGGCGTCCGTTCGAGGTAGTACTTGATCTGATGCGAGGCGTCGCGATAGGAACGCTGCTCCGCGAAACGTTGCTCGAAGTCGGCGTCCCACTGTTTGGCTTCGAGGATCGCCGAGGCCCGCGAGAATAGTCCTTCGTGGTCGCCGTCGAGGGCCCGCTTTGCTCCCTCTCGACGTACCTCGTCATTCTCGAAGAGCAGCCGGTCGACGTAGCCGCCACCGTCTGGGAGCGTTACCTCGGAGCTCGTACCGTGTCCAAGAATGTCGACGACCTCAGCTATCCATGTGTCGATTAACTCGTCCTCGTTGTAGGAGGGGAGGAGCACACCCTCCTTGTTCCAGAGATCGCGCATCTGCTCGAAGGCCTCCTCAGCCTCCTCGTCGCAGTCCCACGCGTCGAGATCGGCGACGCGCTCGTCGAGATAGTACCCAGAGAAGAGATTCGAGTTCTGATAAGGGCCACTGCCGAGTGTGGCTTGGCTCATGTGATACTATCTCCACATTTCACTGGCTACAAATAGATGACGGAG